>Ga0335395_10001035_pt1 | contig 17730 bp, 13 predicted proteins | sample MAT02_FD_205744 | JGI IMG/M metagenome (GOLD analysis project Ga0335395, IMG submission 205744) | Freshwater microbial communities from Lake Fryxell liftoff mats and glacier meltwater in Antarctica - MAT-02 (spades assembly) (version 2) ...
CGGCTGACTCTTATCAACAACTGTGAATCCGCCCATGTGATTGTCGATCGACGGTTTCAGCCAAACTAAAGTCCGAACATGAGCGCTCTGCACTACAATATTCAAACTTGGATACTGCTCCATCAGCCTTTTGAGAAGTTGAAGCCCTGAATTGGCCTGAGCAGTTTCGTCGATCGTCTCTGGCATCACCAAATCCACAATCACCAAATCCGGGGTTGTCTGTGCTATTTGCTCAAGGGCTTCCTGAGCCGTTGAAGCTGTCACAATCTCTACTTCTGGATACTCCTGCCTCAGAATATTAAGCGTACCGCCTAAAACCATCGCATGATCGTCCACGACTAAAAATGTTCGTTTCTCCGGTTGAGGTAAAATCTGGGGCATAGTTGATTCGTTGCCGCACAACATCGTCAGTTTAGGTAATCCATCCTCTTATTACAATAGAGCCATTACCTGTCTCTCGTCCTGCATCTGTCCGCCAAATGTAGTTGTGGATGTCAGCAACGAGAATTGCACTAAAGCGCAGTTCCGGTAAAATCCGCACTTCATCAGAATTATTCATCTCTCTCTTCTCTTCCTCTGCGTTCTCTGCGCTCTCTGTGGTAAAATCATTCCAATGCCACAACGATACTACTTACAAATAACTCGATCGGAGATTTAATTATATTTATGTTATAGTCCGGGTATCCGACTAAGAATAAGGATGATTCTATGAAAGCAGAAGGTTCATATAAAGCAAGCACATTCAATCTGGAATTTGAGACAGAAATCCAGCGGTTAAAAGCTCAAGTTCTGATAAGTTGGGAAAAAGAAGCACGCACTTTAAAGTGGTTCGGTTTAGCCGACGGGATGAATGTTTTGGAAGCAGGTAGCGGGCCGGGATTTTTTAGTGAAAAACTGTTAAAATTGCTGCCAAACAGTTCAGTAACAGCGGTAGAAATCGACCCCGTACTGCACGAAAAAGCAGTAGAATATTTAGAGGACAAAGGGGGCGATCGAGTAAATCACGTCCAAGCATCGGTTGCGGATACTGGTTTGGATGATAACACTTTCGATTTTGCGATCGCCCGTTTGCTATTTGTTCACCTCCCCGAGCCCGTCGCAGCAGCTAGAGAAATATTTCGCATCTTGAAGCCTGGGGGAAAACTGGTGATTATTGATAATGATTTGGATCTGTTTTGGCTGACAAATCCACCCATATCAGTCGAGATTGTCAGGGAGAAATGGAAGCAGGTTATGGCATCTCGGGGCGGCGATTTATCGATCGGGCGAAATCTGTGCCGCATTCTCAAACAAGCTGGATTTAGTAGCATCGATTTAGAAGCGGTTGTTAGCCACAGTGATATCATCGGAATTGAAGCGTTTGAACCTTTGCTGGACTCCGGGCCCATTTTACAAATGGTCAAACAAGGGTTGATTTCGGAGTCGGAAATAGAAAGTTATCTTGTTTCGCGGGATGAGTTTGTCGCTGCGGGCGATCGATCGATGATGAGTTTTTGGTTGATGGCTTGCGGGGAAAAGAATTAACAGACATCTCGAATAACTCTCAAACTTCCTCCCCGCAATAGAATTGAAGTGCATAAGTCTTCGATAGATACAGAAACCGCAGATATAAATCAGATAAACACGAATTAACGCAGATAATTTCAAGAATTGAAAGCGATAGAATGCAATGTAAGTCTAAAACTAATGACTAATGGCTACTGGCTAATGACTCAACAAAACTTTGATGTTCCTGCGTAGTCAATCCCTGCTGCAAAACCTCCAACACTCTCGCCAAATCCCCAGCTAACAAAGCAAACTTATCCAACCGCAAACCCGGAAAAACTTCCGAACAAATTATTCCCTCAGCATTAGGTTCAAGCTGCACGTATTCCCCATCCCTCAACTTAAACCAATCTAATTCACAATTATAAACCCGCCAAATTACGTATTCTTGTACTCCGTTGCGGCGGTAGACTCTAAGTTTTTCGTGCAAATCGTAGGAAGCGCTGCTGGCGGCAATTTCAACAATTAATTCCGGTGCACCTTCAACATAATCATCATCGCTGATGTGCGATCGACCTCCGGCATCAATTCTCAACAAAGCATCCGGCTGAGGTTCGTTATCCGCGTCCAAGCGCACAGTCGCATTGTCGCCCAATTCCACCCCAGGCGTAGCAGCGTCGTAAGTCCCCAGCCAAGTCATAATATGAGCGTGGGGCTTCCCGTGACTTCTGAATCTTAACGGTGATGCCATATAAACCATTCCTTCGATCAATTCAGCTTTTTTGAGTTGCGGCATTGCGCTGTAACGGCGCTCGAATTCAACGCGGCTGAGCCGATCGCCATTTTCCAAAGGAAGTACAGTTAAAGGAGAATTGAGTAATCGCGGGCTTGCCATCATAATAGTTAAAGTTGGCGATAAAAATTTAAGCAAACATAGCATCGCGGAGAGACGAGTTTTACAGCACTAAACTCGCTCCTAACACAGATTATAACTAAATCTTCCGCTTCTTCCTACCCTACCCTTCGGGAACCCCTGCGGGGAACGGGAACGGCTTCGCCGAACGCGTCCTTAGCGCCTTCGCGGTTCGTTTCTACCGCAAATACCCAATCCAAGCCGGCAGAACCTCCGGCGAACCGTACCACTTCCCCGGAGAACGAGGCGAATGCCACACTCCCTCTAACACCAAATTTTCCGCCCCATCCAAAAGAGCAGCTTCAATCGGCGTAATTCCATCCCCCCAAGTTTCGCCCTTCCCCACAGTCAACTCGTAACTCTTATAAGCCAGCCAAGTCTTTAAACCCGGCTTGCCAAAAACAGCCTTCCCAGCCGCGCACACGTAGCGCACCTGCGGGTGAAAAGCCCCCGGATAGTGCATTTTGACAAAATTTAGATTTTTGCGCGTCCAGCGCTCTTGAGAGACGTGTGGCGTGCCTAAACAGATTAAAGTGTTTACAGATGAGTGAGCTTCCCACAAACCCGCGTCCTCAAGCACGTCCCCGTGAATGGTGTAAGGCTTTTCGCCCAAATAGATGCGAGAAATCCATCCGCCGGCGGAATGACCGATAAGATTGATCTGTTGGCAGCCGTATTGCTGTAACATTTGTTTGACCGCGCGATCGAGCTGCCGCAAAATTGGCACCATCGACCGCCCGCCAAAAGTCGGCAACCAATCTCGCTTGCTCAGAGGTACTGTTACAGTTGGAAAACCTCGATCGACTAGAGATTTTTCTAATTCCCGATAGTCCAAAGCAGCAGCAAAATATCCAGGTAAAATCACAGTTGGTAATGGCACGATCGATTTTAGATTTTAGATTTTAGATTTTAGATTTTAGATTGGTGGCCCATCGATTTGAAATTATTTGATTGGTGCCGCGGGGGTGGTAGGATTTGAGATTTGAGATTATTGGATTGGTGGCCCGGGGATGCTAGGATATGTTTTTCAAGTTCACAAACGCTTGAAAAAGCACCCTTTGGATTGCTAACACCTGTCGCTGGTTAAACTTTTTGCTTGGGGAATATCTACTTCTATGGCTCGCGAGCCGATTTCAACATTGTATTTTACCCTAGTTGTCGTTCACTTAGAAGACCGTTTTCTACTGGTACAAGAGCGCAAGTACGATCAGCAGTGGTATCTCCCAGCAGGGCGGGTGGAAAAAGGGGAGACTTTGCTCGATGCTGCTGTTCGCAATACCGTCCAGGAAGCGGGCATTTCTGTGATCGTGGAAGGAATTCTCAGGGTAGAGCATACGGTGATGCCTAGGGGCAATGTGCGCCTCCGAGTCATTTTTGTGGCTCGTCCTGAAGATAAAACACCGCCCAAGAGCAAGCCGGACGAGTATACTTTGTGTGCTGGTTGGTATTCTCTCAAAGAATTAGACCAGTTGTCCCTGCGGGGTGAGGAGGTTCGGGAGATGTTTCAGTATATGGCAAGCGGGGCTCCTATTTATCCGATCGACTTGCTGAGCATCGAAGGAGCTCCTTTTAAAACTAACCGCTATCGCTGGTGAATCGAGGGAGTAGTTTTGAGATTCCAGCTACAGCCCCAAATTTTGAGTTTTGAGTTTTTTTGATGGCGTTTCCAATTCGGTTACGCCGATCGATCCGTGCGAGCGATCGTGTTTAATTAGTTCAGCCCACAGCGGGTATGGCAACAGCGCAGTCTGTCCAATCTCCTCGGGCAGCAATAGTCCTATGAATGCGCCAGCCCGCCTGATGCCCAGAATACAATGCTCAGCAATAACTGAGAAACCCCGTAGAGCATTCAGCCTCCGGCCTAAAAACAGCGGAATCTCAATCAAAGTCGATCGGGCAATTTCAAGGCCGACCGTGCTAAAATTATAGCTTTCAATTCCAGAACAACCGCTTTTAAATCGGTCAAAATAAAAAAATATCAACTAATAACTATTAACCTCCTATTCCAAATTATCAATCCCAAAATTACCAGTTACCAATTACTTATTCCCTATGGTCATGACAGACTCTTCGTCCCTAGCCAACACCCTTTCCGAACCGGTGCGCCAGCCTTTTTGGTGGGCAGCCCTAGCCTCTGTCGGCGTTCACGGAATGCTCGGAGTAGGCGCCCCGACGATTTCAAACTTAATCAATGGTGGAAATTCCTCAAACAAAAATATCCCCGGTTCCGTCGGCTTCGTACAATTAACTCCGGCCCAAGCGGGGCGCTTGCCACAAACTATACCACCAAAGCCCCCCACTGCACCCTTTTCGCTCGTCGCACCAGTTCCCGTTCCCCTCTCGGCCAATTTAGCCCCGCCTTTACCCCCCGCACCTCCAACCATTAACTTGCCCGCCCTGCCTCCGGGAATGCCCCCTCCTGGATTCTTTTCCCCTCTCCCTCCCTCTTTCGGGCCCTTAACAGCCCCAACAGCCCCGCCGCCTCCCACAACTCCAGCCCCGACTCTCAACAGCCCTTTCCCGACAACACCTACTATCCTCCCGCCACTGCCTCCGGGTAGTGTAATTTTTCCGCCATTGCCCGGTAATTTCGATCGCAATATCCCGCCGCCACCATCGCTGAGTGAAGTGCCCCAGCTTCCCGGCGGGCCCTCGGAAGACGAGGCAGAAACGCTCAAAAAAATCATAGCTAGTAGAGGCGGACTGCCGTTATTTCCAGACGGAGCTCCAGTCTTTACGCCGGAATTTCCAATTACCGGCAGGAATTCGGGAATCGAGGGAGGGCCAAAATTAACTCAAAAAGATCCGAATAAAAGGAATCTGATTGCAGAAACTCCCGAAGAAAGACTCAGGAGGCAACAATTTGACCAGGGACAGCAACAGCTAGAACAGCAGGGAGTTCCCGGTTCAAACTTGCCCAGGGACAGAGAGACACAGCTTGCTGCTGCAAATACCTATGTTGCTTTGTTTGATAAATTCAAAAAAGCTTATCCCGACTTGGAAATGACCGGCCCGACTCCTGTGAATGTCGCTTATCCGGCAGCAGCTTGCTCGCAAAAACTCGAAGGAGTAGCAGTTTTTGGAGCAGTTGTCAGCCCTCAAGGTTTGCTCAAAGCCGAGCCGCAGGCGATCGTCCCCACGGGTTACAGTATTCTAGACAACACGGCTAAAACTGCGATTATCAATCCCGCTCTGACATTTCCAGCAGCCAGCACGCACAAGCTTTACCAGGTGGCTGTCGCGTTTAAATACGACGAAAAAATTTGCCGCGGCATTCCTGTAACGCCATCCACCGCCCCAACCAGTCCCCGACCAACAGGCCAGCAGCCGCCAGCCCTAGCCCCGACACAACCGAGCCCGACAAGCCAGCCATCCCCAGCACCTGCGGAAGTCAAACCCCAGTTTGAGAAGCCACCCGCCGGCGAAAACAAACCGCAACCAGGCTCAAAACAGTCGCCGCCGGCACCTTCGCCCGCCGCCAAACCGTCGCCCTCGCCTCAACCGAAGCCATCCGCCGAAGTGTCGCCGTCGCCTGCTCCGTTGCCGTCACCGGAAGCTGCACCTTCTCCCGCCGAAGCGTCGCCGTCGCCTGCTCCGTCGCCGGAAGCTGCACCTTCTCCCGCCGCCGAAGTGTCACCTGCTCCGTCGCCGGAAGCTGCGCCTTCTCCCGCCGCCGAAGTGTCGCCGTCGCCTTCTCCTGCACCTTCTCCCGCCGAAGCGTCGCCTTCTCCTGCACCTTCTCCCGCCGCCGAAGTGTCGCCTTCTCCTGCACCTTCTCCCGCCGCCGAAGTGTCACCTTCTCCTGCCGCCGAAAATTAATTGTTCGTGGCTAATTGGGAATCGGTAACATCGAATCGGCTTGCTTCGGTTTAGTAGGGTGCGTCTGCTTGAAAGCATCTCAATCAATGAATGCAGTCATATCATATCCGCTCGATTACCATCACAAAAACGGTTCGTAGTGCGGACTTTAGTCCGCTTTCATGTTGCGGACTAAAGTCCGCACTACGAACCAATCTTATTGCTGTCAGTAAAAGTATTCGTAGGGTGCGTCAGCTTCGATATTTGTCGCTTCTCAAACCAATTTTTAGTTGCTGACGCACCCTACATTATTTAACGGGAGTTGATCTCACCAATTTCCAATTTCCAATGCCCAATGCCCAATGCCCAATGCCCAATGCCCAATGCCCAATGCCCAATGCCCAATGCCCAATGCCCAATGCCCAATGCCCAATGCCCTCTCAATTGTATTGAATTTTGTACATTTGGAATAAGTCGCCGCTTTGCTTTTTTACTACTTTAGCGCCCGCAGCTTTTATCAGTTTTTCCCAGTCTTCTATTGTCTCTAAAAATACTTCCCCTGCTCGATAAGTTTCCAAAATTGCCCAGTCTTCTGCTAGAGGTGCATTGGGGTTGAGAACATCAAATACAAAGTGACCGCCCGGTTTTAAAACTCGCTTTACTTCTCCCATGACAATATTCCAATAGTCTATGGGATAGTAACAGCTAAAGCCTGTAGCAAGGCATAAATCGAACTGATCCTCTTCGTAATTTAACTGGTGGGCGGGGGCCCATTCTACGCCTTTGAACAGCTTAGAATTGAGCTGGGGGCCGCGAGCGTTTAATGCGTCTCGGGCGCTGCTGCTGATTTCTTGACCGTAAAAATATGCTTCCCACTCCCGCCAAGGGTAGATGAGAAAGCTTACTCCGCAGCCAATGTCTAAACAGCGCTGGTTTTTTTGAGGTTTGGCAATTTTCCAGAAGGGTGATACTGTTTTTGCTTGGAGGGTTCCGGCGACTGATTCTAGGAAAATTGGCATTGCTTCGACTTCTTCGGGTAGGGCGAATGCTTCTCCTCGATATTCGCGATCGAACCTAGTGGCGACTTGCGACAGTAAAACTTGCCAGCTATCTGATTTTCCTTTGGCAAACCAAGTTTGCTCTTGACCTGCAACTGGGCGCTCCGACTTTTTAGACATTCTTGGATTACCTTCTAGAGCCTTTGAGTGCTTTTGTAAAGTTTTGGCGGTAAGGCTTATTAAAAATTAACGCGGGCCACAGCAGGGACAGTTTCAGGCGGTTTGCAAAACTTCTGTCGAAGTTAGTGCGATCGAAACCGTTCCAAAATTTCCAAATACCGCCGCCGTAAGCGACTAGCAATACCAATCCAATTAACGGTTCCATTAAATAACCCCCTAAGCGACTGATTGGATTTTGAGTTAGCGAGCCTGCATCGCTACTCTTAATCTATCATTTATCGGACGGCTTGGCGCAGGGATACCCGTAGCAATTCCACCTTCAGCTAGATACTTCAAAATCGCTGATGGTGGGAAGCTTAAAAATATAGCAGAAGGAAGAAGGAAGAAGGCAGAAGGAAGAAGGCAGAAGGCAGAAGGAAGAAGGAAGAAGGAAGAAGGCAGAAGGCAGAAGGCAGAAGGAAGAAGGAAGAAGGCAGAAGGAAGAAGGCAGAAGGCAGAAGGAAGAAGCAATATTCAGTAAGGGTTTGAGCAATTGAGAACGTCCTAAACGTCGGGCGCGGTTGCTATAACAGCCAGGAAATAGCTTTCAGGGTGCAAGGAAGAAGCTACTTTTGCTAAAATTCGAGGCGGCAAATCCTAATTCGGTTGAAATCGGTTGCTGTTGGCGGACGACCTCGCTTTTGGGGATTTCGCAGGCGTGCAACTACTCAAAGATAATTAACTAAGAATTGATAGCGGTGCCCCACAGATTACAGCAGGCAAACTTTTTCTAGCGGACAATGACGGTAGATAGCTTTCAAAGCAAGGAGGATTTTATGCGTGCAGTGCTGATGGCTGGGGGGTCGGGAACGAGGCTTAGACCCCTGACGTGCGATTTGCCCAAACCGATGGTGCCGATTCTGAATCGCCCGATCGCAGAACACATTATCAATTTGCTAAAAAGGCATAAGATTACGGAAATTATTGCGACGCTGCATTACCTTCCCGATGTGATGCGCGAATATTTTACTGATGGGGCAGACTTTGGCGTTCAAATGACTTACGCTGTGGAGGAAGACCAACCGCTGGGTACGGCTGGTTGCGTCAAAAATATTGCTGAATTGCTCGATCGAACTTTTATGGTGATCAGCGGCGACAGCATCACAGACTTCGACTTGACAGAAGCGATCGAATTTCACCGCCGCAAGCAATCCAAAGCTACGTTAGTTTTAACTCGCGTTCCCAACCCGATGGAATTCGGGGTGGTGATTACCGAGGAAAATTACCGCATCAGTCGCTTTCTGGAAAAGCCCTCTAGCAGCGAAATTTTCTCCGATACCGTCAATACGGGTATCTACATTTTAGAACCCGAAGTCTTGGACTACCTGCCGGCAAATCAGGAGTGCGACTTCTCGAAAGACTTGTTTCCGCTGCTGCTGGAAAAAAACGAGCCGATGTACGGTTACGTGGCCGAGGGTTACTGGTGCGATGTCGGACAGCTTGATGTTTACCGCGAAGCTCAATACGACGCGCTGCGGGGAAAAGTCAAGCTGGATTTGAGTTACTACAACGAAGTTCGATCGGGGCTTTGGGTAGGTCAAAATACTTTTATTGACGATAGCGCGATCGTCGAAGTACCGGCGATGATCGGTAGTAATTGCCGGATTGGAGCCCGAGTTGAAATCGATGCGGGTACAGTAATCGGAGATAACGTGACAGTAGGGGCCGACGCTAACCTCAAACGTCCGATCGTCTGGAACGGAGCAATTATCGGCGAAGACGCTCACATCACGGCCTGCGTGATTTGCCGCAGCACCCGCATAGACAGGCGCGCCCACATCCTCGAAGGTGCTGTGGTCGGTTCGATGTCGATCGTGGGAGAAGAAGCGCAAATCGGCCCCTCCGTGCGCGTCTGGCCGAGCAAAAATATTGAATCCGGCGCTTTGTTAAATCAAAATTTAATTTGGGGAGAACAAGCTAAGCGGAATTTATTCGGCCAGCGTGGCGTTCAAGGACTGGCGAATGTGGATATTACCCCGGAATTTGCGGTGAAATTGGGCGCGGCTTACGGCTCGACTTTGAAGCCGGGGACTTCGGTATCGGTTTCTCGCGATCAGCGCAGTATTTCGCGGATGGTTTCGAGGTCTTTGATTGCGGGTTTGATGTCGGTGGGAATTAATGTGGTCAATTTGGAATCGACGGCTATTCCGATCGCGCGCACGGTTTCGTCTACGATCTCAATTGCCGGTGGGATTCACGTTCGCATTTCGCCCGATCGCTCCGACCACATTTTAATTGAATTCTTTGATATCAAAGGCATCAATATTACTAAATCGGCTGAGAAAAAAATCGAGGGCGCTTATTTTAAGGAAGATTTGCGGCGAGCTCTAATTCCCGAAATTGGAGAGATGTCGTACTTTAACCAAGCTCTCGACGTTTACAACCGAATGTTTGAGCGGCAGATGAATGTTGAGGCAATACGCTACAGCAATACTAAGGTGGTAATTGATTACGTTTACGCGGTTTCTGGAGCAATTCTGCCGCAAGTGCTTGCCAAGTTCGGCTGCGATGCGGTGGTGCTCAATGCCAGTCTCAAGCAGACTTCTCTGAGCAACGGGGAACGGGAATATTTGCTCGACCAACTCGGCCGGGTGGTGAAAGCACTCAGCGCTAATTTTGGGGTGCAGGTGTCGGCCAACGGCGAACAGCTCATTTTGGTAGATGAGTCTGGGATAGCGATTCGCGGGGAAATGCTGACGGCGCTGATGGTAAATTTGATGCTGACTGCTAATCCGAAAGGTACAGTAGTAGTGCCGGTGAATGCGTCTTCGGCGGTGGAGGCGATCGCCCGCCGCTATCAAAGCAAGGTAATCCGCACGAAGGCGAACCCAACTGCTTTGATGGAGGCCGCTAACAGGAACCCGAATGTAGTTTTGGGCGGTAGCGGTAGTATGGGTTTTATTTTCCCGCAGTTGCATCCGGGGTTTGACGGAATGTTCTGCATTGCTAAGGTGATAGAAATGATGACGATTCAGGAGCGATCGCTCGGACAGATCAAAGCCGAACTTCCCCGAGTCACCCACCGCAGTTACAGTGTCCGCTGTCCTTGGACTGTCAAAGGTTCCCTGATGCGGCATTTAGTAGAAACTCATGCGCCCGATCGTTTAGAATTAGTAGATGGAGTAAAAATTTTTAACTACAGCGACGACAATTGGGTATTAGTTTTGCCCGATGCTAGCGAACCCACAGTTCATATTTTCGCCAACAGCGAAGACCGAGATTGGGTATCGGAAACTTTGAAGGAGTACCGCGCCTTCGTTCACGATTTTGTCACTCAAACCGAGGCGGCGGTTCTCCAAGATACCTTTGGTAGTAATGAATAATTGGTAGGGCGAAATTGGGAATTGGGAATTGGGAATTGGGAATTGGAAATTGCTAACAACTCATAGCCCATAGCGCAGAAAAATCAACAGACGAGATTGTAAAAGTCACAAACCATTCAGGAATATCTCTGCGTTTTTCTGCGTTAAAAAGCTGTTTTCCTCTCTCATCAAAGATTTATGCAATTTCTCGTCTAATAATCCTGAATTCGCAAGTCCGATCGCCAATTTCCCATCAACAATTACCAACGATATCGTGCCGGCTCGATTGAGCGCAATAATATTCGTCGTCGTCGTTCGTAGTGCGGACTTAAGTCCGCAGCCAAAGAGCGGACTTAAGTCCGCACTACGTACCATTTTTGTTATAATAATCTACAGGACTCGATCAAATCCAATTGCCAATTTCCAATTGCCAATTTCCAATTCCCAATTACACAAAGATAACAGATGAATAGCTGCATTTTAATGGCGGAAATAATTCAACAACCGCAACTCCGTTATACTCCAGACAATCAACTTCAAATCGCTGAGATGCTGATTCAGTTTCCCGGCCCAAAACCTGAAGATCCGCCAGAGCATTTGAAGGTGATAGGATGGGGAAGTTTGGCTCAAGAAATTCACGAAAAATATCGCGAGGGCGATCGCGTGATTATTGAAGGCCGACTGGGTATGAATACGATCGAAAGAGATGGTATTAAAGAAAAGCGCGCTGAACTGACAGCCCAAAGAATTTACGCTCTCGGTGCCGATGCGATGAGCGCTGCACCAGCAGCTAGAACCGCCCCGGAACCGGCTCAAATTCGCGACACAGCCCCGGCTAATGTGCCGAGCAATGTGGTTCCTATGAGTTCCCGAGGTCGCAGTTCTAGCAACGCTCCAGCCCCTGCTAACCGCCCGTCTAGTTCGGACTGGAACTCGCATCAGTCTTCTTCTGAGTCCGATCGCCAGTCGGGTTCGTCTAACGAAGCTGATAATCCTGATTACGATCCGATTCCGTTTTAATCACAGGCGTAGGGTGCGTCACTTTCGGGTTGTTCAAGACTCCGCCGGAATGTTGAGAGTGACGCACCATCTATCTATGGACTCTGACGATCGCACAATTTCCACTCCAAAAACGCGAGCAAATTCAGCGATTACGATCGCCCTAACTCGATCGACCTCAATTCCCGGTATAAATTGCTGTAAACTGCCAACCGGTCGATCGGGAATCCCGCAAGGTACAATTTGCCCAAAACCTGCGAGATCCGGGCAAACATTTAAAGCAAAACCGTGCATCGTAATCCAGCGGCTGACTTTAATCCCGATCGCCCCCACCTTGCACCCATCCACCCAAACCCCAGTCATGCCCGCAACCCGCGAACCCTTCAGCCCGCAAACTTCCAACACTCCCAGCAGCACTTCCTCCAACTGTCGCAAATACCAGTGCAAATCCTGCAGGTGACGGCGCAAATTTAAAATCGGATAGCCCACCAACTGGCCCGGACAATGGTAAGTCACCTCACCGCCCCGCTCAACTCGGTGCAATTCCGGCTGAGTGCGATCGGGGTCAAATTTCAGAAATTCCAACTTCGATCCCAGCCCCAAAGTGTAAACCGGCGGATGTTCCAGCAAAATCAGCACATCAGGCAAATCAGGATTCTCGCGGCGTTCTTGCACCAGTTTTTGCTGGATTTCCCAAGCTTGGGAGTAGGGCACTTGTCCCCAATCGAAGAGCAAGCAGGCTTGTGCATTTAGGTTGTGAGGGATAATAGGGGAAAGCATGAAAAAAATCAATAGTGTTTTTACGGAATATTGGTGCAGTTTAAATCAAGAATTGTCAACATATAAAAAAGATTGGAAAGAAAAGTGTTTTGTTGAATACATAATGCTATTGTATAAGCTATACCCAAGTTACAGAAGGGAGGGAGCTCTATGAAGCTTGTTATCCAGGGTAAAAATATAGAAATCACCGATGCGATTCGCGAGTACGTCAACGAAAAGATTGAAAAGGCGGTTAGCCATTTTCAAACTTTGACTACTGAAGTGGACATTCATCTATCGGTGGCTCGTAACCCCAGGATCAATCCTAAGCAGACTGCTGAGGTGACAATTTATGCTAACGGTAGCGTGATTCGGGCTGAAGAAAGCACGGAAAGCCTTTATGCCAGCATAGATTTGGTTGCCGACAAGATAGCTCGTCAACTGCGGAAATTTAAGGAAAAACGCCACGACAACAAAATCCAGAATAGTCCCAAAACAATTGCGGTAGTTGATGAACATCCTGTAGCAGCGGATTTGATTGGCGATCGAACTCCCGAACTTCCTGCCGAGGTAGTGCGGACTAAGTATTTTGCCATGCCTGCGATGACTGTGCAAGAAGCTTTGGAACAATTGCAGATTATCGATCACGATTTCTATATGTTCCGCAATGCGGAAACAAACGAAATTAACGTGCTCTACGAACGCAAGACTCACGGCGGCTATGGAGTTATCCAACCGCGCAACGGCAACGGTAACGGTAATAGCAAAAATAGCAAAACTGCCGAAAGCGCTGTACCTGAAAAATCAGTTGCTGCGAAAGGTTAGATAATTGTGAATTGCTAATTACGATCGCACAATCAGGACACGGCAGTGCCGTGTCCCTACAATTAATCGCGGTAGGGACACGGCACTGCCGTGTCCTCTATATTATTCCGATGCAACCGGAAACGATATGATATCGAATGCGCTTCTATTTCTCTGTGTTCTCTGCGCTCTCTGCGGTTAAATCATTCCGATCCAATCATAAACGATAGGACTCTTTAAACATGAAAAAACTAATCTAACCTTTAATACTTTCCAAAGTCTTCAGCGCTTCCGAAACGTGAGCCTTAAAATCCAACATCGAGTCAAAAATATGCTTGACAACACCTTGTTTGTCAAGCACATAAGTCACTCTACCGGGCATAATCCACATAGTAGCCGGAACCCCGTACAACTGCCGAACTTTATTGCCCGTATCGCTCAACAAAGTAAAAGGTAATTGATATTTTGAGGCAAATTTCTCGTGGGATTGTTGCGAATCATCGCTAATTCCGATCACTTCTGCACCAGCGTCTTTGAAAACTTCATAACTATCTCGAAAAGCGCAAGCTTCCTTCGTGCATCCGGGTGTATCGTCTTTCGGGTAAAAGTAGACGATGACGTTTTTTTGACCTCGAAAGTCCTTGAGGCTAACTGATGCGCCAGTTTGCGACGTTAAGGTAAAATCCGGTGCCGTATCTCCTACTTTGACTGCCATATTTGTTTAACCCTGTTTGCTGGAAATTTTCATTTTTGTTATTGTACAATTTTTTATGGAAAACCGGGCGGTTTCAACCGCCGTCTTGCTTCGACAAAATCAAGTTTAGCACGTTCAATTCATTGGAACTCAAAAGGTACTTATCGGTAAACATTTTTTCCCGACTTTGCTCTAAACTGTAGCTTCTAAACACGATAAACGGGAATTCGTGATACTTGTGCCCGATCGGCATTACACTATCTATCGGGTAGGTCGATCGCACATAAGCCGACAAAATATCCCGAAACCTCCTGTCTTCCGGTTCCTCCAGCTTCGTCTGTGCAAAATACTCCTGCATTTCCTCCCCGCTGACAAAAGCAAACAAAGGTATAGCATAATAGCGATCGAACTGCTGACTCTGCTGCTCGAAATACTGAGTTTTCTCGACTTCGCCGTTGAGAAACTGCAAAAGCTCGATCGCGCCACCCCGAATAGCCGATCGTACATTCTCAGGAGAGGATTTACTATTTGCGATCGTCTCCATTTTTTTCAGCAACTGATTCTCCAAGCATTTCTTAATTTCCCCATTCAGCCGCATCTGATAGTTTTCCTTCAAACTTTTATCAGCCAAAGGAACTAATAACAAACTCCCCAAAACATGACCTACCTCTAGCTGATCGTAACCAAGCAAACCATCAAGAGGATTGCACATCTGCAAAAACTTCTGATTAAAATTCTCCCGCATTTGCAAGTAAGAATTGCCCTTTGCACGAGACTCCTCAGAATTTGGCAAAACAAACTCCCCGCGACTCAAAAGCTCCTCCAATCCCTCATAAACATCCTTAAAATATACATTTTGGGGGCGACTGCGATGTTCGCTTTTCAACGCTTTAATCAAACTCGCTATTTTGCTGCTAAAAGTATCGCCCACAGCAGAAACCGACTTCCCGCCAATCGGAATCATCAAAAACTTTTCCCTACCCAAATATCCATATCCCACAATCCGCGTCATCACCGCAGTCTTCAGAATTAGCAGCAAATTCAACAAACTCAACTTGCTTTCCTGTAGCGAAAGTTCCGCATCATCAGCATAATAAACCGCTGTATCCGACAAGTAAAAAACCAACTCCTTAGCTTCACCATCCAGCGTATTACCATCATCATCTTCCCCGCGCCCCCGATAAATCACTTGAATCACCTCCATCAGATTTTTCTCAATCTGAAAGCGGGGAATGTCCACTAAAATATGCTTAGTTTTCGGGAAAGACAAGCCGCGACTTCCCGATGCAGTCATGAAGATTACTTTAACTTTGTTTTTGCACTTATGTATCTGTTCTTTTTCCTCTTCCGAGATATTCGCGTGGACTTCCAGATAATCGATAAACTGCTCGAACTTTTCGCTAGTTGATCGAATTTTGTCAATTAATTCTGCCAATCTTCGCTTATCCTGAATGTAGACGATAATTTGTTCCACACCAGGGATTGCTAACCGCTGATTGATATCTTCAATTATTTGAGACTGTACCCGTTTAACTAAATCATTTTTGGGATTTAAGGAAATATCTTCAGTAAATTTTACACATTCTACAAATACTTTGTAGGTTATATCTAAACTGCTAGCGGGATAGGAATTTGTATTGATAACTTTGGCAGCTAATCGTTTGAATTCAAAAGGAGTAACTTGTAATGGCGGGATTTCCTCTGATTTTTTGGGTAACTTTTTGAAATATATTTTATCCGGTTCCGGCGAGATATCATTTAGGTGTTGTTTAATCACATCCGGGTCTACGATCGAAGCATCTGCTACAATAATTTTAGTATTAAAACCATGTTTTGAGTTGTGCAACTCATATTTTTTAACCAGCTTATCAATTCCATGCAGAAACTCAACGCCGCTGTCGTCTCCGGTAATTTCATCAATCATAATGAAAATGTGTTTGATGCGGCTGGAGATTTCCTGCATTTTATCGGGTATGACTTTTTTGTCCCGCTTGTTGTAAGCATCTTGAAATATTTTCTCTAAATGCTGGAGGGTATTTTTCCCTGTTTCTGTCACCTTCAAAGACTGAATAGAAACTGTAGCCACGATATTGTTCGATTCCTGGCAATTAATGCGTGCATATATTGCCTCACAAACGCTATTTAGCACTCCATTGGTTTTGCCACTCGTGGGTTTAATTACCGTTTCTCCCTTCCTTTCAAGTTGGGGTTTGTGATATTCTTTTCGCTGTACTTCTGCGCTGTCGTTGATGAAGTGGACAGTTTTTTGTTGGAAATTTTCGTGATAATTATTTGCTGCATAGTTGACGGTACATTGTCCAGAATTGCTTTTGATTATATCGGAGCTTGAGTTGATACAAAATAATCTATTGTCGCATAACAAACCAGTCTTTTGATCTCGGAATTTTTCGATAATATCTAAGTTGACTTGCTTGCGGGGACTGACGTAAAAAAATAGAAATCCGTCGTCAATATGTGCTTTCAGGAAATTTGCGATCGCAGTTGTTTTCCCAATTCCCGGATTCCCAGTCAAAAATAGGTAAGTTTCCTCAGATTCCAGTGCTTTAAAAATTAACTGAGCGTGAGCATTTCTCAGGTGTAATCCGCGATCGATTTGCAAATCATCAGCCAATTTATCTGATATAATATCAATGGAATTGACAAAGTTATCTACCCGCTCTGTATTGCATACAGGTGTAGAAGTTTTGCCAATCGTCAATAAATCCTTGACAAACTTTTGGCCATTCTGAAAACTGTGAGCCGCGTTAAGTTGGGTTGCATCTAAAACTTCGCCGCGAGCATCGTTAATCTCTTTACCTTTGGATTCCTGCTGGTAAATTTTGGCACAATTCGCCAGGAGTTCAATTTTATCATTGCGGAGGGAAATTGCGTTAATTGTGCGATCGCTATAACCGACAACATTCAACAAAACCTCAGCATCACCAGGAATCATCCCAGTTGCTTGCAAAAAACCGTAGAAGCTGTGAGCGTAACTACCAGCCTGAATCAACTTAGCGCTTTCCTTATCCTTATACTTGAAAGCGGTAAAATAGCGGTTTAAACCCTCCGAAAAATTAACACCTAAAGTGCTAGTATCGATTCGCAGATTAGAAAAAACACTTTTCGATCGCAAATAGCTAATTTCTCTGAGCAAAGACTTCCGCATCACCTCTATTTCGTTGATATTATCGACTTTTTCCGAAGTCAACGGGGGAGTAAACACAGACAAATCAACGCACAGAATCCTAAAATCTCTACCATTCTGTAACAAAATCAGAGTATCAGCTTGCAAAAATTCGCCTTTTTTCTTATAGCGGCGGATGTAGGAGTTAATCTCATCGTCTGATAAATTCGGTTTCGTAATTTTAAACTGAGATAATACCTCTTTAAACGCTACTTTTTCGTCCTTGTTATAGGTTCTGATACTGTTAGCATCACTAAAACTGCACTGACAGTACAAAATTTGCGACAGCTTTAAATTCCAGCCAGTCGATTTGAGGTACTCCCGGAAGAAATTCAACCCACCCAGAAAGCCTTTTTGAACAAAAAACAGGCTCCATTTTTCAACAATTTTAGCATCCAAACTACCAAGCAAATTAGCTTCCCTAATTATTTCCGCCATCATCTTTGGTAAACTGAGCTTATGCAAATCTAGGCGGTAAGAATCGCCGAAATTGTGAGCTATATTTTCCCGCTGAATATATGCCAGAATTCCGACATTGAAGCCAACCTCAAACAGCCGTCCAAAATCTTCACCAA
>Ga0335395_10001036_pt1 | contig 17724 bp, 12 predicted proteins | sample MAT02_FD_205744 | JGI IMG/M metagenome (GOLD analysis project Ga0335395, IMG submission 205744) | Freshwater microbial communities from Lake Fryxell liftoff mats and glacier meltwater in Antarctica - MAT-02 (spades assembly) (version 2) ...
CCAACTACAACAGAAATGGTTGATACTATAATTGCAGTTGCACTCAAATTAATGAATCCTCAACATTTAAGAAATTGGTTTGCTAATTGCTGCTACTGTACCTCATAACAGCGGGAACCGCTGTAATGTTTTAATAAGTCTAATTGCTTCGCTTCTTGTTCAAACTTATGATCTTTGCTAATGGGAGTGTGTTGAAAATCTGCTCCGTATTGTTCGGCAATGTGCTTTAAGTTGGGATGATTGCTGATAATTAACGGAATTTGGGCTAAAAATTCTTTGGATTGTTGTCGCCAAATCAAATCTAACAGACAATGGTCTTGGCGGCTGACCCAAATTGCTATTCGTCGTATTGTATCAGAAAAGTGCAATTCCCACTTAGCTTGCAGAGGTTGTGCGATCGCCCTGAAAGCCGATTCGATTTCTTCCCTGGATAAATCAAATCCTTCTAATTGCCATTCTATCCTGGTGAGGAACAGTCCAGCAGCAAAGTCTGTGTGTTGACTGGCATGAATAATATTACCATTATGCTTATAAATAAAGTTGGCAAATGTGGCTACTAAGCCACGTCGATCGGGACAGACAATCAGTACAGTTGCTGTCGGAAGTGTCATAGAAATTAAAAGTCCTGTTAGTTAGTTTGGCTACGGTTGTTGTCAACTATCAAAATGATTAATCCGCTACTCTTTCGGAGAATTCACCTTCGCAGATGGTGAGTTGGGAAGGCTGACATCGTTTGATGATGATACTAACTCTTTTGGCTCCTTCGCTTTCCAAGTCTTCGATATAGCCAGGAGTATGAGTTAATGCTTCTTTGTCGCTGTCAAAGGGGCCAAAATAGTAGGTGCAGCGGGGAAAATTTGTAATAATTTCTACCCACCATTTTTCTGGTCCTGGGGAGTGGCTGGGTTTGACAAACAGGGACAAGACTACAACGCAGATACACAATAAATAAAATCCGAGCATTGTTCTTCTTAGGGGTGATTTATGTATTATTTAAATGTATCAAGGCAATTTGCCCGATCGCATCAACCTCAGTGCTGATTTTGAGTCGATCGAATCACAAACCTTCCCCACTTAGCATCTAATATCGTTTCTGGTGGCACTTCTGATGATACCAAGGGCATAGCACACAGCAGTGCTGTGTGCTATGCCCCGATTAATTGTAGGGACACAGCAGTCCTCATTGGTGTCAACAATCGCCTGAAAGCCTTGGTATCTCTCGCTTTTAGCCTAGTCTATAACCCCCTCGCATCCACGCCACTTGCTCCTCTTGGGGAGGCCCCAAGACCGCAGTGGCTCCCCTTGGTAAGGGGGAGGCAAGAGTATTTCTTGTCCCCCCCTTATACTCCCCCCTTGGGGGGGGCGGGGGGGGGTTGGGGGCTAGGGGGGTGGAAGGGCCTCATAGTCAAACAACAGTCTCTGACTGGGTTTGACCTTAAGTTGACACCAATGAGCAGTGCTGTGTCCCTACCCCGATTAATTGTAGGGACACAGCAGTGCTGTGTCCCTACCCCTGAAGCTTAGGGCTTGCCTTTTGGGAAATGCTCAATGCCAGCCCAACCGTAAAAAACTAGCTCGTCGTTTTGGACTCGACAGCGGTCTACTCGCAGTTGAGTGCCTTCGAGGGCAAATTTGTCTAAATCTAGCAAGTTATTTACGTGGGCAATTATAGCTTTGCCCAAGTCTACTGCTGGCTCGTCACCGCCGTAAGTAACGCTGACAAATTGAATTTTACGCCGTTCTTCTACTTGCAATTGAGCAGTAATATCTATCTTGACGGGTTCGCTAGAATCGCCAACGGTAATTTCTGACTGAAGCCGAATTGATTTATCCGCACCAAAGCTGACTTCGGTGTTTTGAAAATGCAGAGATTGGTCTTGATACTTCAGTCGCTGAAGTTTTTCAACTACAAAAGGCGTATTGAATGAAGTGGTTAAGTCTGACTTACTCAAAACTACTCGCATATTTGCCTGGGTAGGCTGTCGTAATTTCACTTGACCTGCAAAAATCGCCCCAAAATCAATGGAGAGTGCTTGCAAGTAGAGTTCCATTACTTCTATGCGAAGGCCGTTGTACATCAACATACCTTTGCCAATGAAGTCGAAACCGTCGATGCTTCCCTGCAATAGTTTGGCTACAGGTTCGACTCGGATGTTGGCTTCAGCCTTTTCCGAACGTTTGAATAAGGCCGCAATTGCAGCTCCTGCTACTTTGCTGACAAGGCGATCGCCACTTTGACCTTGAAAGGATGTACTCACTTTATATTTACCAATAGTTTCAGCCATTACTAGCTTAAATTCTAGGAGTCATCTAGTAAGTCAGCAATTTTAGAGCGGTTTAGCGCTTACTGGTACTGACTTACTACTTACCAGTGTCACCTACCTGCTACCACTACACAAGCAATCTCATCTAGCAATATTCTAGAGCTTGGTTAATTACCTGTCAGATAAGCGATCGCCATAAAAATTACCAGATAGACGACAAAGTGCCGCTATAATCGAGTTATGCACATAGATGGACTGAAGCAAAATGATTAACCCTACCCAAAAGTGTAGACAAGTGTAGACAAGTGTAGACAAGCTTATACAGCTTTGTATCTTAGGCAAGGTAGAGCATGACGGTTGTTTGAATCCAGTGAGTAAGTAAGTAACTAACTGATTTGACCCCTCAATTGAGGGGTGTAAACTATATAGACACACTTAAACTAACATCACCTCTAACTATGGGTATTGGTGCGCCTACAGCTTGTCAAAAATCACTTTTAGGGCTGATATCAACTTAGAGGCTGAGTTAGCCCTATACCCCGCTTCCTTAGCCTCTATTTTTGCCTTAAGCTCTATCAGGTAATTTATTATTTCATTCTCTGTCACAAGTGTTTGGGTAGGTGACTCTCTTTTTATGTTTACCCCCCCATTTTGGGGGGGGTAAATCAGATATGTGTAAGTAACTACCCCTAGGTTAATTTAAGGTTTTTGTGTCTACCTACCTGTAGACAAAGTGTAGACAAAGTGTAGACAAAATATGAAGCAATAACCATATCTGAGAACTCACAGGATTTATGGTGAAACTTACCATTACTTGTTCATTTTTTCCCATAGCACCTCCGCTCTTAATAGCCTCACAAATGGTCAAAAACAGCCCCTTAAAGCCCGGTTGTAGACTTGCCAATGCTAGGGGGGGATTTACTCGTTTTTCTACCCTCTTCTACCCTCTATTTTCCTACTTCTCTGTTTACATTATTTTATCTAGTTAGTTTTACTTATACATAAATATATAAGTTTTATTTATCTGTTTTGTTAGTAAAATCTCTATTAATCATTTTTAGTCTAATTAGGTAAGCTATAATAAATAAACCATATTAGCTACTTAAGCTATAAACAAAGGTTATATAACGAACTTTTATTTTTTCTGTGCCGTAGACGACCTTTAACAGTCGCCTATTGCCATTTTGTAGTATGTTACCCTACCTTGTCTAGTGCGTGTCTAGTGCTTACAGGTAGGGTAACATACTACAAAACTAAGTAACATACTAATAAGTTATGGTGTCCCCAACTTATAGGTATGTTACCAACCTATCACTTCATCAGCATAGTCCTGTATAGCTACCTGTTTTCAGGCATATACAGCGCTATACTGATTTTCCAAACCATATAGGTTTAGCAATATTTTAACCTATATGGTAAGCACTAAGTCCGCAATGACTTTAAACTATTCTTACACTCTACAAAACTACCAAAGGAATTAACAAAATGAATGTAAATTATAACACATAAACCCGGGTTACTAGCATCCTAAAGGAACTATCACACCGGGTTTTGTGTTGTTTACTTACCTTTATTAACTATTTGACCCCCCAATTGAGGGGTGTATTTAGTAAATATAGTAAAACTCACACTGAAAATAAGCACAAAAAAACCTACCGGGTTAGGGTAGGCAGTGGGTTAGAAGATGTCTGTAACAGTTACATTAGGGTTAATGCCTAAATAGTTTTTCTGAATCACCTCTACACTGTTACCACAGATTGTAGCTAACAGATATAAGTCAGTGCCAGCGTGAGCTTGTAAACTAATGAACGTATGGCGACAGTTATAAAACGGTAGGTAGCCGTCAATCAAACCATCGTTAGCTAACTGAGTCACTACACCGGAATAAGCGTATTTCTTCCCATTGTGTTTTTCTTGTTTTTGATGCCATATTTCTGTTACAGCGCCTGTATCCCAGCTTTTACCATTTAATTTAGTAAACACTAGGTCATTAGGTTGTGCATCAACGGGTTTAATCCGTAGCAACAAGTCGTTCAGTTTAGGGTAGATTTTGAAGATTCTAGTTTCACCTTTTTTTGTTTTCTTAGTCACTTTAGCTTGACCGTCATAACTGCGACTAAAAACAATGTTGTTTTGTTCTTTACCGCGAAAACAATCGCGCCAACGTAAAGCAAAAGCTTCACCACTACGGCAACCGGTTAAGAATCGAAACTCGACTAAGGGTGCTAGTTCACGCGGTGATGCGTTCTTATGGTTGTAGAAAGCAGAGATGATAGTCACCATATCAGCCTTGCTAAACAACCGCCTATCGCGTTCTTCAGCGTCAGATTCATTATCAGGTACATCCCACCACTCGCGTTCAGTGCCATCAACATCAATTGTTGATTTATACTTGTCCGTTTTATTCTCGGTTTTGATATCGAGTAAAAACGGGTTAACCGTTAACTTAGTTTTACCTTGCGATTGTAACCGGGTAAAGGCTTCTACTAAAGCAGCTAAAGTTTTACGTTTGTTTTCTTGACCTAAAGGTGCTTCTAGTAAAACTTTTCCTACCGTATTAGATATCGGTAATTCCCAAATAGGGTATTGAGATTTGTCAAACCCTTGCGATTCTCGATTCCATACCAATCCCTTAATCAAATTGGTGTAGGTTTTGCAAAATCGTAACTGGTAAGTAGTTGCCTCCAACTGTGGACGCTTCCATATCAGATACTCTTCCCACATTGCACCAACAGTCATCTCTGGTTCAGGTTCTGGTATGGGTGCCGCTAGTTTTAACGCTGCGGACGTGTATTTGACTGCTAAGCCGTACTTAACAAACGTAGGGTCAAATAGTATCTGCCAGCTTTCAGAGTCTGACAAATCACGCTCTATACGTAACGCTGCTGACTGTGCTAGCTTCCAATTCTCAGGTGACTCCCTTAAACCTAATCCCATAGTCCGCTGCTTAGTCGGTGTTTTGCCATCCAAGATTTCAAACAGTGAATTGTACTTACTGCTGAATCGGAAGGCTAAAACACCCTTTTCAGCATAGACAGAGACTAGGGGCTTAGGTGCTGTAGTTTTAGATTGCATATTCTGTTTTCAATGTTCAGTAAGGGTTACAGCGTTCTAGGAAAATTCTAGTTATTGGCTAGATTTAGCTAGAGATACATCTTTGTATTTGACCCCTCAATTGAGGGGTGTAAACATAAAACCAGTATAACACGGTTTATCCTATATACTTGAAAGGATGTACCGCTAAACAAAGCTGCTACCATTTATGCGTTTACTCATCTACAGTCGCTATTATAACCCCTGATTAAGAAATGTTAAAATAGCTTGTGCTTATGGACATTATAAGAATGAATTGTTTTCTGGGTGTGTATGGAAAACAACACTTCGACTAGGCTCAGTGCGCCGCATTTTTGAATTTTAAAGGCTCAGAGGGGTGCCTTGGAGACAGGATCGATCGAGCAATGCACCATCCCAGACGGTTTGTTCGATCGCAGCACAGAGCAAATTAGCACCCGTCAGATTAGCGCCACGGAGTACGGCTCCATTCAGAATCGCTTCTTCCAAATCCGCACTGGACAAATCAGCGCCCGACAAATTGGCATGGCTCAAATCTGCGTGATGCAAAATTGCCCTAACCAAATTCACAGCCCGCAAATCAGCACCGCGAAAATCAACACCGCTCAAATCCAAATTCCCGATCGTCGCCCCGGCCAAAAAAGCTCCCCCAAAACTTGCGTTAGAGAGTAGAGCATTCCCAAAATAAGCTCCCCGCAAGTCCGCATTCCGAAAATCTGCACCTCGTAAGTCGGCCCCGCTCAAATCAGCGCCCCGCAGGTTCCCTCGCATTATCGCTCGTTGCAAGTTAGCACCAGCGAGATTAGCTCCACTCAAGTTAGCTTGAGACAAATCAGCATCGGCGAGTTCGGCTCCCGATAAGTCAGCGCCAGCTAAATGATAGCCAGCTAGCATTTTAATTTTGCCTTTGCAAATGGCTTCTATGTTAGTCATTAGTCAGTTGTCAGTTGTTTGTTGTCATTAGTCAGTTGTCCTTAGTCAGTTGTCCTTAGTCAGTTGTCCTTAGTCAGTCAACAGTCAACAGTCAACAGTTAACAGTCAACAGTTAACTGTTAACAGTCCAGTTATTCTAAGATGGTGAAGTTACTGCGATCGCGCGATCGCCCAAATCCTCCAACCAGATATTCGGCAATTGACTGGGGCGCGTGGGTAGCTCCATCAAGCCCATTTCTGCGAGTCTGACGACATTGCCGAGAGTTTCCACCAAAGCAGGATCAAAGCGAGTTCCCGACAGTTCCCGGCACTGTTCCAAAGCTTCCGTCAAACTCAAAGCTGGACGATCGCCCCGCGCTTGAGTCAAATCTTGAAAACAAGCGACCAACCCCAAAATCCGCGAAGCAATCGGTATATCTTCGCCTCGCAAACCTTCAGGCCTGCCGCTGCCGTCCCAGTGTTCGAGTTTATGCTTGACAATTTCGGCTACAGGTGATAGCTCCGGCATGGCTTGCAACAGTTGGGAACCGATAAAACTGCGATCGCGCCAAAATGCCAAAGTCTGTTGGTCAAATTGATCCGAGGTTTGAGCGAACACCTCATTCGGGGCCGAAACTAAGCCGACTCGAAACAGCAATCCCGCCAACCGCAGCCTGCGTAACTGCAAAGCCGGCAAATCCAACAGTTGACCCAAAGTTTCCGACAAAGCCGCCACTTGCAAAGACGCTGTGGGATTTGAGGTATCTCGTTCATCCACGCGCTGGGCCATCCGCAGAAAAGCTTGCAGTTTATTCGCATTCAAGTTGCGACTGACGCGCAAAGCTTGACCTTCCAATTCCCACAAGTCGCGGGTTTGGCGATTAATTGCCACCATTTGCTGCTGAGAACTTTGGAGGTAAGTCACAATTCGCGTCACTACGCCACTAATATCAGCAAGGGGCGGGCCTTTGGTTGCGAGAATTTCGTGGTGAATATGCAGCAACTTGTCTGCCAGACTGGGATCGTAATGTCGTGTTTGTTCTATAAAAATTTCTGCCGCCGCCGATACCAAAGATTGGTCAAAAGACCACAAACCGTAGAACTTTCGCTCTGTATCGACTTCTGGCTTACCTTCGGGCAGGTATTCCTGGGCCGAAAGTTCGCGACAAAGTACCATTGCTTTGTAGGTTGGGGCGAGGATGATTAAATTCCATTCTTGGATGATGGGATCGATCTCATCGAGCTCTATTAAAGATACATTTTCTAACTGACCAGTTTTGTGGGTTGCAAAACCGCTGTCGGCTACTGCGCCGATGACAACGCGCCGAGAGGAATTAGCAATATCAAAATAGCGATCGGCTTCCTGCAAATACCATTTTCCCTGCTGGAATGTCACCAAAACCAGCGGTTTGACTGCGGTATCGTCCCCAGTGCTGGTTTGCAAGATGTGGTCTTCTAGGGCGTGACACAGGGCTACTAGGGTGTTTTTGAAGTAGACCCCGTAGCTAGAAGGCAGTTTTCCGTCGGGAAGTGTAGCTTGTAGTCTGGCGAGAGTTGATTCTGGATTCATTGCAAAAGGCGGTGCCGGCTCTGAATTCATTGTAGCGGGCGATCGTACTTCTAGAAAAGATAAATTGCCCAAAATCCGAGTTGGGGATTTTTTAACAGCTTCGGAACGCCGATCGATTCAATCGAAAGTGATTGTGTCTGAAGTCTCTACCTTTGGTGGATTTTTTTGAGCGTCCGAATCGGTCTTGAGGAAGACGCTAGGTGACTTAGGTATTATCTACTATTTTTGAAACTATAACTGGAAAATAACAGCGTGACTCAACAAGAGCGGAGTTTAGGGGAACAGGCGATCGATAAAGTAGTTGAAATTGCGATTGCCAGCCAACTCGACGAATCGGAAAGTTTGTCTGTCACCGTCCAAACCGAACCCCTTCTGTTAGCTAAGGGCGAAGTAAATTCAGTCACCATTGAGGCTGAAGGTTTGGTGATGAAGCAAGACTTACGCATGGAAGAATTGCAGGTGCAGGTTAAGGATATTTCTGTCAATCCCCTGAGTGCGATGTTTGGCAAAATTGAACTGAAGGGGCCAGCTTTGGGGACGGCGCGTGCTGTTTTAAAAGAAAGCGATATCAACCGAGCTTTTAATTCGGAATATATCAGCGACAAGCTACGGGAATTAAAGGTCAAGCATGATGGAAAAATGGTAACGGTTGACGTTAAATCTGTCGAGTGCCAGTTGCTGTCATCAGGAAAAATTGCTTTAGATGCTGAGGTATCCGTGCGGGAGACAGGCTCAACTGAAAAGATTTATTTTACAGCAAAACCTCAGATTGATTCCGGCGGCTGGGCTGTTTCTCTTCAGGATGTCGAATACCCGGAAAACAAGGAATTTTCCCCGGAGTTGACAGCAGCTTTGGCCGCGAAAGCAGGTGAAGTTTTAAACTTGCGAAATTTTGAACTCGAAGGAATGTCATTGCGAATTCAGCAGCTTAATGTGGAAGCTGGTTTGCTGACGGTGCAAGCTGAAGCAAAAGTCGAACAATTTCCCTCCTAAAAACACAAAATACCCAGATACCTGACTTTTTAAAGAAGTCCGGTATCTCAAGTGCGATCGGATTTTATTTTTATTAATTAAATCGTTAGATTTCAGGTTTATAGGTACTATCAATATCCCCGTAGGGACACGGCACTGCCGTGTCCCTACATACCTGCAATCTGCTTTATGCAAAGGTGATTCCTATGCCTATCAAAGCTTTTTCAGATCTAAAACAACTTTGTTTTATTTACCTTTAGACTCAGAAACATCCGCAATCAAATCGTCTTTATCAACTTTGGGGACAAAATCAGGACGCTCCTTTGATTCCCAACCGGGGGGGCGCTTGGAGTTATACCACGCGATCGACCCGATACTAACAGCGGCAATAAAGCCAGCAACAAGAACTGCTACTGGAATTGTTAGGTTGCTATCTACCATTAGTTTAAAATCCTTATTTACTCTACTTTTTTATCATCTTAAGTGCTTATGGCATTTTGTTGATATATCTAAAGACAGAAAAAGTTACCCCACGAATGAATTCTGGGGCTTGTACCCTGGATGCTTTCGGTCATAATACTTAGATGTGGAAAATTGGAGGGGTGATTTTATGCCGTTGTCGATCGCATTGCTGTTAGCTGCCAGTTTTGCCCTCGGTGCTTTGCCGCTTACTAGCTGGGCGGTGCGACTGTTGGGCGGCGGTGATTTGAGGGCGCTGGGCACGGGGAATGTTGGTGTGTCCGCAGCTTTCATTCACGGGGGCAAAATTGCTGGAATTGCTGCGGTGTTGGCGGAAATTGCCAGGGGCATTCTACCAGTTTTGGCGGCGCGATTTTGGTTCGCGGATACACCTGCGATCGCACTTACTGTCTTAATTCCTCTAGTTGCGGGCAGATATGCGATCGCCCGAGGTGGAGGCGTCACCAACGCCGTTTGGGGTATTTTCGCATTTTCGCCGCCGGTGGCTATCACATCGGGCATTTCGGGACTGCTGGTGTGGGGTTTGGCTGGTAAGGGCGATCGGGCGAGGCTGTTTGCTACCCGCTGCGGATGTCTGTGCACGCCTATCTGGGTTTGGGTGTGGCGGCAATCAATGCCCGAATTTTTAGCAGCAGCAGGATTAGCCTTGTTGCTAGCAGCAATTAATCTCCGTCAGGGTGATGATATGGCTTTATCTAAATCAGAGCAATTGTTTTCTCTAGATGACTCGTTAGATGCTGCAATCTGCGGCGATAAAGCTGCTAAATTGTCTCAACTCAAACGCGCCGGTTTTAACATACCTGCTGGTTTTATATTGCCATCCAAAGAAGAAGGAAGAAGGAAGAAGGAAGAGGAAAGTTCGGCAACGGATTATGTAGCGGATTTAACGGATGTAACGGATAGATGGAAGAAGTCTGAGGGAAGTAATAATCTGGAAAATTATGAGGAATTGTCAATTTCTGATGCTTTAATCGAAAATCTAAAATCCAAAATCCAAAATCGGATGATTGTGCGCTCTTCTGCTGCGGGGGAAGATGGCGATATTAGTTCCGCCGCCGGACAATATCAAACCATCGGCCCTGTTTTGACTGAAGCAGAATTGCTTGATGCAATTAATTGCTGCCGCCAGTCTTATTGGACTTCCGAAGCAGTGGCTTACCGCCGCCAGCGACAACTCCCCGACACTCAAATGGCTGTCTTGATTCAGCCTTATATTGAAGGCAAAATTGCCGGAGTTATGTTCAGCCGCAATCCTTTAGATGGCGGTTCCCAAATCATTATTGAAGCTTTGCCGGCAGGTGCTGAATCTGTTGTCGGCGGACAAGTTACTCCGGTTCATTTGGAAGTTGATTTTAGCCAACCTGAAACTTTAGAACAAAATTTAAGCGCACTCGAAATTAGTTCAATTCTTGATAAAGAAATTATAGCAGAATTAGTTAAATTAGCGCAAGCCATCGAAGCTTTTTTTCACGGCATCCCGCAGGATATTGAGTGGAGTTGGGACGGGGGAAAAGTTTGGATTTTGCAAAGCCGCCCGATTACTAATTTGCAGCCTTTTTGGACGCGAACTATTGCGGCAGAAGTGATTCCTGGTGCAATTCGCCCGCTAACTTGGTCGATTAATCGGCCACTGACTTGCGGGGTTTGGGGAGAGATTTTTAAAGTTGTTTTGGGCAGTGAAAAAACGGCTAGTTTAGATTTTAATGAAACGGCAACTTTGCTGGGTTCTCACGCTTATTTTAATGCGACTTTGTTGGGCGAAATATTTCGGATGATGGGATTGCCGGAGCAGGGTTTGGAATTTTTGCTCAGAGGGCAAAAGATGGGCAAGCCGCCTTTGGGGAAGATTTTGCCTTCTTTGCCTGGTTTGTGGCGTCTGGTGCAGCGGGAGAGGGCGCTGAATGCTGAATTTGAGGGCGATCGCACTTCTATTTTCCTCCCGGCACTGCAAAAATTGGCAAAAGAAGAGGGAAATTCGGCAACGGATTTAAGGGAATTGTTGGAGAAAGCCGAGCAAATTCAGGAGTGGCTAAAACCGATTACTTACTACAATATATTAGGGCCGATCGGGCTGGCAATTCGCAAATCAATTTTTCGCGTTTCCGATGAATGGCTGGACAATGAAAGCGCACCGGAAATCGCATCGGTACGAGCTTTACAGCAGTTAGCCCAAAAGTTGCGAAAAGCTGCAATTTCGCAAGCTGATGAGAATATTTCAGCCGCACAATTAACACAGGTATTTGCAGAAAATTCGGCTTTGCAAGCGGAATTTGCACAGTGGCTTGATAGTTATGGATATTTGAGCGAAGTGGGCACGGATATCGCTGTTGCTACTTGGCGAGAACAACCAGAAGTTTACCAAAAACTGTTAGTGAATATGGCGGGAAAATCGGCTGTAACTACTTTAGACGAAACTCGAAAATTAGGCTTGACTTTTTGGCAGAAGTGGCGGCTAGATAAATGTCAGGAAAGAGCGCTCGTCAAAAGCCAAATTAGCGAAATTTACGCGCGGTTGTTGGCTCATCTACGCTGGACTTTTTTGGAGATAGAAGTTTGCGGATTGGCAATGGGGGTATTCGAGGAAGCAGGGGATATTTTTTATCTGGAATTTGGGGAAGTTCAGCAGTGGATTCGCAGCGGTGCGAGTGTTTCATTTCGGGATACAATTAGCCAAAGGCGCGAACAGCTAACAGCCGATCGCGATCGCACAATTCCACCTGTAGTCTACGGTAATCTGCTGCCAAATTCTCACAAAAGGTTGATCGACCCAGCAACATCAGCAACGGCTATCATGCAGGGAATTCCCGCAAGTATTGGCCGTGTCGAAGGCTTTGTGAAGATTTGCCGCACCGTGACAGCAGATTTAGGCGAAAATGCGATCGTAGTAGTCCCATACACCGATGCAGGTTGGGCACCGCTGCTATTAGGAGCAACAGCAATTGTAGCCGAAGTTGGCGGCCAATTGTCTCACGGAGCAATCATCGCTCGCGAGTACAAAATTCCCGCAGTTATGAATATTGCTGAAGCTACAACGCGCCTGCGAGACGGTCAAAAAGTCCGAGTAGACGGGTATCTCGGCACCGTAGAATTGCTGGAATAAACAGAAACAAGAATGTTAACAACTCAACTATCCTGTAGGGGCGGGTTCCACCAACTATAATCGCCCAAAACAAACAATCTCGAAAACCCGCCCCCACGCCACAAAAAAGCTTTCCTAGGCTTTCAAGAAATTCTGGACAACATAGTTCCCCACATTTCTACCCGAACTCAAACCATCTACGTTAGCACTCATGAAATGAATGCCTCCATAAATCCGACTCATCCCCGATTCGTCAGCCGCTGCGCTGAAGTTTTCAAAGGTTCGCAAACTGTTGATAGACTTGTCTCCCTTATCGACAAAGCCAAAATCCGAGCCAAATACAGAGTTCATAACGGGCTCGGCTGCACCGCTAAAGGTACTGTGTCCCGACGTATATTCCGAGAAGGGCGGAGTTACCAGCAGCGGCGTCCACTGAGAGTCAACTGTCGTGTTGGGATTGTTGTCTTTGTCAGCTTGGCGAATAGCTGTCACCGGCCGCCATAAGTCATACTTATACTTGGCATCCCAGCAGCTAATAGCTGCATCTGCCTCGGCAATATTTAGCAGGGCGAACAAGCGGGCGCTATCTTCCAGGGAGGTGCCGGCGAGGGCCGATACTTCTTCGGCGATTTGGTTCCAGTGGCCGGGGGGAGTAAAAGTACCTCCGCCGTTGGCCCAGAATTTAGCAATGGCAGTTTGATCTGGGGTGCGCGTCAGACTGTCGATTTTGCCGATTTCTTTGACAAAGTTAAACTCCTCTGCGTACTTGGCGCTGTCGAGGGCGGGCGGGCCCGACGGGCGGAACTGGGAACCGCTAGTCATCGCAAAGGGAGTCACGCCGGGCCACTGGGGTGCCAGTGATGCTGCCAGGGCGGGAGGAGTCGGCACCCAATTGCCGGGGTCAGTTTTGGGTGTGTACGATACTACTTTGTTCGCACCGTCTGTACTCCGCCAACTGATAATTTGGTCAGCAACCTGTTGTCCGAGAATGATGCCGTCGTCTTTAGATTTACTGTCGGGAATGTTTGCTAGAGATGATTGGTATGCTGCGTCGAATTTGGCTGCTTGTGCTGGGTAGAGACTGACCAAGACCCGCTGGGCTGCGGCTGCGGCTGCGGCTGCTTCTGACGCGCCTGCGGGTGCATCTATGCTGACGCGGTAAGGGCTGTATTTTTTGCTAATCGAGTTAACAGCGTCGTAAATGGCGGCGTGAACCATTGCCATGTTGCGGGAGGCTAGCGGAGGCGCGGTGCTGGCCGTCCGGATGGCGTCAAGCATCGTTGCGTTCCAATCTCTGACGGGGTTTCCCGATAGGTGAGTTGTGAAGTTGTCGGGGGTAACGGTGTTGCTGTTGACTCCCTTCAATACTGCTAAATATTCACCTGTGAGTTTGTCTTGAATTACCGTACTGTTGCTGTTAGCGTCTGTGCCTTGCTGGATATTTAAGTCTCCAAATGTGAGACCATCGAGCAACCGAATTTTGTCCTTGCCCTTCTCGAAGTCGGTGATGTAGTCTGCTGTGGCTACGGTTGGGCCGCCGTTGCCTTTGCCGATCGCAAAGATGTCATCGCCTGGGCCACCGGTCACGGTATCGCTGCCTTTGCCGCAGTCGAGGGTGTCGTTGCCGGAATCGCCCAAAATTAGGTCGTTGCCTTTGCCGCCCCAGATGATATCCTCGTCTGCGCCGCCGGTGATGGTATCGTTGCCGGAGTCGCCGCAGATTTTGTCTTTACCTGCACTGCCTTCGAGAAAGTCGTCACCGCCCTTGGCATAAATTATGTCGTTGCCATCCAAGCCGTTAATTGTGTCTGCTGCTGAAGTTCCTTCGAGAAAGTCGAATTTAGGACTGCTGGTAAGAGATGCCATTGGTATTTATTTGAAAAGTTTCATTTTTAAATGGCAAAAAGTTATAGCACTGATAAATGCTTATGTCTGTTTGCTTCTAATTAAGATTATTAGACTTTTCCGTTACTACGTAAATACCATGACAGCAACTTTATTAAATCTTTAATGTTTAACTCATTTTTATAAAGTTTCCGGCTTGATTTGTCCTTTAAAGTACATGAGTTTTGCTCAATACTCACAATTCCAATGGTTTTATTAAGATTTAAAGATATATATATCGTGGTTAGAATCAAACTGTAACATTAGGTATGTACTTATCTAAGTATGTACTTAAGTATGGTATGTGTGTGATTATTTATTAAGCACTTCTTAAGGCTGCGATCGGGTCGAGTTTGGCGGCCTGACGCGCGGGGACAACGCCGAAGAACAGACCGACTGCGCCGGACACGCTGACCGCAAGGGCGATCGCCACGGGCGAAATACCAGCTTGCAGGGGCGTAAAATTACCTACAAGCAAGATACCGCCGACACCTACGCAAGTACCGACTATCCCTCCGGCAGCCGACAAAATTACAGCTTCTACAATAAATTGAAACAAGATATCTTGTTGGGAGGCTCCGATCGCCTTTCTGAGCCCAATTTCCTGGGTGCGCTCGCTCACGGAAACCAGCATAATGTTCATAATCCCAATTCCGCCCACCAACAGAGAAATACTGGCCACAGCAGTTAACATAATTGTCAGAGCCCCGGAAATCGAACCCATTGTTGCCATTAAATCTTTCTGATTTCTGACCGTAAAGTCATCTTCTGTGGTAATCTTGTGCCGCAGTCTCAGCAAGTTTTCCACCTGAAATTGAGCCGCATCCATTTTCGACTCATCTTGAATTGAAATAAACAGCGAGGTGACAGCTAAACCGTAGGGAGATTTCCGCCCAACAATGCGGTTGGCCATGGTGGCGATCGGCACCACAGCCGAGTTATCATAATTCGTACCAAAAGATGTACCTTTGGGCGCAAATACTCCAATTACTTTCATACTGACATTTTTGACTCGCACTTGTTCGCCGAGGGGATTGGTATTAGCAAACAGTTTCTCGGCCAATTCTGAACCGAGAACCACAACTTGATTGTTTTGTCTCACATCTAGTTCGGTCAAAAATCGCCCTTTAGCCATTTCAAAGTTTCTGACAGTCAGAAATTCTGGAATTGTGCCAAAAATTAGAGATGAGACATTTTTGTTGCTGTAGCGAACAATCTCAGAACTGTTGAGTTCTGCGGAGACGCCTTGCACCGACGGGACTTGAGTTGCGATCGCCTTAGCATCTTCTATTATCAGTGTTTGAGGCGCATTGCCGATCGCATTTCGCCTAGCGTTGGGCACTCCGGGTCTAACTATTAACACGTTTGTACCGAGGGCTTGAACTTGTCCTGCTACAAATTTTTGAGCTCCTTCTCCAACTCCAATCATCGCAATTACTGAGGCGTTACCCACAATCATCCCAATCATGGTTAAACTACTGCGAGTTTTGTTTGCTAGCAGTGTTTGGCCAGCCATTTTGACACTTTCAATAAAATTCATAAATTCGGACCTCAACCCAACCTACAGTATCTAATGACTAATGACTAATGACTAATGACTAATGACTTCTTAAGCACTTCTCAGTGCCACAATCGGGTCGAGTTTCGCAGCTTGTTTTGCGGGTACGATACCGAAGAATAAGCCGATGCTACCGGAAACACCAACTGCAAGGGCGATCGCCACTGGCGAAACACTAGCCTGCAAAGGAGTAAAAGCACCCACTAAAAGCACGCCACCGATACCAAATCCAGTGCCGATCGCGCCACCTGCCGCCGACAAAATCACAGCCTCTATCATAAACTGAATCAGAATATCCTGCCCAGATGCCCCGATCGCCTTTCGCAGTCCAATTTCCTTAGTCCGTTCCGTCACAGAAACCAGCATAATATTCATAATCCCGATGCCGCCAACAAACAGCGAAATTGCCGCCACGAAAGCCAACATCAACGTCAAACCATCAGTAATAGTCCCCAAAGTCTTCATCAAATCTTTCTGATTTCGGACAGTAAAATCATCCTCCTTAGTGATTTTATGTCGTAGTCTGAGCAAATTTTCTATTTGAAATTGAGCGGCTTTCATCTGAGTTTCGTCTTTAATAGAAACCGAGATGAATGTGACCTTTGTACCATAGGGAGACGAGCGACCTACGATGCGATTTGCCATTGTTGTCAGCGGCAAATAAACATTCATATCTTGATTGTCACCAAAAGTAGAACCTTTCGGCTGCATCACTCCTATTACTTGAAAAGTCGAATTTTTGATGCGGATATATTGACCGATCGGCTGTGCATTACCAAACAATTGTTCTGCTGCTTCTGAACCTAAAGCAACTACATTTTCTTCTCTTTGTAAATCTAACTTGCTTAAAAATCGACCTTGACCAACATCAAAGCTTCTCACAGTCAGAAATTCTGGTGTAGTTCCGACAACAGAAGACGAAACATTTTTGTTGCGGAAGGTAACGAGTTGACTATCATTGAGACTTGGTGCAACTTCGTCTACAGAAGTAACTTGAGATGCGATCGCCTCTGCATCTTCCACCACCAATGTCTGTGGTGGAATCACCGGGCGGCTTTGGGCTTCAGGACTTCCGGGAATGATAAATAGCAAGTTTGACCCCAGAGAGTTAACTTGTCCCGCAATAAACGTTTTAGCACCTTCACCGATGCCAATCATCGAAATTACTGAAGCATTGCCGATGATAATTCCTAACATCGTCAAGCTGCTGCGGAGTTTGTTTGCCATCAAAGTTGTGACGGCCATTTTGACACTTTCAACAATATCCATGATTCTATTTTAGATTTTAGATTTTGGATTTTAGATTGCAGGACTTACTCATCAAAACCAAAGAAACCGGGTTTTTGTCTAACCTACTGCTTGCAACGAAGTATCATCGAAAAAACCCGGTTTCTCGCCTCTAGATTGGGCAATTGAGAATTTGGGACAGAAAATTGGAAATAAAAATTTTCTTGATCTCTTCCTTCTTCCTTCTTCCTTCTTCCTTCTGAAGCTACTTTTGATTCTTGATAATATCCTCCAACTTTTTACCTTGAGGAAGTTCAGTAAACACCCGATCGCCCGCCTTCGCACCCTCCAAAATCTGAATCTTATTACCAATAGTAGATCCAACCGTCACAGGCTGAAACTTCGGCTGTTTTTTATCATCAGGAACCAACACACCAGTTTGACCCTTATTAGTCACAATTGCCACCGTCGGTACAACCAAAGCATTTCTGAGCTTTTGACCAACAAATCTCAAATCCACATTCATCCCAGACTGCAACGAATCTTTGCCAGTGTCGATCGCAACTCGCACCTGAAACAACGTCACATCCCGTTCTTTCACAGCTTCCGGCGCAATTAACTTAACCTTGCCTTTAAACACCTTATCTGGATAAGCATCAGCGACTATTTCAACTTCTTGACCCGGTTTGATTTGGCTAATATCCGC
>Ga0335395_10001037_pt1 | contig 17724 bp, 14 predicted proteins | sample MAT02_FD_205744 | JGI IMG/M metagenome (GOLD analysis project Ga0335395, IMG submission 205744) | Freshwater microbial communities from Lake Fryxell liftoff mats and glacier meltwater in Antarctica - MAT-02 (spades assembly) (version 2) ...
CAGCTTCACGGCAACTGACGTTGTGGGTACAACGCCGAGTTCATTGGGCTGTGGCGGAAAAACAGTCGACGTTTCTGTCAGTGCTGTTGGAGCAAACACGGTTAGTGGAGTCATCAATGTAACCGCTGCACCAGCGACCAACCTGAGCTTTGTTGTTCCTAGCGATCCAACCAAGACGCGGATTTTCTTGGCAAACTCTGGCGGACTCACGCAAACAAACATTCAATTTTTGTTGACGAACTCACGTGAAGAGCCTATTCCAAATCAAGATGTCTTGGTGTCATTGAGAACAGCCAATGGCGGTGTTCCCAACGCCACATTTGGAACAGTGACGAATGTTGGTCAATTGACTTTGACGACAGACTCCTCGGGTAGAGTTACCGTGCCTGTGTTTTCTGGATCGGTACCAACCAACGTGGTATTGAATGCTACGTTGGTATCCAATAATTTGGTAAGAACAGATTCATCGGTGATCGCCATAGCTTCTGGCCGCCCAGCGCAAGCCCGGGTCAGTCTGGCCAGAGGACAGGCTGCAATACGCGGGTTCAGTTTCAATGGAGCAACAACACCGATCACCATGTCACTGGCTGATCGCCAAGGCAACCCTGTTCCAGATGGAACGGTTGTTAACTTCGTGACCGAAGGCGGGGTTATGATTCCGCCAACCTGTGTGACGGGAGGTGTTCCTGGCAATTCCCAATGCACAGTAAATATCCGAACGCAAAATCCACGTCCTGCTGACGGGTTGGTGTCCATCCTTGCCTATGCCGCAGGCGAAGAGGACTTTGTTGATGTCAATTTCAACAACGTGTTTGACTGTGGTGAATCTTTTACAGATCTGGTAACGGCTTACCGCGACGATAGAGATACTGGTGGTGGTGCTATTTCTTCAACTTCGGGTGTGCGTAACGCATTTGTCACGGGCCAGTTTTCGGTGCCAAGAAGTGCATCGGCGTCACTGTGTGGAACTGGTACCCAAGCCAGCACCACATTGGGTGATGGCGTCTGGGGTGCTGCGGATGTGCGTGGCCAAGTAGTCGTTGTGTTTTCCACAGACCAGTCTGTGATCAACGGTCCGGTTTGGACCACTGCGCCTGACGCTCAATGGAGTAATGTAAGAATTACAACAGGGCTGGTAGTATCTATTCAAGATTTGAATGGAAATAGCGTTCCAACGGGCAGTACCATTTTGGTTTCGGCTATTGACAATTCCACAAGGCTTCCAGCGGACGGTGCTACCCCACCTCGATTTGGCTCCTGTGAGCTGGTTAGTCAATCGAACACAGCAGTGCCAGATTCACTGGATCCATTGCCTTTGAGTTTGACGTTAAAAACGTGTGTGGCAGGCGACCAAGTCAACGTGACAGTCACCACGCCCGCTGCCGCGCAAACCTTTCCGTTCACCGTACCCCAGTGAGGACGCTGGCCGTTGATTGCACTCGTCGGCCTACCCGGCTCAGGCAAATCCACCGTCGGGCGTCACCTCGCCCGACGGCTGTCGCTTTCTCTCTTCGACTCCGACCACGTGATCGAGCGACGCATAGGCTGCTCGATCCGCGAATACTTCGAGCGCGAAGGCGAGCAGCGCTTTCGCGATCTCGAAGCGGAGGTGATCGACGAACTGACCACCTTGCCATCGGCGGTGATTTCCACCGGTGGCGGCTCGGTGTTGCGGCCTGAAAACCGACAGCGGTTGCACGAACGGGGGCAGGTGGTTTACCTGCGATCCCACCCCGAAGAGCTGTACCGCCGCTTGCGCCACGATCAGAAACGGCCGCTGCTGCAGGTGGCCGATCCCCTGCAGCGGTTGCGCGATTTGTACGCCGAGCGTGATCCGCTGTACCGGGAAACGGCGCACTACACCATCGAAACCGGTCGGCCGTCTGTGAACACCTTGGTCAACATGATCGTGATGCAGGTGGAGCTGGCTGGGCTGACTCAGCCGCCTGCGGACGGCGCGCAATGGCTGCCCGGCTGACTGTTCGGGCTCGGGGTGCCCCACCGGGGCTGCCCTAAACTTCGGGCATGACGCCCCAATCCATTCCCTGCGACAACGCCAGCACTTTTCAGCAGGTCGACATCGATCTGGCCGACCGCAGTTACGGCATTTTGATCGGCGCCGGCCTGTTGGACAGCGCTGAGAGTTACGCTGGACTGCCCCAGGCAGCGACCGCTCTGATCGTCACCAACACCACCGTGGCGCCGCTGTACGCACAGCGTTTGCAGGCCGCGCTGGCCGGGCGTTTTCGCACCGTGCACACGGTCGAGCTGCCCGATGGCGAGGCGTTCAAAAGTTGGGAGACCTTGAACCGCATTTTTGACGCCTTGCTGGCCAACAGCTGCGACCGCAAAACGGTGCTGTTTGCCCTGGGCGGCGGCGTGGTGGGCGACATGACCGGTTTTGCGGCCGCCAGCTACATGCGCGGCGTGCCGTTTGTGCAGGTGCCCACCACGCTGCTGGCGCAGGTGGATTCTTCAGTGGGCGGCAAAACCGCCATCAACCACCCGCTGGGCAAGAACATGATTGGCGCGTTCTACCAGCCACAGCGCGTGATTTGCGATCTCGACACCTTGAAGACTTTGCCGCCCCGAGAGCTCAGCGCCGGGCTGGCCGAGGTCATCAAATACGGCCCGATCGCCGACATGGCGTTTTTTGAATGGATCGAGTCGCACCTGGACGACCTGTTGGCGCAAAACCCGGCCGCGTTGGCCCATGCGGTGAAGCGCAGCTGCGAGATCAAGGCCTGGGTGGTGGGGCAAGACGAGCGCGAAACGGGGTTGCGCGCCATCCTGAATTTTGGTCACACCTTTGGCCACGCGATTGAGGCTGGCATGGGCTACGGGCAGTGGCTGCATGGTGAGGCGGTGGGCTGTGGTTTGGTGATGGCGGCCCGGTTGTCCGAGGCGCTGGGTCTGGTGGATAGGGCGTTTGTGGAGCGCCTGTCCACGCTGGTGCGCCGCGCGGGGCTGCCAGTGGTCGCGCCGGCGTTGGACGCGCAAGACAACGTGGGCCGTTACCTCAGCCTGATGCGGGTGGACAAGAAGGCCGAGGCCGGTGAGATCAAGTTTGTGTTGATTGATGGCCCGGGTCTGGCCACCGTTCGCAGCGCGCCCGACGCTTTGGTGGCGCAGGTGATCGCTGCCAGCTGCGCCTCCGCATGACAGTTTCGGCCCCGGTTTCAGCGCCAGCGCTAGCTAGCCATTCGGTTGCCGGGCTTGCCTCATACGCCAGCGATCCCGCCCACAGCCGAGGGCGCCGCTTCCCCGAGCCCGAAGCACCAACGCGCACCGCCTTCCAGCGCGACCGCGATCGCGTCATTCACTCCACCGCTTTCCGCCGTCTGGTCTACAAAACCCAGGTATTCCTGAACCACGAGGGCGATCTGTTTCGCACCCGCCTGACCCACTCGCTGGAGGTGGCGCAGCTTGGGCGCAGCATCGCGCGCACACTGCGGCTGAACGAAGATCTGGTGGAAGCTATCGCGCTGGCACACGATCTGGGCCACACCCCGTTTGGCCACGCTGGGCAAGACGCGCTGCACGCCAGCTTGCGTGCCCTTGCCGCGTCAGCAGGGGTTGCGCGAGATGCGCCGAGCTGGGATTTCGAGCACAACCTGCAAAGCCTTCGCGTGGTCGATCGGCTGGAAGAGCGCTACCCGGCGTTTGATGGACTCAACTTGTGCTTCGAGACCCGCGAAGGCATTCTCAAACACTGTTCGCGCGCCAACGCGGAGCGGCTAGAGGTCCAGGAACCCAACGGTGTGGCGGCCCGCTTCCTGCGCGGCGGTTCGCCCTCGCTGGAGGCCCAGTTGGGCAACCTGGCCGACGAGATCGCTTACAACGCGCACGATATTGACGATGGTGTGCGCTCCGGCCTGCTGAGCTTGGAGCAGGTGGCTGAGGTCCCGCTGTTCGATGGGTTCCTCCGCCAGGCTTTGGCCGAACATCCGCAATTGCAAGGTCGCCGTCTGCTGTTCGAGTCCATCCGCCTCATGCTCAGCGAGCAGGTGTACGACGTGATTCGCACCACCCAAGCTGCCCTGGACACCGCTGGGGTAGACAGCACCAATGCGGTGCGCAGTGCGGGTCCGCTGGTCGCGTTCTCACCGGACATGCGCGCGCAGTCCCAAGTGCTCAAGACGTTTTTGCTGCGCAACCTCTACCGCCACCCGCAGGTGACGGAGACCACCGACCGAGCCCGCCAAGTGGTCAGCGATCTGTTCACCTTCTACTTGGACGACCCGGCACAGCTGCCCGATGCACACGCCAGTCCAGCCGATTCCTTTGCGCAGCGCGCCCGCACGGTGACCGATTACATCGCTGGCATGACCGACCGTTTCGCGATCCGCGAGCACGAGCGGCTGTTGGGCCGCGTGCTGTTTCCCTGAGAGCATATTCAAGGTCATCTGAGCAGCAAAGCCAGGAAGCCAGGTCAGCGGACCGCAGGCTGGTATCCCTGGCCTTGACAAATTTGGCGACGGGACGTTTTCTGTCAGCAGGGTTCAAGCCGCTGATGGCGAGCCATTCTCTGCGACGCGTATGGTGTGGTGGAAAGCGCGACGCGAGTCTCTGCGTTCTGCGGTCCAAAAACCGCGCAACCCGTACAGACATCGCGTCGGCCCACAATGGGTCACCCCTTGCGTTAACCATCAGGAGAGCTTCTTGGCCAAATCCCCATCGTTTGCCCACCCGTTTGCGTCCACCGTCAAGCCGTTCAAGATGGCCTCGGGCAAGACTGGACGTCTGTATTCCCTGCCTGCACTGACCAAGCAGTTTCCCAACATCAAGCGGCTGCCGGTGTCGCTGCGCATCGTGCTGGAAAGCGTGTTGCGGCACTGCGATGGCGAGCGGGTGACGGCCGAGCATGTGGCGCAGCTGGCCAACTGGCAACCCAACGCCAGCCGCAGCGACGAGATCCCGTTCACCGTGGCGCGGGTGGTGTTGCAAGATTTCACCGGTGTGCCGTTGCTGGCCGATCTGGCAGCGATGCGCAGCGTGGCCCAGCGCCTGGGCCACGACCCGAAAAAGATCGAGCCGATGGTGCCGGTGGACCTGGTGGTGGACCACTCGGTGATGGTCGACTACTACGGCACCAAAAACGCGCTCGACCTCAACATGAAACTGGAATTCCAGCGCAACCGCGAGCGCTACGAGTTCCTGAAATGGGGCATGCAGGCCTTCGACACCTTCCGCGTCGTGCCGCCGGGCGTTGGCATCGTGCACCAGGTGAACCTGGAGTACCTGGCGCGTGGCGTACACATGAAAGGGGGCCTTTACTACCCCGACACGCTGGTGGGCACCGACAGCCACACCACCATGATCAATGGCATTGGCGTGGTGGGTTGGGGTGTGGGCGGCATCGAGGCGGAGGCGGCGATGCTCGGCCAGCCGGTGTACCTGCTCACGCCCGATGTGGTGGGTTTCGAGATGACTGGCCAGCTGCGCGAAGGCGTGACCGCGACCGACTTGGTGCTCACCGTGACCGAGTTGCTGCGCACCAAAAAGGTGGTGGGCAAGTTTGTGGAGTTCTTTGGCGCGGGCACGGCCTCGCTCACCTTGCCCGACCGCGCCACCATCGGCAACATGGCGCCCGAGTACGGCGCCACCATGGGCTTTTTCCCGGTGGACGACAAGACGCTGGATTACTTTCGGGGCACCGGCCGCAGCAAGGCGGAGATCGATGCCTTCGAGGCCTACTTCCGGGCCCAGGGCCTGTTTGGCGTGCCGGGCGCGCCGGGCGCCGACATCCGCGCGGGTGAAATCGATTACTCGGAGGTTGTGACGCTCGATTTGGGCACGGTCACGCCAAGCCTGGCCGGGCCGAAGCGGCCGCAAGACCGGATTGATCTCGGCCAGGTGGCGAATCAGTTTCGCTCGCTGTTCAGCCAACCCAACGCAGAGAACGGCTTCAACCAGCCCGCTGCGCGGCTGGACATGCGGGTGTCGGTGCATGCGGGCGGCGCAGAAGCGGCCGAGGCGGTGTCGGAGGCACCGCTGTTGGGCGCGCCGCGCAATGTGGTCGAAATGGTGAGCAACCGGCCGGTGCTCAAAGCGCATTCCCCCAGTGGACAAAAGGCGCTCACCGTGGGCAACGGCGACATCTTGATAGCCGCCATCACCAGCTGCACCAACACCAGCAACCCTGGCGTGCTGCTGGCCGCTGGCTTGCTGGCCAAGAAAGCGGTGGAAGCCGGGCTGAAGGTGCAGCCGCACATCAAGACCTCGCTGGCGCCCGGCTCGCGCATCGTCACCGAATACCTCACCCAGACTGGCCTGCTGCCTTACCTGGAGAAGCTCGGTTTTGCGCTCGCAGGCTACGGCTGCACCACCTGCATCGGTAACTCGGGCGACCTCACGCCAGAGCTGAATGAGGCCATCGCAAAGAACGATCTGGTGTGCGCGGCGGTGCTCTCGGGCAACCGCAATTTCGAGGCCCGCATCCACCCCAACATCAAGGCCAACTTCCTTGCCAGCCCGCCGCTGGTGGTGGCCTACGCCATCGCTGGCAGCGTGAAAAAAGACCTGATGACCGAACCGGTCGGCAAGGGCAAGGGCGGGCGCGATGTGTACCTGGGCGACATCTGGCCGACCAGCGCGGAGATCCACAAATTCATGAAGGCTGCCATGAACGGCAAGGCCTACCGCGAGAACTACGAGCGGATGAAAACCGAGCCCGGCAAGCTGTGGGAACGTATTCAGGGTGTGAGCGGCGACGTTTACAACTGGCCCGAAAGTTCCTACATCGCCGAGCCGCCGTTCTTTGACGGTTTCTCGCCGGAGGCGCCAGCGCTTGAAGACGCGGCGGTGAAGGGCGCGCGCATCATGGCGCTGTTTGGCGACTCCATCACCACCGACCACATCTCGCCCGCTGGCGCCATCAAGGAAAGCTCGCCGGCCGGGCAATGGCTGCGCGATCGGCGCATACAAAAAGCCGACTTCAACAGCTTTGGTGCGCGCCGGGGTCATCACGAGGTGATGATGCGCGGCACTTTTGGGAATGTGCGCATCAAAAACCTGATGCTGCCGGCCGACGCCAACGGTTCGCGCGCAGAGGGCGGCTGGACGCTCTACGAGGGCCAGGGCGACAAGCTGCCGATTTACGACGCGGCCATGCGCTACCAGGAAGCTGGGGTGGGCACCGTGATTTTTGCGGGCGAGGAATACGGTACCGGCTCCAGCCGCGACTGGGCCGCCAAGGGCACCCAGCTGCTGGGCATCCGCGCGGTGGTGGCACGCAGCTTTGAGCGCATCCACCGCAGCAATTTGGTGGGCATGGGCGTGTTGCCGCTGCAGTTCAAGCCCGGCGATTCGTGGGAAAGCCTGGGGTTGAAGGGCACTGAGAAGATCGACGTGATTCCGCACCCCGATCTCAAACCGCAAAGCGAGGCCACGCTGGTGATCCACACCCCGGGCGGCCAGCGGCGAGAGCTCAAGCTCGTGTTGCGTATCGATACACCGGTGGAGGTGGCCTATTACCGGGCTGGCGGAATACTCCCCTACGTGCTGCGGCAATTGTTGACCACTTGAGGCGGTCGTCGCAAAACGGCATGATGTACCTTGCGGCGTCCATTCTGGCGCCGATATCGACCGTTTTGCAGCGACCTTCAGAGCGTTGTGAACTGCACAGGAGCCGACATGCGAAAGCCTGCTCTCTACAGCCGATCCCGCAGTCCCAAGGTGGCGTTACCCGCCCCGCCATCGAGCGCGCAGTCGATGGATGAGCCGCCCAAGGCGCGACCCTGGCGCGCCGCGCTGACCCGTGCCGCTGTCAGTCCCCGGGTGATGTGGTCGGCGCTGGCGCTGTTGGGTGCGCTGCTGCTGGTCAGCGTGCTCCAGCGTGGCCCGCTGGGCGCCACAGCGCTGACGCAAAAAGACATCGACGCGGCGGTGCTGCGCACGCTCAGCACACAGAACCTGCCTTCGCCAGCCGCGCGCGCGGCCGAGAAAATCCGGCCAGCCGTGGTGCGGGTCAGGTCCTATGTGACAGACGACAAGGGTGAGCAGGTTGAGCACGGTGTGGGCACCGGCGTCGTGATCGTGGACAAGGGCGTCATCCTCACCAACCTGCATGTGGTGCAGAGTGCGCAAACCATCAAATTGGTGTTTTCAGATGGCTCCGAATCGGCCGCTTCGATCACTGGCGCTCAGCCGGAGAACGATCTGGCGGTGTTGCAGGCCCACACCATCCCCGACGACCTGATTGCCGCCACCATGCGCAGCACCGCCGATCTGATGCCGGGCGATGAGGTGGTGGCGGTGGGCTTTCCGTTTGGCATTGGCCCGTCCACCTCGGCTGGTGTGATCTCGGGCCTGGGCCGCTCTTTCCGCTCGCCAGAAGGCGAGCAAGACATCGGCAATCTGATTCAGTTCGATGCCGCCGCCAATCCAGGCAATTCTGGTGGTCCGCTGGTCACCATGGACGGCGAGGTGGTTGGGATCGTCACCGGCATCCTCAACCCGACCAGCCACCGCACCTTTGTGGGCATTGGCTTTGCCGTGCCGATCGAGAGCGCCTCAGCGGCGGCAGGGCTGCCGCCGTTTTGACCCCCCCCGCGCCGCAGGGCTTTGACTCCCCCCGCGCCGCTTCGCGTCACCCCCCAGGGGGCGGCACTGGTGGCCCGGCAAAGCCGGTTCCGCGGTGCCCTGGGACAAGACATTGCGCGCCGGATATCTTTTTTGGATGGCCGTTTTTTTGGAGTTTTTATGGACAGCAAAAGCAGCAGCGAGACCGCCGACTTGATGGAAAAAATCCTCTACGAGGTGAAGCGGGTGGTGGTCGGGCAAGACCGCTTTCTGGAGCGGGTGATGGTGGCCATGTTGGCTGGCGGCCACCTGCTGGTTGAGGGTGTGCCTGGGCTGGCCAAGACGCTGACGGTCAAGACCCTGGCCGATGTGGTGCAAGGCCGCTTCAAGCGCATCCAGTTCACGCCCGATCTGGTGCCGGCTGATCTGGTGGGCACCCGCATCTACAACCAGAAAACCGGCGATTTCAGCACCGCGCTGGGGCCGGTGTTTGCCAACCTGCTGCTGGCCGATGAGATCAACCGCGCGCCAGCCAAGGTGCAGAGCGCACTGCTCGAAGTGATGCAGGAGCGCCAGGTGACGATCGCTGGCGAAACCCACAAGGTGCCCACCCCGTTTCTGGTGATGGCGACCCAGAACCCGATCGAAACCGAAGGTACCTACCCGCTGCCAGAAGCGCAGGTCGACCGTTTCATGATGAAGGTGCTGGTCGACTACCCGACCGACGAAGAGGAATTCGTGATCGTCGAGCGCGTCACCGGCCCGCCGGTGCAGGTGCAGGCGGTGGCCACCACCGATCAACTCGCCGCGCTGCAAGCGCAATGCCGCGCGGTGTATGTGGACCCGTCGCTGATTCAGTACGCGGTGAAGCTGGTGTCGGCCACGCGCAGGCCCGACAAGCACGGTATCAAGGACCTTGCAAACCTCATCACCTACGGCGCCAGCCCGCGCGCCACCATCGGTTTGGTGGAAGGCGCCCGCGCGCTGGCCATGCTGCGCGGGCGCACCTACGCCTTGCCCGAAGACATGACCGACCTCGCGCCCGATGTGCTGCGCCACCGCATCGTGCTGTCCTATGAGGGCTTGTCCGAAGGGTTGGATGGCGACGCGCTGGTGGCGCGCATCATGGCAGCGATCCGGCCGCCAGCGCGTCTGCTGGAACACGAGAAAAAAGCCGCTTGATCATGACCACCCCCGCCGCGCTTCGCACGACCCCCTCAAGGGGGCAACGTCGGCCGACCGGCAAAGCTGGATCGGCGGCGTTCTGGGCGTCGGTCATCCTGTGCCCACTCCGAGCTGTTTTGCCAGGTGATTTGGCGTGCTGAAGCGTTTTTTTTCCCGTCGCCCCCGAGCCGAGCCGGTCGCCGCCCCGCTGGCCGAGCCGGTGGAGCGCGCCGACGCGATGCTGCAGCGGCTGGAATGGACCGTGATCCGGCGGCTCGACGGCCTGCTGCAAGGCGACTTCCGCACGCTGATGCGCGGCAGCGGGCTCGATCTGGCCGATTTGCGTGAGTACCAACACCACGACGACGTACGCCACATCGACTGGAACGTCACCGCGCGCCTGCAGCAGCCCCATGTGCGCGTGTTCACCGAAGACCGCGAGATGGCCGCCTGGTTTCTGCTTGACCTGAGCCCGTCGGTGGATTTTGGCTCGGGCATGCAGCGCAAAAGCGATCTGCTGGTGGGTTTTGTGGCGGTGCTCTCGCGGCTCATCAGCCGGCACGGCAACCGGGTGGGTGCGGTGCAATACGGTGCGCGCGGCGCGGCCAAAGTCGATGCGGTGCTGCCCGCGCGCGGTGGTCGGGCGCAGGTGCTGCGGCTGATGCAGCTGGTGCGCCAGGGCGTTGCTGCGTCGGCCACGCCGTCGAAAACCAACGGTGTAACCCGGCTGTCCGACCTGCTGCGCAGCGCCACCCACGCGGTCCGCCAGCGCAGCACCATTTTCGTGGTGTCCGATTTCATCAGCGAGCCGGGCTGGGAGCAGCCGATGGGTGAGCTGGCGCGGCGCCACGATGTGGTGGCGGTGCGCCTGCTTGACCCACTGGAGTTGAACCTGCCCGATCTCGGGCTGGTCACCGTGCGCGATGCCGAGACCGGCGAGCAGTTGTTGGTTGACACGCATGACAGCGGCTTTCGCCAACGTTTCGCGCGCATTGCCGCGCAGCGCGAGGCGCAGCTGCGCGAGAGTCTGGGCCGCGCTGGTGTCGATACGCTGGAGCTTTCCACCGACGACGACTTGGCTGACGCCATCCTGCGTTTTGTCGATTTGCGCAAGCGCCGCTCAGCCCTTCGCGCTGGCCAGCGGCAACCCGCGCACATGAGCCGATGAGACGCACGATGCCGGCTCATCTTTATCTTTTTTGGCGTTCCGCCTGCCGCGGGGCACCGCATCCGGGAGCCCGACCATGAACCCCAATCTCTTCGCTTTCCCTGTCACTTTCCTCTGGCCGCAGTTCCTCTGGCTGTTGGGGTTGCTGCCCCTGTTGGTGCTGTTGTATTGGTGGCTGCTGCGCCGAAAGCGCCAAGCGACGGTGCGACTGGCCAGCTTGTCCATCGTGCGAGAAGCCATGGGCAGGGGGCCGGGATGGCGCCGCCATGTCCCGCCGTTTCTGCTGTTGTTTGCGTTTGCCGCCATGCTGTTGGCCTCGGCCCGGCCACTGGCCACCATCGCGCTACCATCGACCGAGCAGACGGTGATTTTGGCGATGGATGTGTCGGGCAGCATGCGCGCCACCGATGTGGAGCCGAACCGCCTGATCGCCTCGCAAAACGCCGCCAAGGCTTTCTTGGCCGAGCTGCCAAGGGATGTGAAGGTGGGCATCGTGGCGTTCGCCGGTACCGCCCAGGTGGTGCAACCCATCACCCTCAGCCGCGAAGACCTGATGGTTGCCATCGACAAATTCCAGCTGCAGCGCGCCACCGCCATTGGCAGCGCCATCGTGGTGGCGCTGGGCGAGCTGTTTCCCGGCCAAGGCATCGATCTGGCCAGCCTCACCTACGCGCGCAACAACGACCCGTTTGCGCCGCAAGGTCGCGCCATCGACCAACCGCGCAGCGAGACCAAGCCGTTTCAGCCGGTGGCGCCCGGCTCTTACGGCTCGGCCGCCATCATTCTGCTCACCGACGGACAGCGCACCACTGGTGTGCAGACCGAGGAAGCGGCCCAGATGGCAGCAGATCGCGGTGTGCGCGTCTACACCGTGGGCGTGGGCACGGTGGACGGCGAGGTGATCGGTTTCGAGGGTTGGTCAATGCGCGTGCGGTTGGATGAGGACACGCTGAAAGACGTGGCCAAAACCACCCAAGGCGCGTACTACTACGCTGGCACGGCGGAGAACCTCAAGCAGGTTTACCAAACGCTGAGCACCCGGCTCACGGTGGAGAAAAAGGAAACCGAGGTGTCCGGTTTGCTGGCTCTGCTCGCCGCGCTGTTGGTGGCCTTGTCGGCTGGGCTCTCGCTGTTCTGGTTCAACCGCGTGCTTTGAACCAGCGGCGTTTCTTGGGCGACGGCCTTACTCGCCGTCAAAGTCGACCCGCCACGCGGCGGCACAATCGACAGCCATGACAAAGACAGCCATGACAAACGACGCATTGGTGGTGGGTGGTGGCATCGGGGGCTTGGCAACAGCGCTGGCACTGGGGCGCAGGCACCTAGACATTCAGGTGCTGGAGGAGGCCAGCGCGTTCGGCGAGGTGGGTGCTGGTTTGCAACTGGGCCCCAACGCGGTGCGGGTGCTGGCCGATTGGGGTCTGACCGACGCGCTCAACGCCTGCGCGGCTTTTCCTGAGGCGCTGCAGGTGCGCGATGCGCTGGGCGGTGAGCGGCTGGGACGCTTGTCGCTGGGCGCTCAAGTACGCGCCCGCTATGGCCAGTCTTACGCCACGCTGCACCGCGCCGATTTGCACGCGCTGCTGTTGCAAGCGGTGCGCGAGTTGCCCCGGGTTCACTTGGCGCTTAACGCCCGAGTGGCCGGTTATACCGAGAGCGCCGACGGCGTGCGCGTGATCGGGGAGAACGAAGCCGTGTTTGAGGCCCGGGCGCTGATCGGCGCCGACGGTCTGTGGAGCCGTGTGCGCAGCCAGCTGCTGGGCGCGCAGCCGGTGCGCGCCAGCGGCCACCTGGCTTACCGCAGCATGGTGCGCAGCGCCGATCTGCCCGCTGCCCTGCGCGAGCCGCTGGTCACCGCTTGGCTGGGGCCTCAACTGCACGTGGTGCACTACCCGGTGCGCCAAGGCGAGTGGTTCAACTTGGTCGTGGTGGTGCATGGCGTGCCAGGGCAAGGCCATGGTGGTGCGGTGGGCGCCGATCCGCAAAGCTGGACCCATGAAGCCCACGCCGAAGACCTGCGACGCACGCTGGGCGCCGCCCACGCCGATCTGCTGCAGATGGTTGATGCGGTGCCGCGCTGGACGCTGTGGCCACTTAACGACCGACCGCCCATGACGGGTCCGCAGGACCACGCGTGCGGCCGGGTGGCGCTGCTCGGCGATGCAGCGCACCCGCTGCGCCCCTACCTCGCGCAAGGCGCGGCGATGGCGCTGGAAGACGCCTGGACACTGGGCTGCCTGGTCGAGCAGCAGCCCGCAGGCGCCGAGATCCCCTGGGCCGCCTTGTTCGAGCGCTTTGCGCAGGTGCGCTGGGCGCGCAATGCGCGGGTGCAGCGCCGCTCGCAACGCAACGGCGGCATCTTTCACGCCAGCGGCCTGGTGCGCTGGGGCCGCAACACCGCCATGGCGACGCTGGGCGAGTCGCTTCTCGATCTGCCTTGGCTCTACGGCGGCCCGCCCCACCCGTAAACTTCGCAGCTCTCTTCAACACGCGCGTCCGCTGTTTGCCAACAGCACCGACAAATTCAGGAAATTACATGCCCGCCAAACCCATGCTTCATTCCCGCCGCCGCTTCGCCTTGCTCGGTGCCGCCGCGCTGACCCTGGGCGCCGGCCTGCCGCTGGCCCAGGCGCAGACCACGTCCTGGCCCAGCCAGCCGATCAAGCTGGTGGTGGGCTTCCCCGCCGGTTCCTCACCCGACCTGATGGCGCGCACCCTGGCTGAGCCGCTCGCCCAAGCCCTTGGCCAGCCGGTGGTGGTGGAAAACCGGGCCGGTGCCGGTGGCAACATCGCCGCTGCTGCGGTGGCGCGCGCCACCGACGACCACACCTTGGGCCTGATGATCAACGGCAACCTCACCATCGCCAAGATCCTCAACCCCGCCACCCCCTACGACCCGCAGACCGATCTCACGCCGGTATCCCTGCTCGCGGTGGCACCGCTGGTGTTGACCGCGCCGATGAGCGCGCCCGCTGATGGCGCTGCGTTTCTGGCCGCGGCGCGCCAAGGCGGTGACCGCTGGAACTACGGCTCACCCGGCGTGGGCACGGTTGCCCACATCGGCATGGAGCTGATCAAGTCGCGCGCCGGCATCGCACCGGTGCATGTGCCGTATCCCGGCAACCCCCAGGTGATCGTCGGCATGATCAGCGAACAGATTCAAATGGCGCTGTTGCCGCCGGGCTTGGCGATGGCGCAGGTGCGAGGGGGCAAGTTGCGCGCCATCGGCGTCACTTCGGCCGGACGCAGCAGCGTGGTGCCGGAAGTGCCCACGCTGACGGAAGCCGGCGTGCCCAATTTGCAGCTCGAAATCTGGAACGCGGTGGCCGCGCCCAACAGCCTGCCCAAGGCGCATGTGAAAACACTGGCCGCGTTGCTGACCGAGATCGTGCGCCGCCCAGACATCCGCGAAAAAATCTTTGCCCAAGGCTGGCAGGTGGTTGGCACTTCATCCGAGGGCTTGGCCAACCGCATGCGTCTGGATACTGCAGCCATGGCTGATGTGATCGAGCGCAACAAGATTCGCCCGAACTGAAGACTGAGCGCGGTTGCGCTTTTGACGCCTATGCCTCCCGCGCTGACCAGAGTGCGGGTGGGCAGACCGCTTCAGTCTTCGAGCAAGCGTTCGCGCAGGCGAGCCATCGCCATTGGCCCCAAGCCCATGGGGCCTTCCAAGTACCGGCCCATACCGCCGAACTCGCGCTCCACCGTGTCGAAGGCGGCATCCAAAAACGCTGGTTGCACCCGCCACAGTACTTCCACCACATGCGCCGGGCCATCGGTATGCACCAGTGGGCTGCGGCGATAAAGCTGGTTGGTCAGCAGGTAGTCGCTCATGACCGTGTCGCGGACGACGCCCAGGGCTGAGAGCAGCAGCGCGGCTGCAAAGCCGGTGCGGTCTTTTCCCGCTGTGCAGTGAAACACCACGGGGGTGGGTTGCTCGATCAGGTGTTGGAAGAAGCGCGCGTAGGTGGGAATCGCACCGCGCGCAAACAGTCGGTAGGTCTGCGCCATCAGCGCCACTGTCTCGGCTTCGCTGGGGATCTGCCCGGCCGCCAGCAGGGCTTTCACGCGCACCACCATCGTGGGCTCGATTCCCAAAGTGATGGTCGCAGCGCCAGGTAACAGAGAGGGCAGGGCGGCGCGTTCGGCTTGGCCGCGAAAGTCCAGGCTGTGCGTGATGCGCAGCGGCTCCAAGGCGCGGTGGTCGTCTGGTGTGAGGCCAGCCAAGTGATCCGAGCGGTAAACCAGGCCGTGGCGCACGCGCCGACCATCAATGCCGGTGTGACCGCCGATGTCGCGGAAGTTGGAAGCGCCTTGCAGCATGGTTGGGGTCTCTGGGGTTGTCATGCGGGATTCAGAGGACTCAGCCCTTGCCCAGCCCGCTGTCGACGATCAGGTTTTGCCCAGTCACGGCGCGCGCCCAAGGCGAGAGAAAGAACAGCACCGCGTCGGCAAACTCGGCTGGCGTGGTCAAGCGGCGCAGCGGGGTCATGCTGGCGATCAGATCGAACACCGCTTCGGGTGTGGCACTGCTGGCATCGGTGGTGCGCAGCAGCCCGCCCGAGACCATGTTCACCGTGATGCCATGCGGCCCGAGGTCGTGCGCTGCCGTGCGGGTGAGCGACAGCAGCGCGGCCTTGGCGGCGGTGTAGTCGTGGAACGGCACCACCGGGTTTTGAAACAGGTTGGTGCCCACGTTCACGATCCGGCCAAAGCCCTGCGCGCGCAGGCCAGGCAGGGCAGCCTGAATGGTGTTGAGCGCACCTTTCACCGCGCCATCAATCTGCTGCGCAAAGCGCTCCCAGGCAATGTCGCCAATTTGAGGGCGCGCGTCGCCGTCAAACTGAAACTGCGCCAGCGCGTTGTTCACCACGCCGCTGATGGGATGCCCGGTGTGCTCATGCGCTTGGGCGAACAGGCGCTGCACGGCAGCGGCGCGCGGGCCGAGTTCCTGCACCAGCGCCTCCGCTGCAGCCTACCTGCGGTGGTAGTTGATGACCACACCAGCGCCTTCGCGTGCCAGTGCCCGCGTGATGGCTTGCCCCAGACCGCGTGCGCCGCCGGTCACCAAAACCCATTGTTCTGCCAACACCATGTGTGAGATTGCCTTGCATGTGTTTGTCCATCAGTGGTTTGAATCCACTACAGAGCTGTTGCCCAGAGCCGCCGTGGTTGGCGCTGCTGACCCGGCCCGACGATGGCGAATCGGCTTCAGTGGTTGTGGCCGTGTGCGCCGTGCGCATGGCCATGCGCCACTTCTTTGGCCGAGGCGGCTTTCACCTCCAGCACCTTCACCGCGACATGCAGGGTCTGCCCGGCCAACGGGTGGTTGCCATCCAGCAGCACGGTGTCGCCCTTGATCTTCATCACGGTGAACGCCTGCTGCTCACCTTGTTCGTTGCTGCCCTGCAACTGGCCGCCCACTTTCACCCCCGCCGGGAAATCGCGCTTGGGCATGCTGGTGGCCAGCGACCCGTCGCGCTCGCCGAATGCATCTTCGGGCGGCAGCTCCAGGGTGGCGGAGTAGCCCGCTTCCTGACCCTCCAGCGCTTTCTCAATGCCGGGCAGCGTGTTGTCATAACCGCCATGCAGGTAGGCGCGCGGGGTCTTGCCGTCTTCCAGCACCTTGCCCTGTCCATCGGTGGCGCGGAAGGTGAGGGTGACGATGGTGTCTTTCGTGATTTTCATGGGAGTACTTTTGAGGAATCAGCGCGCAGGGCGCACAGCAGACTTGGGGCGGAAGGCTTTGCAAACCGCTTCAACCGTTTCCAAATACGGGCCGCCAATGAGGTCGATGCAATAGGGGACAGCGGTAAAAATCCCGTTGATGCGCTGGGTGCCGTCGGCGTTTTTCAGGCCTTCCAGCGTCTCGGCGATCGCCTTGGGCTGGCCGGGCAGGTTGATGATGAGACTGCTGCCCCGGACCACCGCGACCTGGCGCGAGAGGATGGCGGTGGGCACAAAGGCCAGGCCGATCTGGCGCATTTGTTCGCCGAAACCGGGCATCTCTTTGTGTGCCACCGCGAGTGTGGCTTCGGGCGTCACATCGCGCAGTGCGGGGCCAGTGCCGCCGGTGGTGAGCACCAGCGCGCAGCCGGCATCGACCAGCTCGATCAGAGTGGCGCTGATGTGCTCAGGCTCGTCGGGGATGAGCCTCGCCTCGAAGGTGATCGGGTTGTGCAGCGCGCTGGTCAGCCAGTCTTGTAGGGCGGGCAGGCCTTTGTCTTCGTAGGTGCCGGCGCTGGCGCGGTCGCTGACCGAGACGATGCCGATGCGCACCGGCTCGGGGCTTGTGGCGACGGTCATGGCGGGCTCACTCGGCATCGGTGGGTGTGTCGGCAGTGGGTTCTGCGGATGGGTCTTGCTCGTTTTTGCGGCCCAGCGTGGCGCGCACGGCCTGGAACAGCTCGCGGTAAGCCTTGCCGTGGCGCTGTGCTTCGCCGGGCGTCTCGCTCACCGCCTGGGCGTCTTTTCGCGCTTGGCGAATGAGGGCACGCAGCGGCTGCACCTCTGCCTGCGGATCAAGCTGCAGCCACTCGGTGAAGGCATCGTCGTCTGCCAGCAGGCGATCGCGCCATTGCTCGGCTTGATGCAGCGCGAGCGTGGCCTTGGCAGAGGGACGGCGCTGCTCGTCGAGCGCGGCTTCGATCTCGGCCACGCTTTCATTGGGCAGCTTGCGCATGAGCTTGCCGATGAACTGCATCTGGCGCCGGCGGCCCTCGAAGTTGGTGATGCGTTGGGCCGCGTTCACCGCGTCGAGCAACTTCTCTGGCAGGTGCTCGCTGGCCACCAGCCGCGCGGTGAGGCTTTGGCCGAGCGTGAGCAGGTTTTCACCAAGCGCTTGCAGGCGGTCGCTTTCTTTTTTC
>Ga0335395_10001038_pt1 | contig 17718 bp, 10 predicted proteins | sample MAT02_FD_205744 | JGI IMG/M metagenome (GOLD analysis project Ga0335395, IMG submission 205744) | Freshwater microbial communities from Lake Fryxell liftoff mats and glacier meltwater in Antarctica - MAT-02 (spades assembly) (version 2) ...
TTTGAGCGCATTCTTCCTTGTGACTAATGACTAATAACTAATGACTAATCACTAATGACTTCTTAAATATACTGCGAACCCGTTGAATTGAAAGTTTTACCACATTCGTGAGCGCAGACATCCAACCTTTTGGAACAGGAAAAACTGGTGGTGAGGTCTTTGCGAAACCAATCACTTTCCAGGGCATCTTTCACGGATTGAGTTCTGAGAGAATTAAAGCCCTCTCCGTATTTTTCAAGTAAAGCTAACATCTGCGGTCTGTAAGTATCATTATAAACAGCGTATTTAGTATGGCTTACCCAACAACAAGGCCAGAGTTCCGCTTCAAAACTGATAAAAATGTCTTTGCTGGCTTGAGTTTGACAGCTAATTTCTACATTGCGGTAGTAATTATTGAGGCCGCCGTAGGTTTCTACAACTTTCACAAATTGGTCTCCCTGTGGATTTTGATATTGTTCCAACGATGGAGGTTGGAGTTCTTTGCTGACTGGCTGTGATGGGATAGACTGAGTTGGTTCTGGTGCTTCAGAGGTTTCGATAGCTATAGCTTGACACCAAGCATAATTTGCTTTTTCTGGTTGCCCCAACTGCGTCAACACTTTAGCTAAATTGCGATAAGCGCCTGAAAAATTGGGTTTAAGCTCGATCGCCTTTTGGTAATAAGCACTAGCTGGCTGCCACTGTTGCTGTTGAGCATAAAGACTGCCGACATTAGCATAGACTTCTGGAAAATTAGGCTGAATTTGCAGTGCCTTGGCGTAACAATCTGCTGCTGCTTGCATCCGCCCCAAACCTTGAACAGCGTTGCCTAAAGTTTTCCAGGCTGCTGCAAAATTAGGTTGAATTTTCAGGGCTTGTTGGCTAGCTGCGATCGCCTCTGAGAGCTGTCCTTGTCTCAAACAGTCCTCAGCTTGTTGGTGGAACCCAAGGGCCGTCTGTGCTTGATTTTGAGGGGCTGACGCATTAGTTATTGGTTGGTTAGGGCGATCGCTTTTGGTATCTACCGAAGAGTTTTCTGCCTGCTGATGCTGTTGATTTGCGGACTGTTGCGTAAACAGTTCTTGCGCCACAAAACGAGAAGTAGCTTTCGGTACAAACTCGGCAAAGCCTAATTCTTCAGCTAAGGCACGAGCTGATTCTACTTGATGTTGGTTATGTTCAAAAATCAAGTAGTGCCAGACAGCTTTTCCACCAGCTTGGATGAAGGCATTAACCGACTGCATTATTCTATCCCAGTTGGTATTTTTGCGGTAAATGCTGTTAGTATCTGCCAAGCCGTCGATACTAAAAGTTACGCTGTCGTTTTCTCCTGTCATCGCCTTTGCCAGGGCTTGCCACCAGTCGGGATTGCGTCCGCTACCATTAGTGTAAAGCCCGATTTGAGGAACTCCCATGCGGTGCCAATATTCGATCGCCCCAATTGTAGTATTGCTAGTCATAGCATCCCCGTAGTTGCCGCACATATATACCAAATCCAACTGAGAGCAAAACTCTTTGGGGAAAATTCTCTCAATATCCTCCATCTTTAATTCCGCAGCCGGCAAAATCGGGTTGTCGGTGCGGGGACATTGCGGGCAAGCTGCATTACACCGAGAGGTGATTTCTACGCTGACTCTTCTGATGTCTTCATATTTTAAGTACATGAGTTTTCTCCAATTGATTGTTTATGAATCTTGAGAATTTTAAGAATAAGTAGGCAATGCTGCCTTCGGTTCGAGCGATGTTAAAAATAAATGTGGAATCTACTATATCAAGTACCTATGTTAATGCCAAGAGCCGACTTCTGCTGTGAGGGCGATCGACGTCTCTAACCAAAGTGTAGTAATTTTAACTGTTTTTGACCGCTTTGACTACCTCTAAAGATAGATGCGAAAATACCTCTTGCGACTAATGGCAACATAACTAAACATTTCTTAATATACAGAGAACAAAGGGAATGGGAGGAAAGGTTAACAATCCTTAAGCCCTTGGAGTGCTAGGTTTAACCGGATTCTTCAATAATAAGGGCTAAATCAATGAATAAGCAGCAAAACTCAGAAGTTTCAGCATTTTTGCCCATGTTCCAAAAAGGTATTTGGGTGTTTGGTATTATTTCTTGGATATTTGGGCTGACAGATAGAAGTATTGCACTATTAGCAGATGGATATTTGTCGGCGATCGATATTGTCCAGCTATTTACAGCTTCATTCTTCTTCGTTAGTTGGCTGTTGTTAAGCCCATTTCTCAGTGTTAGTTCCCCAAGGAGTCTGAAAGCAGAAAACAGCCGACAGAAGGTAGAAGTAGCTCGATAGTCTTTAAGTGGGAATGTTAGTTTGTGGATCGTTATTTTCCTCCTGTGAGGCAAAGCGAGTCGGCCAAATGCGATCGCAAAAAAACAAAGTGCCCGCCGTCACGCATAACGGAATAGCCAACAGATTCAACAGCGGAATACTCACCAAACCCAAACAAACTAAACCAAAACTTCCGCTAGCGGGCAAACTTTCCCGAATTATGGCTAATTTCTCCGGAAAAGGCCGCCTACGCCTCTCTAAAGGTGCATCTAAAAAGTCCAAACAGACAAGAGTTGCTCCCAAAGCTACTCCTCCTAAACTTCCTAAAATAGAGCCTACTCCGGGGATGAAATTCAATATTATGAGCGGTATTCCGAAGCTTAACAAAATTTGTAATTTTCTGAATTCAAAGGCGATCGCCCTTTTGATATCCTGAAAAATACTACTCATATTCATCGGCTCTTCTGCTGGTAATTGACCGTTACGCAACAGTTCCAACTGTGCGGACAATTGACCGTACCAAGGCGAACCCAAAATCACGCCAAACTGCACTAACAAAAATCCAATTATTAGCAAAAGTCCTGCTACTAGCAGTATTCGTAGCAGCCAGCCGAAAGCGACTGTTAACGCGGCGAGAAAGCTTAGCCAAGCTGGTAAACTAGCAATTAAAGTGTTAAAGCGGAGGGATAAATCGGCAACCAAAATGTCTATTCCTGATAAACTCGGAAATAGCAAGCCCAAATAAAGACCGATGCCAATTATAAAATTTAGTACGACTGGAACCAATACATAACCCCAGAGCTTGGGAGTTTGTGAAAGCAGTGTGAAAGCTCGCAAAGGATAGGTGAAGCCTGCGAGAAGTCCGATGGGCGCGCTAATGATGGCGTTTGGGGGATTGGAATTGAGCTGTTTTGACATATTTTCGGCTTTTGGGGACTTGACTCTATTTTCTGTCATCTACTTTCTACTATTATTACTTATGAGGATTTATTGCAGGTAGCCCCAAAGTGAAGCTTTTTATTTACCATACTCCCGAACTTACCCCAACGGGCAATTTGCCTGTGTGTGCGATCGCGGTTGACGTGCTGCGGGCGACTACGACAATGGCAACTGCCCTCAATAATGGGGCTGAAGCTGTCCAAGTTTTCAGTGACTTAGATAAACTGATGGCCGAGAGTGAAAAATGGCCTGCTAACAAGCGGATTCGCGCAGGAGAGCGCGGTGGCGCAAAAGTTGACGGATTTGACATGGGGAATTCCCCTTTTGACTGTACGCCGGAAAACATCGAAGGTAAGCGAATTTTCATTAGTACAACTAATGGTACTCGCGCTTTGCAAAGAGTGGAAACTTGTCCAATAGTTTTGACAGCAGCTTTGATTAATCGCAAAGCTGTGGTGGATTTTTTGTTAAGTAAACAGCCAGAAACTATTGGTATAGTTGGTTCTGGCTGGGAAGGGAGTTATTCGTTGGAGGATACTGTGTGTGCTGGGGCGATCGCCCACAGCCTCTTGACAGAAAGTGGCATTCCTGCTACGGATTTTGCTGGTAATGATGAAGTATTTGCAGCGATGGCGCTGTATCTCCAGTGGGAAAATCAATTGCATAAATTGCTAGAATCTGCTAGTCATGGTCAGAGACTGCTGGGTTTAGGGGTGATTGAAGATTTGAAGTATTGCGCGCAAATCGATATTTTAGATGTGGTGCCAATTCAGCGAGAACTGGGAGTTTTGGTAAAAAATAAACGATAGAAGACGCAGAAATTAAGACTAAAATCCTGACTACAAACAATCTGCAAATCGCTCAGTTAAACAATTGGCAATCCGCCGCGCTGCACCTGGTTCTCCCATGCGGCGCTTGCCGTTTTCCTCAATTAGTTGCAATCGGCTGGAATCGCTCAACAATAACTGCATGGCCCTGGCAACTTCACTGGGATGTTTAACTAAAATTAGGGATGGCCCTAGGAGGCGACTTTGAGCTTCAGCAAAAGCTGGTGTAAATTGTGGGCCGGTGCCGGGAATTGCGATCGCAGGTTTTCCTAAACCTACAAATTGTTCGGTAGCGGTGCCGGCCATCGCCACGGCTAAATCGGCTTCGTACAAATAATCGTTAAAGTTTTGCTGACTCAAAATCATGGTTGCCTTTCTATGCACAAATGTCAAAGGCAATAGGAAATTAGGAGATTCTTGGCTAATTTCTTGGGCATTAGATACAGGAGGTCGCAAAATACTTCCTTCTCTGCGGTGCGTTCTAGTTTCGCCGTCTTGATTCCATCCGAAATATTCTAGAATAGAGCGCAAAGCTTCTAAATTTAATTCGGGGGAAATTGCCCCCAAAAATAACAATTGCCGATCGCCAAAAGTCGATAAAATTCCCGCCACAGCCTCGACAATTAGCTGCCAATTACCATAGGCTTCTGGCGCTCTAGAACCGGGTAGCAAGGCGATCGCGATCGATCGATCTCTTTCCCGAAACTCCGCGTTACCGCCGTAAAAACCGGGGGCAGGGTTTTCTGGTTGCAGTTCGTCCATCATCGGATTTCCGAGATTGTAAGCTCGAATTCCGAACTTTCCCAAAGTCTCCGTGGTCAACGCATCCCTGGGAAAAACAGCGCGACAGCGCCTTCTAGTCATCAGCCACCGCTCCCAAGGCAAATAAACCGAGCCCGACCAAGCCTCCCAACTAATACCCCGTGATTGGCTACTTAGAGGCCCGTTTTCGTCTCGTAAATAATAGTCGGACTTGGCGGTGCCGACAAAGGCATAGGGCGCGCCACTCAGCCAAGCAAACAGCAGTGGCACAATATCTCCGCAGGCTAAAATAACGGCGTTCTGATTTGCTGAGTCGTTGTGCGATCGCACCCAAGCGCGGATGGCTTTAAACTGAGCTATGGTCAACTGAAGCAGCCCACCTTTGACATCCCGCAACAACTCCCTTCTGTCCATGTAAATAAAGCCACCAGAAGGCATCCGCTGCACCGGGCCGATGACGGGGGCGTTTTCCAGTTGAGCGAAAGCTTGCCCTTCTCCTACCAGTGGAAAAACGGCTAATTCTGGTGGATGCGGCTGGTGTTGGAGTTCCCGTAAGATGCGAAGCGCGATCGCGTCCTCTCCATGACCGTTACTGAGGCAAAGTATTTTCAATCCCAAAATCTCTCAAAAACTCTCTCTCATATTATCGAGAAACTGGGTGCAACTCATATCTTACACCATTCTCAACTAGCTGTAGGGGCGGGTTCACCAATAGACTTGAAAGCTGTAAGTAGGTTAAATAAACCCGCCCTCACTCACTCAGGTGAAACGTAAATCAAAGCAATTTTTGGTAAAATAGCAGGTGAAACTCCTATTTTAGAGGTAAAATCGGATGGTACAAACCCTGCCAAAGTCTTTGACACTCGAAGAGTTTCTGAAATTGTCAGAAACCAAACCAGCCAGCGAGTATATTGACGGTGAAATCATTCAGAAACCCATGCCTCAAGGAGAACATAGTGTCATTCAAGGTGAGTTGACAAGCGCTGCTAATGCTGCTCTCAAACCTCAAAAGGTAGCGCGAGCATTTCCAGAACTACGGTGCATTTTTGGCGGTCGAGCGATCGTTCCAGATGTGACTGTATTCACTTGGGAGCGTATTCCCCGGAAAGAAAATGGTGGTGTGGCAAATGTGTTTGCGATCGCCCCGGATTGGACAATTGAAATCCTCTCCCCCGACCAAAGCCAAACTAAAGTTACTAAAAACATTCTACATTGTCTCAAACACGGAACTCAAATGGGTTGGTTAATTGATCCAGAGGAACAGTCAGTTTTTGTATATAGGCAGACTCAATCAACCGAGGTGTTTGACCAACCGGAACAGTTATTGCCCATGCCATCTTTTGCCGGGGAATTGCAACTGACAGTAGGAGATTTATTTGGTTGGCTGTTAGAGTAAAAAATGTGAATTGGGAATTGCGAATTGGGAATTGCGAATTGGAATTAGAACCAATAACAAATAACCAATAACAAATAACCAATAACTACTGACCATCAATATATTGCTTTAAAAAACTCCTAATTTGTTTGAGCCCAAATTTTTTAGCCAGTTGGCGCACACGGCCAACAAGCAACATTAACTTCGGCTCTAAAATTTCCAGCTTAACCGACTCATCAAAAATTCCTTCGATATCGCCCATAGCTGCTAATTTAAGCATTCTCACGACTGATTCAGCAACCGGAGGCAACAGAGAAGAGTAATTTGGCAACTCAGAGTTCGGTGATAAACTTGCTGTTTTTCGCTTTTTGCTTTCCAAACAATCCTCGTAAATCCATTCTAGTCCCAAATGTAAACGCAATTGTTCTAAAAAGTGATTTGCCTCAATCGGCTTGGACATAAAATAATCGCAGCCTGCGAGAATACTCTCTTGTTGCGTGTTCTCAAAAACATTAGCTGAAAGCGCAATTAACACCACATCTTTCAATTCAGGCAACTGCCGCACTCGCCTCGCAGTTTCCAAGCCATCCATGACAGGCATCAGCAAATCCATTAAAATCACATTGGGTTTAAATTCAACTGCCTTGTGGAGACATTCTTGACCGTTTTGTGCTTCGGCAATTTCAAATCCCAAACCCGAAAGAAGCCTGCGTAACATAGAGCGATTTATTTGATTATCGTCCACGATCAGCACTTTGCGTTTGTCGCCAACAAAACCGACTAGCCAACGTTTTTCCTGCAAAATAGGCACTTCCGAATACAGTTTAGGTGCGGGCAACTCTAAGTCCAACCAGAAAATACTACCCTGATTCAAGGTACTTTTGACATAAATTTCGCTACCCATCAGTTTGGCTAATTTTCGGCTAATTGAAAGTCCGAGACCTGTACCTTCAACAAATCTGTTTGTCCCTACTTGATGAAATGGCAAAAATATTTCTTCTAACTTACTTTCATCTATTCCAGTGCCAGTATCTTCGACTTGAAAACGAATTTTTATAGTATGTTTATCTGGAATCTCATTTTGGGAAAAGCGCAGGTAATTTTGTTTCAATTCCGAACTTGAAACTGAGAAATCACAACTTTCTTTTTGTCCCCACCTCCAGGCTTCTGTACCGACATAGCCGACCTTGAAAGTTACTCCGCCACTATTAGTGAATTTAACAGCATTGCTGAGCAAATTTATCAGAATTTGGCGCAATCTTTTTTCGTCAACATAGACACATTTAGGTAGAGGAGATACTTGTTCGTATCTAAATGTAATGTCTTTTTGCGATGCTCGCATTTGAAATAGGTCGGAAATATTTTTAATAAAGTGTAAAATATTTAACTCTGTGGGATAGAGTTCCATTTTCATAGCTTCTATTTTGGAAAGGTCTAAAACATCCTCAATCAGCATCAGTAGGTGTTGACCGCACTGTTGAATGTTGCTGAGGCTTTCTTGGTGATCGGGGTTTAACGTTTTATCTGTTTTGAGAATTTGAGCATAACCTAAAATGCCGTTTAAAGGTGTGCGGAGTTCGTGGCTCATATTGGCGAGAAATTCGCTTTTTGCCCGGTTGGCAGTTTCTGCGACTAATGCGGCTTTTTGGAGGGCTGATTCTGCTTGTTTGCGATCGGCTATTTCGGTTTGTGCTTGTTGAAATAGTGTCGATTGCTGGATCGCGATCGCTAATTGCACGCACAATTGTCTGAGGGATTCTATTTCTGAACATTCCCAAAAACGCGGCCCGTTGCAATCCTGAGCAATCAGCAGTCCCCACAGTCGATTTTCCGTGCTTTTTTGAGGGTGGGAAATGTTTTTTCCCGCTTCTAAAATCGGCACTATTAAATTAGCTTTGACTTCAAATTTTTCAAGAAAATTAATATGACATTCGCTCAAATCAGCATGATAAATATCTTCTATCGATCGAACCCAACCTTGTTGGTAAATATCTACCAACTTCTGTCTAAAGCAGGGGTAATCAATGTTTAAATTCCGCAGCGCTATCCGATTTTCAGCAACGGATTCCGTAACTACAGCACCACTCCAGTCTGGATTAAAGCGATAAATCACTGTGCGGTCTGTTTGCAATAATTGTCGCACTTGTTCGACAGCAGTTGTGAGGATTTCTTCTAAATTGAGGGAGGAGCGAATGCGATCGAGCATCGCGACTACCAGCCGTTCTCGTCTTAATTGCTGAACCAAGGCTATTTCGGCTTGTTTGCGATCGGTGATGTCGGTAATTACTCCCACTAGCCCGATTAAATTGCCAGTTTCATCTTTAATGCAGTCGGCTCGAAATAGAGTTGTTAGCAGTTCGTTACTTTTAGTTTTGATTTTGAGTTCGCCTTGCCAAGATTTGCCTTTGCGAAGGGTTTTAAACATTTCTAACAGCACTTTATTTTCGGGGTAGATAGCCATTGCTCCGCCGGCGGCATTGAGTTCTGCTGCTGTGTAGCCGTACCGCTGAATAAAGGCTTGATTATGATAGATCGATCGCCCTTTTAAGTCAGAAATCCCGATCGCATCGCTGGTGCTTTCCACGGCTTGAGTAACGCACAGTAGGTCTAATTCTGCTTGTTTGCGATCGCTAATATCAGTAATAGTGCCAACATAGCCTTTAATTTCGCCAGCATCTCCCATTTCCGCTACTGCTTGACCGATAACCCAACTCACAACACCGTCTGGACGCAAAAAGCGGTATTCTGATTTAAAAGGAACTCGATCGATTACAGCCCGATACCATTCACCATTCACTCGCTCCGCGTCATCTGGATGTATGACATTCAACCAGCCTGTTTGTGTTGCTAATTCTGCACTGATTCCCGTGATTTCACTCCAGCGCTGATTTACATAAAGACAATTTCCCAATGTGTCGGTGTGGAATATGCAAACTGGCGATGCTTCTGCTAAAGTTTGGTAGCGGCGCTGGCTCTCGCGCAGCGCTGATTCTGCTTGTTTTCTATTAGTAATATCGCGAACAATACAAATTATCTCGCCACCTGCAACCATAGTCATCGACAGTTCTTGAGGAAACTCGATACCATCGCAGCGCTGACCTATTGCTTCTATATTACAGTGCCCGGTTTTTTTGAGTACAGGTATTATCTTTTCTTGAAAATATTTAATCTCTGCTTCGCCATAAAGCATTTTCCAGCTTTTGCCAAACAATTTAGACGGACTAGCAATGCCGTAGATTTTGAGATAAGCGTAATTTAAATAAATATATTCTTCATTAGCATTGAGGATAGCAATGCCGTCATAAGCAGCATCCATTGCTACTGCTTGTCGCTGGAGTGTGGACTCTGCTTGTTTGCGGGAGGTAATGTCGTGACCGACTGAATAGATTAAGCCTTCTTCGCTAAATGGCGATGCCGTCCACAGCAAGCATTTGTAAGAACCGTCTTTACAGAGATAGCGGTTTTCAAAGCAGATACTAGCCGTACCAGCTACTAATTTTTTAGCTTCGGCTACGGTAGCTGCTCGATCGTCTGGATGAACAAATTCCAGCATCGGCTTAGCAAAAAGTTCAGAAATACTATAGCCTAGGGCCGTTGACCAAGCGGGATTTAAGCGTTTGAAATAGCCATCGAAATCCACAATACAAAGCAAGTCTAAAGAAATGGTAAAGAAGCGATCGCGCTCTGTTTGTGCCTGCTTCAATTCAGTAATATCCATCACTAAACCGTCCCAGATAATATCAGATCGATTTCCAGCTTTTGTCTCATTATTCACCACTTCTGGTCTCGAAGCTCCTTGCAGCCACTTCACTTTTCCTGATGGCAACACGTACCGCCACTGCTGCTGCCAAGGCTGCATAGTTGCGGCAGAAATTGCGATGGATTCTTCTACGTCTGAGATGTCATCTGCATGAATTTTGCAAAAAATAATTTCTGAATTTTCCTGTATCACTTCAGGCTCTAATTCGTAGATTTCGCGGCTGCCTGAAGATACATAAGGAAAAGTTCTTTCTCCGCTGGCTGAGAGACGGAATTGATAAATTGCTCCTGGCAGGTTCGCTACCAGTTTTTGAAATCGGGCTTCGCTTTGTTCCAGGGCTATTTGTTGACGCCTGTATTCAGTGACATCTCGAATTGTACCTACTAATATTTTACTACCATCGGGATTTTGAAATACACTTTTTTTTGTAGAAATAATGTGTTCTTTTCCTTGGCTATCTGTCAAACACTCTTCTGTTTCGTTAGGGATGCCAGTATTCAATACTTCTTCATCTTTTTTCCAAAAAAAGTCGGCTTCTGCTTTAAGGAAAAAGTCATAATCTGATTTGCCGATGAGTTCCGATCGCGGTTTCCCGATCAACTGACAAAAAGCATCGTTTAATATCATCCAGCGGTGCTGCTCGTCTTTGACAAAAATTGGGTCGGGAATGACATTGATCGTGTGGTTTAAAAATTGCTCTGATGCTCTTAGTTGGGCTTCGTAACCGTAGCGATCGCTCACATCCAATACCACTTTAATCATCCGCTCGATCGACCCATCTCGGCCGCGGATACAGCGCAGGGAAACTCGCGTGTAAACTATTTCGCCGTCTTTTCGCCGCCATCTTTTATCTGAGACATAGCCCTCACTCGTACCTGCTAAAATTTGAGATAATTGTTCAATATTATTACTATAATCCTCTGGATGAGTCAACTCCAACCAGTTCTTTTGCACCAGTTCGTCGCGCTCATAGCCCAGCAAATTACACAAAGCATCGTTAGTTTCTATCCAGTTACAATTTTCAGGAATTGCGGGTTCAATAATTGGGGCAATAATCGCAATTCCGATCAGAGAATTTTCAACTACCGAGCGATATTTTTCTTCGCTTTTTCGCAAAGCATCTTGGCTGTTTTGGCGCTCGATCGCATAACGGATCGATCGCATTAAAAGTTCGCCATCTATTTTTCTTTTTACTAAATAATCCTGTACGCCCACCGAGATTAACCTCAGTGCCAGTTCCTCATCATTTTGACCTGTTAGCACCACAATCGGCACATTTACCGCGTACTCTTGTACCCTAGCTACTGTCTCAATTCCACGACTGTCGGGCAGTGAAAGGTCTAATAAAATGATGTCAAAATTTTCTTGATTCAAACGCAGTAGCGCTTCACTGAGGCGCTCTACTTTTGTCAGCAATATCTGCTGTCCATCGCTAATTCCTGACAGCAAATCTTCAATCAGTTCAGCTTCATAAGCGTTGTCTTCGACCAACAAAACTTTAAAGCAGGTAGGAGGTACAGCTAAGTTAAAAACTGCTTTCATGATAGTTAGTTATTCATCAAAAAATTATTTGTAAAGCTAACTGAGATTGCACATTTGTTTGTGGAGGTATTTGCCAAATTGCCGCTACACATACATTAGCATTATAATTGCCGTGCCAGGGAACGCTACCCAAGATTTGTTTAAACAACATAATGCTATCACAAACTAGGTGTGATGTCAACGCGGAGGTTTTTGTATAACTTTTATTTTACTGATTAACTAAAAACTGGGTTTTTCTTTAATTAAAAAAGTAAAAATTACAAATTAATACTATTTTCATTAAGAGTAAAGTGAAAAGTTGAACCTTTGCCCGGTTCCGACTCTACCCAAATCCGTCCGCCGTGACGTTCGACAATCTTTTGACAAATTGCCAAACCAATACCCGTACCAGAATATTCTTTTTGAGTGTGCAATCGCTGGAAAATTTGAAAGATACGTTCTTGATGCTGCGGTGCAATCCCAATTCCATTATCCGAAACAGAAAATAGCCAAGTCTCCTGCTGTTTACAAGCACTGATGGAAACAGCAGGCGGTGCATCTTGGCGATATTTAATTGCATTGCCAACTAAATTTTGAAATAGCTGCACAAGTTGAGACATATCACCAGTGACTACTGGCAATTGACTAGAGGAAATAACTGCTTTTGTATCACGAATTACGGCTTGCAAGTTAGCCATGGCTTGCTCTACTACCTGATTACAATTAGTAGGTTTAAAAGGCTTGTGACTCCTGCCCACTCGCGAATATTCGAGTAAATCGTCAATTAAAGCTTGCATTCTCGTGCAGCCTTGAACGATGTTGCCAATAAATTTATTAGCTTGACTATCTAATTGGTCTTTGTAGCGTTTTTCTAAAAGTTGAGCATAACTAGCAATCGTAGCCAAAGGAGCTTGCAAATCGTGGGAGGGCACATAAGCAAATTGTTCGAGTTCGGCATTAGAACGGGCTAATTCTTGATTTGATTTCAAGAGAGCAGATTCGACACGCTGGCGATTTCCAATCTCTTTTTGCAGCAATATATTTTGTTCTTGAATGGCTTTTTCAATAGCACGGCGACTGCTGATTTCTTGTTGCAAAATTTGATTTTTTTCCTGAAGAATTTCTTCTACTGCCAAGCGGTTACTAATTTCTTCTTGAAGAAGTATATTTTGTTCTCTGAGTTGTTTTTGCAACTTCCGCAGGGTGAGATGACTTTCGATACGTACCAAAACTTCTTCAAATTGAAAGGGCTTGCTGATGTAGTCCACGCCTCCTACGGCAAAGGCATTTACTTTGTCAAAAAGTTCATCTTTAGCGCTGATAAAAATTACCGGAATGTCGCGAGTTATAGCGTCATTTTTTAGGTTTTTACACACTTCGTAGCCATTCATTTCTGGCATCATAATGTCAAGCAAAATCAAATCAGGCGGATTAGAATTGCAGGCTCTCAGAGCCATTTGCCCGTTAATAACGCAGCGGGGCGTGTAACCCCGCTGACTCAACATAGTAGACAAAAGGCGCAGATTTTCTGGCGTATCGTCCACTACCAAAATGCTTCCTAGTGAGGTTTTCTGTGCGTTACTATTCATGGGATATTTTTCCTATTTTAACAAAAGATATTTGTGGATATTTGATTTTAAATTAAATGCCTAAGAGTAAAGTCAGAGCATTATTTTTCCAAGTCAATCCTTTATCTAAAACTTTAAATCCAGCTACTTTACACATAGCTTCTAAAGCATAAGCTGTAGGTAGCCACCACCACTGGCCAAAATCATTGATATCAAAAACTGCTTTTTCTGTTAGTCCTATAATTGGTGAGCCATAAAGATAGGGCTGCCAATAAGCTTTTAAAATAGCTCGTTCTGCTTCGTCTAAAGCTGGAATAAATATTACTCCAGAAGCTGGAATTTCGTAGCATCCCCACTCATTTTTTATAACTTCTTGGGTAATAGCTGAAGTGAGAATTAAATGCTTGCCAGTTATCTGATGTAAGCCAACTAAAATCTGCATAGGATGGGGGTGATGGTACAAAACTCCTGCACAGTGAACTACATCGTAAGGTTTGCCAATTTCTGCAAGCTTAATTTGGGTGATATCTTGACTGATACAATGATAACTAGCAATATTTAAACTTGTCATGCGATCGCAAAAATCTTGCCAAAAGTTATCGGAAATCGGCGTCACATCAATCATGGTGAGAGAAGTGGCACCGTATTTGCTAGCTACAGATACTTTTTCGTTGACAGTTCCCCACAATCCGCCTACTTCTGCAAAAGTCTTGCCTTTGACGACTCTGGCAATGTAGCGATCGCGAATATCATTAGCTTCTAACTCCAATAATAGACTAGATTCCCCTGTTTGACGCTGTTTGTCTAAAATCTCCCCTAACTTTTGGGATATTTCCGAATCTTTTGGTCTGATCTCTAATGCCATCAAGTATAATACTGCGGCTTCGTCAAGCCGATCGCACTCTGCGAAATTTTGTGCTACTTCACTATAAAATTCAGGAGAATGTAGTGGCTGCATTTTGTGATGATAGTAGCTAGTTGCTAAGTCTAAACTTACCGGAGTTCTTTTTGTTAAAGCCTCGCCTAACTTTGTGTAAAGATTAGGGAGAGATGGGTCAAGTTGAAGCGCGTCAAGGTAGGCGGAAACAGCATTGTTCCATTCGTGAAGTTCAGTCAAAGCATCGCCTAAATTGTAATAAGACCAAGAAATATTTGGATTAAGTTCAATAGCACGTTGGTAAGCGGTAACTGCGGCTTTCCACTGTTCGGTTTTTAGCAGTAATTCTCCTAAATTATGGAAAGTCCAAGAGAATTCTGGATTGAGTGCGATCGCCCGCTGATAGGTTAATGTTGCTGGTGCGAACTTCTGAAGTTTAACGAAAGTCAGAGCTAAGTTATAATGAGACCAAAATGAATCTGAACTAAGTGCGATCGCCCCTTCATAAGCATCCTCAGCTTCTGACCATTTTTCTAGTTTAAAAAGAGCATCTCCCAACTTGTGAAAAGCTACGAAAGAATTATGGTCTAATTCAGTAGCGCGCTGGTAAGCTGCTGCGGATTCTAACCATTCTTCTAATTTATCGTAAGCTTCACCGATGCTGTAGTAAGACGAAGCAAAATTAGGGTTAATTTCAATGCCTGTACGATAGGCGATGACAGCTTCTGACCATTTTTCTAACTTGAGCATTGCACTACCTAAGTGATAGTAAGATAAATAAGAATTGGGATTTAAATAAATACTTTCGTGGTAGGCAGTGACAGCTTCATGCAATAGTCCGCTGGCTTGTAAAGCATTTCCTAATTTGTAATGAAACTCCGAAATATCTGGCTGGAGTTGAATAGCTTTGCGGTAGTTAATAATAGCTTCTTCCCACTGTTGCAGCTTGCCAGCAGCGTCGGCCAATTTATCATAAGCTTCGCAACAACTGGGGTTCAAATAAATGGTACGATGGTAACAAATTAAAGCTAACTCAGTCTTTTCTTGTACCAATAAAGTATTGCCTAAATCGAGATATTCTTCGGCTATTTCTACAGGTTCGAGCATGAGTGCTTGATACCAATAGTCAGTAGCTTCCTCGGCTTTGCCAATTTGGGTAAATACCCGACTCAAATTGCGGTAAAATCCTGCAAAGTCTGGTTGTAGGGAGATGGCTTTTTGGTAACAGCCGATCGCCTCCTGCCACTGTTCCAAAGTAGCACAGAGAGTGCCGAGGTTGGCAAAAGCTTCGGCAAAATCGGGTTGCAGGGCGATCGCAACTTTATACCAATACCTTGCGTCTTCTAGTTTACCCTGAGCTTGCAGCGCCTTCCCTAGGGTTTTGCAAGTCGCGGCGGAATTGGGATCAGATGCCAAAATTTGTTGGCAAAGTGCGATAGCCTCATCCAACTTACCCACAGCTAAATAAATTTCTGCCTGCTGCCTAAAATCAAGTCCTACTATTTCTGAATTCACTTTTTGTGTTCCTGTCGAGTAATAGTTACTTGTAAAATTATATGCTACAAGTTGCCAAAATTCAAATTCATGTAAGTACACATACCCGCCTGCAAATAGTGTTCAATGTATGCGACATTAAGATAAACTAGATAATCATAGGTTAACAGCGAGCTAAATAATGTCAACAGCCAGTCCCACACCGCAAGTAAGCGTAATTATACCTGCATATAATGGCGATCGCTACATCGTGCAAGCGGTGGAGAGCGCACTGTCCCAAACTTTTACTGATTTGGAGATTATCGTTGTAGACGACGGTTCAACGGATGGGACACATCAAGTATTGGAGCCTTATCTTGACAGAATTAGTTATTTTTATCAGGAAAATCAAGGAGTAGCAGCGGCCCGGAATCGAGGAATTAAAGAAGCCAAAGGTGATTTAATTGCCCTTTTAGATCAAGATGACTTTTTTTTACCAGATAAATTAACAGCACAGGTAGCACTGTTTAGAGCATCACCTTCCTTGGGAATTGTCAATAGTGGTTGGCGTTTAGTTAATGAGCAAGGTGATGCTATTTCCGACATAGAACCTTGGCAATATTTTCCCAAATTAGACTTAGAAACTTGGATAGTACGGACACCAGTGCTTCCAGGCGCAATGATGTTTTCGCGCCAATTGTTGGAGCGTATAGGTGGCTTTGACTCGCGGTTTAATGGAGTAGATGATGTAGACTTAATACTCCGTTTGGCATTAACTGGTTGCGAATCAGCATGGCTGCGCCAAATTACATTGTACTATCGCCAGCACGATCGCAGTGTGTCAACTCAAAAAGCGCTGCAACAGGCAAGAAATTTAGAAGCTGTACAGCAAAATTTCTTCGATCGGCAAGACTTACCCGATCGAGTACGTCAATTAGAAAATCAGGCTCGTTTCGAGGGGCTGACATGGATGGCGTGGCATTTGTATCATACTGGCTATCCCGTTGAGGCGATCGAATATTTAGAGAAATCTTTCCGCTATACGCCATATCAGCCAAATGTTACTGTAGTAACTTGGGTACAACGACTAATCAACAATTCTTTAGGGTATGGCTGCGAATTTGATACGCAATTCTTAAGAAATTTACCACAATGGAAACAATTAATGTCTAATATACTTCCCGAAAAAAACATACGAGTTAGCGTAATTATCCCAGCGTATAACTGCGATCGCTATATTGTGAGAGCAGTAGAAAGTGTGATCAAACAAACTTATAAAGACTGGGAAATTATAGTTGTCGATGATGGTTCAACAGACACCACTAGCAAAGTTTTAGCACCATACCTTGATTTGATTCAATACATCTACCAAGAAAATCAAGGAGCAGCAATAGCTCGCAATCATGCTTGCAAACTTGCCAAAGGCGAATTTTTAGCATTTCTAGATGCCGATGACTTTTTCTTGTCAGAAAAACTAGAAAAACAAGTAGCCTGTTTTGACGATAACTCATCTCTAGGTATGGTACAAAACGGCTGGCTAATAGTCGATGAAAACGGCAAAGATATCTCCCCAATCATGCCTTGGAAAGAAGTAGCTAAATTAGATTTAGAAACCTTAGTTTTGTACAAATTTGTGCGTCCCAGCGCCATGATGCTGCGGCGTGAATGGTGGGAACGCTTAGGAGGTTTTGACCCTCGCTTTCCCCCAACCGAAGATTTAGATTTTGCCTTGCGCTTAGCTTTAAAAGGCTGCAAATGTATTTGGTTAGAAGAGATACTAACCTGCTACCGTCAGCACAGCACTAATCTCATGTCTGGCGGCACAAAAATGATGAGAAGTATGGAAATTGTGATGGAGCAATTCTTCGGGCGGCCGGACTTGCCCAAACATATTCGTGACTTAAAACAAGCGGAACGTTACAAATGTTTAGTCTGGATAGCGTGGCGGATGTATCGCGACGGATACTTAGCCGAGATGATCGAGTGTTTGGAAAAGTCTTTGTACTACACTCCTCTGTATGGTGCTGAAACTATTTTTAATTGGTTAGAAACTTTCAAAGGAGTTTCGGAAGAATACGGCTACGATTTTGATGCCTATGCCTTAACCAATTTAAAAGAATGGCAAGAAATCGTGGTTAGGGCTATCAATAATACTCCTCAACTTCAATTTATACCCAGCGTGATTTCTCGGCAAAAATCAACGCACATACTCCTGTATGCAGAAGACCACGGAGTTGGAGGTTTAGCCCAGTTCAACCACTCGCTGATGTGTAAATTAGCAGCCGATGGCTACCGAGTTACCAGCGTTCAAACTCAAAGTTCTAACCCTTTAATTGCTGAACAACA
>Ga0335395_10001039_pt1 | contig 17704 bp, 10 predicted proteins | sample MAT02_FD_205744 | JGI IMG/M metagenome (GOLD analysis project Ga0335395, IMG submission 205744) | Freshwater microbial communities from Lake Fryxell liftoff mats and glacier meltwater in Antarctica - MAT-02 (spades assembly) (version 2) ...
CGTGGGTGACGGCCGGGTCGTAGTCGACCGACGGATAGATCGCGCAGCTTCGCGGGTTCCCCGGGATCGCGCAGTCGGAGTAGTCCCGCGGCAGCGGCAGCCGGGTGATCGCGCCGAGGGCCTCCATAGCGAACCGGCTGCTGGTCGCATACGACACCCACGCGAGGGTCGCCGGCAGCGGCATCAGGGCCAGCGCGAACACGATCTGCGGCACCAGTGCCATCGGGATGACGCTCATCGCCCGGTCCGAAGAATTCGCCGCGCTCGAGATCAGGAGCCCGAGGCCGAGCCCCGTCATCGACGTCAAGAACGTCGTGATCGCCAGCGCGCCGACGAAGCCGATCGGCGACACGAACTCGCCGCGGACGTGGTGTACAGGTCCGGTGCCGGTGAACTGCACGACCTCGGCCGCGAAGTCGACCTTGATCGCCAGCACCGCCAGCAGCATCAGGCTCTGGATCAGGCACAGGCCCGCGAGCACGCACACCTTCGAGGCGACGTAGGGGCCGATCCGCAGGTTGGCGAGCCGCTCGCGGCGATAGATCGCCTGCTCCTTGCTGATCTCGCGGGCGCTGTTCAAGATCCCGAACCACACGGCGACCAGCGCCAGCAGGAACAGCACCAGGCGCCCGTGCGAGGACTCGAGGTTTTGTAGCGCGTCCTCCTTGGCCACCAACAACAGCACCGCGCCGATGATCGGCGCCTGGAGCAGCAAGATCGCCAGGGTGCGGCGGTCCGAGAGCATCAGCCGCAAGTAACGTCGGACCAGGATCCCGAACTGGCGCACGCCCGAGACCGGCGCGATCGCGGGGCGGACATCGCGACCGGGGGTCGAGCCGAGGATCCGCATCGCCATCGAGGTCGACGACCCCGCGGGGTCGACCGACGCGTTCACGCCCGCCGCGACGCGACTCGGCGCCTTCTCCAGGCGGTCGTGTACGAACCGGCTGTACGTCTCCGAACGCCGGAAGCGCAGCGCCCACAGCTCGGCCAGGCTCGGGGGCGGCGTGCCCGGCGGCTGGCCCTTCGTCAGCTCCAGGTACTCGCGTCGCAGCTCGCGTTCCACCAGCGGGCTGGTCGGATCGGCGACGCCCTCGAGCTTGGTGTAGATGTCGGCGAAGTCGCCCGAGGCGACGTTGAACATGCGCAGCGCCAGGCGGGGCGGCCCGAAGTACACCATCCGCCCCTCGGCCAGGAACAGCACGTGGTCGCACTGCTGGATGTTCGCGGTCGCGTGGGTGACGAGCACGACCGTGCGGCCGGCGTCGGCCAGGCGGCGCAGCGTATACATCATCTTCTTCTCGAGGCCGGGGTCGAGGCCCGAGGTCGGCTCATCGAGGAAGAACAGGCTCGGGTCAGCGAGCAGCTCGGCCGCGATCGAGACGCGCTTGCGCTGGCCGCCCGACAGGTCCTGGATGAACTGGTGGCGGTGCACCGTCATGTCGACGTCGTCGAGCACGCGCGCGACGCGGGCCTCGATCTCCGCGTTCTCGGTGTCGGCCGGCAGGCGCAGCTCGGCGGTGTAGCGCAGCGCCTCGTCGACGCGCAGGCGCCCGTGCAAGATGTCGTGCTGCGGCACGTAGCCGAGCACCCCGCGATACGCGTCGAAGTTGCCGTAGTAGTCGTCGCCGTTGACCAGGACCTCGCCGGAGGTCGCGCGGGCGAAGCCGGACAGCGCGCCGAGCAGCGTGCTCTTGCCGGATCCGGAGCCGCCGACGATCGCCACGAACTCCCGCGGTTGAATGATGAGCGAGACCTTGTTGAGGATCACGCGGCCGGCCCCGACCGTGCGCACCAGGTCGTGCGCCTCGAGGGTCATCGCGCCGCGCTGGTCGAAGGGCAGCAGCGAGTTGCCGTCGTAGGCGAGCTTGAACGGCCCGATCTGGATCAGTTGGCCGGGCTGCAGCAGCCGCGGCACCGTGACCCGCTGGCCGCCGACGAAGGTGCCGTTGGTGCTGCCGAGGTCGCGCAGGATGTGCCCGCCGCCGGGCAACTTGCCGACCTCCGCGTGGGCGCGCGACACCAGCGGGCTGGCCAGCGTCAGCGCGCTGCCCTCACGGCCGATCGTCGTGACCTGCTGGTCGAGCGGGATGCTGGTGACCGGCGCGGCCGCGGGGGCCATCGTCGCCGCGGCCTGCCGCTGATACAGCAGCGTCACGAAGCTGCCGGTCAGCGGGTCGCCGATGCGGATGACGTCGCCGTCGCGCAGGTTGTGGGTGCCGACGCGCTGGCCCCCGAACATGATCCCGCAGGCGCCCCCGAGATCGACGATGCGATAGTCGACGCCGACCGGCTCGATGCGCGCGTGGTGGGCCGCGACGAACTGGGCGTTGACGATGATGTCGTTGTCGGCGGTGCGCCCGAGCATCAACGGACGTCGCTCGAGCGACACGGCGACCGGTGCCGCGTCTCCGTCGCGTACGATGAGCCGCGCCCCATGGACGCTGAGCGCCCATGTCATGTCGCCTGACTCGCCAGGGATGGTCGGGCGGGCTGAGGGATCGGCCGACAAGGGGCGGGTCAAACCTTCGCGCCGCCGGCCCGGCCTGTCAAATCTTCCCGGTACCGCCCATGTGCCCTATCCTTCCCGCATGACCCGCAGGATCCGCAACACCCTCACCCTCACCTCGGGCCTCGCGCTCGGCCTGGCGCTGGTCGCCGGCTGCGACGACTCCGGCGAGCAGCGCAAGGACGGCGCGCCCACCACGGTCGGCGGCCCCGAAGCCAAGCCCAACGTGCCCGGCGACGGCAAGATCGCCACCCCCCCGGCGCTCCAGCGCTACAAGAACCCGGCCGAGGCGATCGGCGCTTACAACAAGTGTTACAGCGACTGCTTCACCGCCGGCAGCAACGCGACCAACCGCGAGACCTGCAAGCTCGACTGCGACAGCCTGGTCGAGGCCGGCATGGACGGCCTCAAGGATGACGCGTCCAAGGCCACCTACAAGAGCACCTGGACCACCCTGCGCACCTGCATCAACGGTTGTTGGGGTGACAGGAAGCTCAACGAGACCAACCGCGCGACCTGCCTGCTGACCTGCTCGGACAACGCCGAGATCACGGCGATGCCGGTGCCCGACGGCCCCGGTGGCCAGCCCGCCGGCGGCGCCCCGATCGGCGCCCCGGGCACCCCGCCGCCGGGCACCCAGCCGCCCTCCGGCGCCCCGCCGACGATCGGCACGCCCCCCATGCCCACGCCGACGACGCCGACGACGCCGACGACGCCGCCCGCCATCGGCACCCCGCCCGCCACCGGCAAGAAGTAGCCCCGCGGATCCCGCGCACGATCGCGGGGGCTCGGCCCCTCGCTCGGGGGCCAGAGAGCCGCGCAACACAAAACCGGGCCCATCCGCGAGGATGGCCCGGTGTTTTTCGTTCACCCATCGACGGATCTCGCCGACCCGTTCGGGTCCGCGATCTAGAAGTCGAAGCCGAAGGTCACGCCCTGCATGGTCGTGCTGATCGCCGGGCCGCCGCGGAAGTTCGCGGGCTTGAGCCGCGAGACCGCCTTGAGGCTCTTCTCCGTCTTGATGAACTCCTTCGCGTCCGTGCGGTCCTGATAGATGATGATGCCGAGCACCGCGCCGAGCAGCACGCTGGTCAGCAAGGCCACGTCGCCGCCGACGAACCGCCTGCGCATCGTGTTGCCCTTGGCGGACACGTCGGCCGCGAGCGCGGTGTACTGCGTGCTCATCGTCGGGTCGAGCGGGTTGAAGCCGGACGCCTCGAGCTTGGCGTTGGCATCCTTGTACGGCTTACGCGCGACCATCCCGAGCGTATAGAACAGCCCGGTCGTGGCCAGCGCGCCAGCGGTCAGGCCGAGCGCGACCCAGCCGCGGGTTTGGAAGTACCCGAAGCGCGGCCCGAGCTTGCACGCGGGCCGCAGGTCCTTCGGGTCGTCCTTGTTGACGCGGGGCTTACGGGGGCCCGTGCGACAGTAGGTCTTGAAGTCCTTCTTGAGGTCGACGGTGATGCCGCTGGTGTCGACCGCCTCGCCCATGCCGGAGTCGACGGCGTCGGTGGCGTCCTTGATCGCCCGGGTCTCGGCGGCCAACTCCTCGGGGGTCTTCGACGGCTCGTCCAGCTCGGCGATCACCTTGAGCTCGGCCTCGGTCGCCGGGGGCGGCGGGCTTTGATACTCCTTGAGGGACGCGGCCAGCTCGCGCGGCAGCGCCAGCGGCAAGATGACGTCGTCGACCGTGCTCGCTGGCGTCAGCTCGCGGACCTTCTTCTTCTGGGCGACGTCGTAGATGACCAGCGTGCCCGGCCGGCCCGGGTCAGTCGACCAGTTGCCGTACACGAGGAAGTCGTACGTGGTGGCGCCCTTGCCCTTGGCGCCCTTTATCAGCCAGTCGGCGACCTTGCCGACGCAGTCGTCCGCGCTGCCCTTACACTTGGCCTTGACGGCCGCGGCGTCGATGTCGAGCGGGACGCCCTTGACCACGTAGCCGAGCGCATCGAGGTCGATCTGCACCTGCGAGCGCATCGAGCTGGCCGCGTCCACGTCGCCGCCGAAGCGCAGCAGGCCGATCAACTTACCCGCGGACGCTGCCGCCGCGGGTGCCGGTGCCGTGGCGCCGGCCGGCGCGAGGTTCAAGGCCTCGGGCCGGAGCGTGAGCAGCGAGCCCTCGGCCGCCAGCACTGGCAGGGGCGACAGCGCGATCGCGCCGCTGAGGACACCGGCCAGAGTGCAACGCAGCACGCAACGGGGAGACGACAACCGGGGAAGGACGCGGGGCGTGACGGCAGGCATGTGCGGACGGTGAACCTTCACAGGAGCGGCGAACACGAGGTGCTCGCGGCGGATGATAGCGGCCTCGCGCATGCGATGAAAGCCCCGCGCTCGCGGTTTTTCTCGGCGACCGGCGCTGTCTCCCCCGAAAACACCCGCAAATCAGGCCTGTGGGGCCGCGGAGGGGCGAACCTCGGGGGATCGGACCGCCCTCGGACCGACCACCACGATCAGGCTCGCCACCCCGGCGACCACGCCGACGAGCAGCGCCGCGGCCATGAACGAGTTGCTGCGATCGGCCCACGTCTCGGCCGCGGCCCACACCACCACGCCGACCGCGAGCAGGTGATCGATCGCTCGCCAGCGCCGCCCGGGCCCCGCACGCAGCGCCGCGATCCCGGTGCAGGCAGCCAAGCCCAGCGCCAGCGCCGGGGTCAGCAGCGCCGCCCCCCCGATCGTCTTGCGCGACAGCACCAACTGGGCCGCAGCCACCAGCACCGCCACACCGAGCCAGCGCGCCGCCGCCATGAAGGAGTTGCCGCGTTCGGGGGCCACCAGTCGACCCGCCACCGCCAGCGCCGGACCGAGCAGCGCCGCCGCCAGCCCGAGCATCGCCGCGACCACCACCGCTGCGGTGATCCCCTCCGCCGCGGCGAGGTCGGCGAACCCCTGGCGATGCACGGCCCCCGCGATCCCGACCACCAGCGCCTGCGGGTCCGCGCCGCCCGGCCCGGTCCACAGCGTCGCCGCCAGCGCGCCCGCCACCGCCCAGGTCGAGAGCCCGACGAGCGCCGCCGTCATCATCGGCCCCGCCCGGTTCGCGTCGCGCCGCGCGCTGGTTAACAGCAGCACCGCCAGCGCGGGTGACCACTGCGTCAAGCGCCACGGCGAGGCCCACGGGGCGGCGCGCTCGAGCAGACTGACCTGTACCGAAGGCCATGTCCCAATGAACATGCCCGTAAGGACAGCCAGCGCCGCGCCGCACAGCCCCGCGGCCGCGCGCCCGATCCCCCGCGCGCCCGCCGGCCAGACCACCGCCGGCACCAGCAGCAGCAGCGTGATCCAGGCCCACAGCCGCGGCTCCCACAGCCGCGTCGCCGCGCCGTGCGAGTCGCTGCCACCGGACCAGCCGAGCGCGCTTGCCAGGCTCAGGCGGGCGACCCCACGGCCCTCCGTGTAGCCGGTCCAGCGCCCGGTCGTGCCGAGCCCCGCGCTGGCCTCCGAGGTGTACTTGTCCGGGCACATGCGGTCCATGACGTCGTCGGGCTCGCGCGGCCGCGGGTCGTTGCGACTGCCGGGGCACAAAAACTCGACCCGCGAGCGCGGCCCCGTGGTCCCCGACCACACGATCAGGCGCGGCTCGCGGGTGCCGGGCTCGATCGGTCGATCGAGGCGCTCCTGGATCGCCGGGAGCTCCACCGCCTCCACGCGCGCGCCGGCGAAGGCCTGGTACGCGCGCGCCGGGCCCTGGCCGAACTTGAGCTCGGCGATCGCCGCGAGGTCGCGCTGCAGCGCCTCGGCCAGCGCCGCCGGGCCGTAGCCGCGTGAGCCATCGGGCTCGACGTAGTCGTTGATCGGCAGGTCGAAGGGCCCGAAGCCGTCGATCGCGATCGCCGTCGACTGGAACGGATGGATGCCGAGGATCGGGCCAGTGTGGGCGAAGCCGCGGGCGCCCGGGCCTGCGGCCTCGAAGCGGGCCAGGCCGATCGCCGCCGCCACGACCGCGAGCGCGAGCGCGGCGGCGAGGCCCGCGGCGACCGGACGCCCCCGCCGCCCGACCGCCGGCCCCAATACGCACAGCAACAGCCCCGCGATCGCCGGCGGCCAGGCCACGCACAGCGCCGCGATCACCCGCGCCGCCACGGCCACCAGCACCGTCGCCGGGAGCACCACGAGCAGCGCGATCGACCACCGCCGTGCCCGCGACGTCGCGGCAAGATCCGGGCGCTCGTCGATCCCTGACAGTCCCGTCGCGCGCCAGCGGCCGAGGCCCAGCGCCACGGTCAGCGCCAGCGCCGCGGGCAACAGGCCCCAACTGAGCGGCAACGCCGGCCCTGTCAGTACGACCAGGCCCACGCCGCCCGCCAGCGCCGCGGCGGCGGACACGGGGAGCGAGGACGAAGGCGGCGCTGCCACGCGATCCTTGTATCAGAGGAAAATCGGTTAGTCTGTCGCCCGCATGGCACCACCCAGCGCGACGGGCCCAGTGCCGCTGCTGCCGCTCCGCGGCGTCTCGATCTTGCCGGGCCTGACCGCGCCGGTCGACCTCAGTCGCCAGAGCCCGGCGATGCAGGCCGTCCGCCGCGCGGGCGAGCGTCGCGAGCCGCGCAAGGAGGACGAGCCGCGCGGGCGGATCATCGTCGGGATCCTGCGCGAGAACACGGCCACCCCGGACCTCGATCAGCTCTACCCGGTCGGCGTCGCCTGCGAGGTCGTCCAGGTCCTGCCGGGCACCCCGGGCCGCATGTCCGTGGTCCTGCGAGGCATCGGCCGCGTGCGTCTGCTCGATCTCTACAGCGAGCGCGATCACCTGGTCGTGCGCGTCGAGACCGCGGTCGACACCATGCGCACCTCGACCCTCGCGTACGCGCTCTCGGGCGCGCTGCAAGACCTCGTCAAGCAGCACGACACTTTGCTGCCGACCGCCGCCAAGACCAAGCAGCGGGCCCAGGGTCTCGCTGCGATCCTGGCCGAGCGCAGCCCCGGCATGATCGCCGACCTGTGCGCCGGCCACCTCGACCTCACCGACGAGGACAAGCTGTCAGTGTTGCTCGAGACCGAGGTCAGCGATCGCCTGCGCAAGGTCATCGAGTTCGCGTCGCACCGCACCAACGTGCTGCAGGTCAAGCGTGACCTCGACCGCCACGTCCGCGAGCACCTGTCCAAGCACGAGCACGACGCCCTGCTGCGGCATAAACTCCGCGCGATCCAGTCGGAGCTCGGCGAGAGCGAGGGCGAGGCCGACGAGCGCGGCCTTGAGGAGCTCGAGCAGCGGCTCGCGGCGCTCGAGCTCAGCGAGGAGACCCGCGCCGCGGCCAACCGCGAGCTCAATCGACTCAAGCGCATGCACCCGCAGAGCGGCGAGGCGGCGATCGCCCGCACCTACCTCGAGTGGATCGCCGACCTCCCGTGGGGCGCCCAGGCGGCCACCCCGGACAAGCTCGATCTGGCCCGCGCCCGCGCCCTGCTCGAGCTGCACCACCACGGCCTCGAGAAGGTCAAGAAGCGCGTGCTCGAGTACCTCAGCGTGCGCAAGCTGGCCCCCGACAAGCGCGGCCCGATCCTGTGCCTGGTCGGTCCGCCTGGCGTCGGCAAGACCTCGCTCGGCCGCAGCATCGCCGACGCGCTCGGCCGCAAGTACGTCCGGATCTCGCTCGGCGGCGTGCGCGACGACGCCGAGATCCGCGGCCACCGGCGCACGTACATCGGCGCCCTGCCCGGCCGCTTCATCCAGGCGATGAAGCGCGCTGGCACCTCGAACCCCGTCATCGTGCTCGACGAGGTCGACAAGCTGGTCGGCGCCAGCCTGCGTGGCGACCCCGCGGCGGCCCTGCTCGAGGCCCTCGACCCCGAGCAAAACGCCGCGTTTCGCGACCACTACCTCGACGTCGACTACGACCTCTCGAAGGTCATTTTCCTGTGTACCGCCAACGAGCTCGGCGCGATCCCCGATGTCCTGCGCGACCGCCTCGAGGTCATCCCGCTCAGTGGTTACACCGTCGAGGAGAAGCTGGCGATCGCCCGCGAACACCTGCTGCCCAAGCAGCGCGTCGAGAACGGCCTCGATCGCCTACAAGACGCCGCCGACCTCGAGCCGATCGACCTCAGCGACGAGGTCTTGCTGCTGCTCGCCACCCAGTACACGCGCGAGTCCGGGGTCCGCAACCTCGAGCGCGAGATGGCCTCGCTGCTGCGTGACATCGCCATGCACGCCGCGGAGGGCAAGCTGCCGCGCCGCCGCCTCGACGCCGACGACCTGCTGCGGATCCTCGGTCCACCGCGCTTCTACGACGAGATGGCCGCCAAGGTGCCGACCCCCGGCGTCGTCACCGGCCTCGGCTGGACCCCCGTCGGCGGCACCCTGCTGTTCGTCGAGGCCAGCATCGGCCCCGGCACCGGACAGATCCGCCTGACCGGCAAGCTCGGCGACGTCATGAAGGAGTCGGCCCAGGCCGCGCTCAGCCTGGTCCGCAGCCGCGGCGTCGACTTCGGCATCGCGCCCGCGACGGTCCGCGACCTGCTCAAGGACCAGGACCTGCACCTGCACTTCCCGGCCGGCGCCGTCCCGAAGGACGGCCCCAGCGCCGGCGTCGCGGTGACCACCGCCCTCGTCTCGCTGTTCACCGGCCGCCCCGCCCGCGCCGACATCGCGATGACCGGCGAGATCACCCTGCGCGGCCAGATCCTGCCGATCGGCGGCGTGCGTGAGAAGGTGCTCGCTGCCCACCGGGCCGGGATCCGCGACGTCATCCTGCCCGATCGCAACCGCAAGGATGAGCCGGAGATCCCCGCCGCCGCCCGCGCCGACATGCGCCTGCACTTCGTCCGCCACATCCGCGAGGTCCTGGCCCTCGTGCTGCTCCCGGTCCCCGAAGAGCTCGCCGCCGCGGAGTGACGCGTCGGACATGCCCGCGAGGACATGTCCGCACGGACATGCCCTCGAGGACATGTACAAGGTCAGCGCTGCGTGCCGCGGATCCGCAGCTTGCCGACGCCGGTGGACGCGGCGATCGTCGCGCTCGCGTTCGGATCACAGGTGACGCCGAGCTCGCCCGCGGCCGCCTGATCGAAGTCGCAGCGGTAGCTCCCCGCCGGCATGCGCAGCGAGACGTCCCCCGCGGCCGCATTGGCGACCACCCGCCGCGGCGCCGCGGCGAAGATGAGGTCGATCGCGCCGCCCTCGGTGCGCACGTCGACGCTCGCGCTGCGCAGCCCGGAGCCGGTGACCTTGCCGAGCCCGACATCCACCTGGACGTCGCCCGCGAGCGCGCTGAGCTCGACGTCCCCGTCACCCAACTGCACCACCACCGCCACGTGCGGCGGGACCCGGAGCACATGATCGACGCGGCAGCCCGGGGCGCCGCCGCAGCGCGCCTCGATCGTCAACACGCCGCCGCTTTGCTGCTCGTGAAAACCACGGGTGCTCGGGAAGGCCCGCGCCTCGCGGTCGATCCGCACGCGGGCCCCGACCGGCGCGGCGAGCAGCGTCACCGACCCGCTGTCGACCTTGAGCACCACCTGCTGCACGTCGCCGGGCGCCTGCACCGTCTCGCCCTGCACTGGCCCGCACGCCCCGAGCGCCCCGGTCAGCGCGGCCAGGAGGCGGACCGATCGACGCCGACTCCGTGTTGCACCCGCAGACATGCCGACTTGCTTACGCCCTGCCCGCCCACACGGCAAGCAATCCGCCGCTGCGCCCGTTATGCTGGCGAGCGTGAGCCTGCCCTCCGAGGACCGCGAACGCTTGCTCGTCGCGCTGCGCCGCGTCGACCCCGGCCAGTTCCGTGCGCAGGTCCGGTCCGTGCTCGCGGCGTACGGCGAGCTGACCGGCAGCGCCCGCGCCCTCGGCGTGGCCGCCCCCACGCTCACCCGCTGGATCGCCGCCGACCCGTCACTCGCCGCGGGTCTCGAGCTCGCCCTGTGATCGTGACCCACCTGCGACATGTCCTCGCGGACAGCTTCGCGGTCGCGGCGTACTTCGAGCGCATGGTCGACTGGCCGGTATTTGCGGCGCCGCGAAAACCGTGTAGCGTGCGCCAATGCGCGCCGCCTTCGCCTCGATCTTGACCTGCATGAGCCTCCCGCTGCTCGCCTGTGCCGACTCCGGAGGCGCCAGCGACAGCGACGCCGGCACCACCCAGAGCCCGACCAACCCAACCACGCCGACCACGCCGACCACGCCGACCACGAGCGGCGACACGCCGACCACCGCGGCCTCGTCGACCACCTCAGGCGCGAGCATCAGCGCCAGCGCCACCGGCACGGACAGCACCGCGAACATCAGCGCGAGTGACACCAGCGCGGACACCGAGGGCCCGAAGTTCGACGTCGGCGTGCAACCCGACGTCTCCGGCGGCACCTGCGGGGGCGGCATGGGCGGTATGCCCGAGTTCTCATACATCTGGGTCGCCAACAGCGGCCAGGGCACGATCAGCAAGATCGACACCCAAACACTTCAAGAGCAGGGCCGCTACATCGTGCGTCCCGACTCCGCCGGCAGCCCGTCGCGCACCAGCGTCAACCTGTCCGGCGACGTCGCGGTCGCCAACCGCATGGGCGGCGTCACCAAGGTCTACGCCGATGTCGCCGACTGCGGGGACACCAACGGCATGCCCGGGCTACAGACCTCGAACAGCGCGACCGCCCTGCCGTGGGGCACCGAGGAGTGCGTCGCCTGGTACACCCCCTTCAACTTCACCACCCAGCGCCCGGTCGCCTGGGCCCCCGGCACCCTCAACCCCGTCACCTGTGAGTACGAGGAGCAGAAGCTGTGGACCGCTGGCGGCCAGAACAGCGTCGCCGACAGCCTCATCATCCATCGCCTCAACGGTGAGACCGGCGTCGTCGAGGACACGATCGCCATGCCCGACGTCTTCCACGGCTACTTCGGCGCCTACGGCGGCGCGGTCAACCAGGCCGGCGACTTCTGGTTCATCACCTACGACCTCCCCAGCACCCTCGTGCGCGTCGACGCGAAGACGCTCGCCTACGAGAAGATCACGGTGCCCCAGGGCCTGTGCCCCTACGGCTTCGCGGTCGACAACAAGGGCCGACCGTGGACCGGCTCCTTCTGTCAGGCCAGCGCCCGCTACACCCCCGAGACCGCGACGTGGGACCAGTTCCCGGTGCTCGGCTACGGCCTGCAACAGGACGCCGAGGACCGCATGTGGATCGCCGACTACGCGCTCCCGGGCACCCGCGCGATCGACCCCGAGACGCTCCAGACGCTCGCCTCGATCTCGCTGCCGTCGGGCTCCGTGAAGGGCATCAGCATCGACTTCTATGGTTACGTCTGGGTCGTCGACATGAACCAGAGCGCCTTTCGCATCGATCCCGAGACCCAGCAATTCCAGTCGTACGACGGCCTCGTCGGGCCCTACACCTACAGCGACATGACCGGCTGGGGCCTCAAGAACGTCGCCGATCCCCAGGGCTGACGATCACTTGAGGAACGCCCGCACGCCGTCCTCGAGCAGGTCGGCGACGGTGTGCATCTCGGCGCCCGAGAGGCACAGCGGCGGGCACAGAAACAGCGTCTGCTCGCGAAACGGCACGTACGCCCCCTTCGCCAGCAAGATCGCGTGAAGCGGCGCGACCGGGCGGTCGAACTCCACGGCGCGCATCAGCCCGAGCCCGCGGACGTCGCGGATCGCCCCGTGTACCGCCGGCTTGCGGGCCAGCGCGACCAGGCGAGCGTGCAGCGCCGCGCCGATCCGTTCGCTGTTGTCCACGAGCTGCTCGCGCTCGATCACCTCGATCACGCCGACCGCCGCGGCGCAACTGACCGGGTGGGCGTACTGCGTCAGGCCGCACCACAGTCGGTGCTCGTCGAAGTGCGCCGCGATCGCCGATGACACCATCACGCCCGACAGCGGCGCGTAGCCGGAGGTCAGGCCCTTGCCGAGCACCATCATGTCCGGCTTGACGCCCCAGTGCTCGCGCGCGAACCACTTCCCGGTGCGCCCGAAGCCGCTGAAGATCTCGTCGTCGATCAGCAGGATCCCGTGGCGGTCACACAGCGCCCGGATCGCCGGCCAGAAGTCGGCGGGCGGGTGCTGCATGCCGTTGGTGCCCGTGAAGCCCTCGAGCAGGATCGCCGCGACCTTGTCGGGCCCGAGGTCCGCGATCACCCGCTCGGCGCTGCGGACCCACTCCGACGGCGAGCCCGGCGCGTAGGGGTACGGGTCCTCGATGTGATGCGCCGGCGCGAGGTCGCGGACAAACGGCTGCTTGCGCGCGTCACCGGCGACGCCGAGCACCGCCAGCGTGGCCCCGTGGTAGCTGCTGCGTCGCGTGATGATCTTGCTGCGACCGGTGACGAGCCTGGCGATCTTGATCGCGTTCTCCACCGCCTCGCTGCCGCCCGTCGCCAGAAACGCCTTCTCGAGGCCGGTGACGCGCGACAGCAGGGCCCCGAGCTCGGCGCGGATCGGCAGGATCACGTTCGGCGCCGCGGTGCACTGCTCGCGGATCTGGGCGATCATTCGGTCTTGCACGTGCGCGTGCCCGTGGCCGATGTTGACGTTGTAGACCTGACTCTCGAGGTCCCACAGCCACCCGTGCTCGACGGTGTGAAAGCGGGCCCCGCGAGCCTGGTCGATCGTCATCGTCAGCACCGCCGTCTGCACGCTCCACGTCGACAGCAGGTGCGCCTGCTGGGTGGCCGCCAGGGAAGGCTTGGTCATGTCGCGCCCTCCCCTGCGCCGCGCCAGCGCGTCACCGCCAACCTTCGCGGGGGGCTCTCCTGTCCGCAGCCCGCCCCCGCCAGCACCTCGCCGGTCGCCAGTTGCATGACCATCATGCCGCAGGTGCGCGAGGCCGAGGGGTCGCCGCTGACGTCGTCGACGTGCGAGCACAAGCTGCGCGGGTAACCCTCGTGGCTGCCAAGGAAGCCCCACAGGTCGTCCGCCGTCTGCGGGCGCTGTTGCACGTACAACGTGCTCGCCAGCTCGAGCCGGCGAAAGGTCGTGCTGACCTTCGGCACCCGCTCATGCTTGCGCAGCACCGGGTCGAAGCAGTGGTTGGTGTGCAGGTGGGCCGCGCGCGCGCCGGTCTGCGTCAACACCTTGAGCTGGCCCGAGGTCTCGACGCCGAAGAAGCTGCGACCGTCCGCGACCATGTAGTGGTGACCGCTCGACAGCCGCGTGCGCTCGAGCAACGCGTAGGCGCGCGCTGCCGAGCCGGCCGCGAGCATCGCCCGCACCAGCGCCGGCCAGACCACGCCGACCTGCCCATCGGTGCTCGACAGGTTATTGATCGTCACGCCGACGCCGTCCGCCGCCAGACCGGTCATGCCGAGGCAGCCGGTCAGCGTGAAGCACAGGACCTCCTCGTCGCTGCTGCGCGGACGGATCCTGATCATGCGCACGAACGGCCGCGCCGTGCCGTGCATGTCCCAGGTCTGCCCCAGCACCGCGCCCGCCGCGTCGCCCGGCACGTACACCGCCGTGCAGCCGCCGGGATCATCGCCTGTCGCTTCGGACAGCACCGCTGGCGGTACGTCGCGCAGGTCGGTGTAGTGATTGAGGATCACCGCCTGCGCCGGGGTCACGCCGGCGCCGCGGGCGATGCCCAGCAGCTCGGCATACAACGGCCCCGAGAAGCGCTCGAGCATCGGCAGGTGCAACGCCGCGACCGCCTCGAGCTCGGCGAGATCGCGAAAGCTCCCCTTGGTCACCGCGAGCTCGCTGCGGATCGCACACAGCTCGTGGATCTGCGGGCGCCACAGCTCGCCGTGGGCCTCGCCGCGGGCGGCGGGGTCGTCCTGATCGAACTCGGCGAGCTCGATCGACTCGAGAGATGACGCGGCGTCGGTCACGGCTGGTGCTCGGGCGCGTCGGGCAGCGCGGCGGCCAGCATGTCGCGCAGCGGCGCGCCCAGCAAGGCCCCCGCGTCGAGGGTGGGCGCGAAGATCAGCGTGTCCGGCAGGCCGCGACCGAGCTGGAGGCCGTGGTGGCGGCAGGCCTGGTACACCGCGTCGGCCGCCGCGGTGTCGGTGAAGCGCACGCTGCGGTACAGGCCGAGGCCCCCGAGCTGCGCGCCCTGGACCCCGGCGAAGGCGCCTTCCAATGTCTCGTCGAGGGTCGCAGCCGCCGCCGCGAGGTCGTGCCCGCGAGCGGCCCGCAGGTGCTCGTGGGCGCGGATCGCCGACAGCTCGTCGCCGTCCCAGGTCGAGATCAGGACCAGCGGCTTCTTGATGTAGTAGCGATCGCCGACAAAGATGTGCCCGATCTGTCCGCCGGGGTACCACAGCACCACGTCGGGCACGACCCCGGCCGGCAGCGTGTCGACGCCCCACACGCCCTCGCCGCTGCGATAGCCGCCGCTGGCCGTCTCGACCAGCACCAGCGGGATGTCATGGCGCCGGCACGCGTCCGCCAGGATCGTCGCGCCCTCGCCCGCGAGCACCAGACCCGAGCGCTCGCCGACCACCTCGGCGTAGAGCCCGAGCACGACCTCAGCGCCGTGTTTGGCGACCAATTCGTCGAGCGCACGCACCGTCGCCTCCGGACCGCCCGGGCCCGAGGGATGGGGCAGGCGCGGCCAATCGAAGAAGCTAAACGCGGGCCCGAAGCCGCGCGGGTCCGACAGCGAGCGCGCCGCGGCCGTCACGTGGCCGTAGTACCCGCCCTCGAGCCCGACCGCGACCTGTCCCTTGGGTCTGGTCAGCCGCAGGCAGCGGATCGACTTGTCGACCATCTCGTCGCGCGACGTGGTCACGTACATGTGGCCCGTGCCGCGCGGCGTGATCCGCTGCAGCAGCTCGCTGTAGTGGACCAGGTCGACGGTCACGTAGTTGCTGAGGTTGATCCGGCTCGCGCACGGGCCGACCAGCTCGCGCCCCGCCATGAACTCGGGGCGCGGTCCGAACGGCTGTTGTAACCCAGACGCGAGGTCGGTGACGCGACTCGCCAGCATCGACGGCCCCGGCGGAGGCACCAGCGGGATCCGATAGTAATCGGCCTCCGCGTTGCCCTCGTATTGATGCGTCAAGCGGGCCACCGGGAACGCCCCGAACGAACGGTTGAGCGCGGACATCGCATCGGTCGCGCCGACGCGGTTGCGGCCGGACACGAAGCGAAACCCGCGCTCGCGGGCCCACTGCACCTGCGCTCGCTTGAGCAGGCGCCCGACCCCTCGCGCCCGCGCGTCGCTGGCGACGGTGATATCGGCCGAGTAGAAGCTGTCGCCGAGGCCCATGCGATCGTCCTGGTCAGGCCCCGAGACGTCGCGAAACGCCTCGATCGGCGCGCCGAAGCAAAACCCGAGGACCTCGCTCGATCCGCCGTCGTGGGCGACCAGCCCGAGGCCCGCCGTCGCCGCGCCGCGCAGGTACGCCTCCGAGTCGCGCCGCGCCGGCTCGTACGCGTCGTGCTCGATCGCCATGATCGCCGGCCAGTCGGCCTCGGCCACCGCGCGCACGACCACGGTGCCATCGTCCTCGGACTGCTGGCCCTCGGGCACCCATTGCAGGGCCGCGGGGTCGTGCAGGCGGCGCAGGTCCTCGGCGATGCGGGCGAACAGGTCGTCGAGGTTGCGCTCCTCCCAGCTCGCGCTGAAGCGGAAGCGGATCGTCCGCACGCCCGCCGGGTAGGTCATAAAGCCGCGTTGATAGCGTTGGTTGATGAAGGCGCTCTGCGCCGCGGCGTCCGGCAGATCGAAGGCGCAGGTGGTCCCGGCGACGCGAAGGTTACTGACCAGGTCCGGGAACGCGTCGCCGAGCGCCTGCATCCGCGGCTGCAACATCGCCTCGAGCGGGCCCTGCTCGCGCGCCGTCTCGAGGTGGATGAGCCCGCGCAGCGCCGAGACCACGCACACCTGATTGGGCTCGGGGTCGGGCCAGCGCGACAGCACCACCCCGACGCCCGCCTTCTTGGCGCAGGTCAGCAGGTCGGGCGCGCTGAGATCGTCGCCGCCGAGCCCGAGGCGCTGCCACCAGAAGAACGGACCTCCCGTGGCGAAGCCCGTCTGCACCTCGTCGACCAGCAACGCCAGCCCGCGCGCGCGCACCCGTTGGCACAGCCCGAGCAAGAACTCGCGGGCCAGGTGAACGTCGCCGCCCTCGGCCATCATCGGCTCGACCAGCACGCAGTACAGCTCATCGGCGTGCTCCGCCAGCGCGCGCTCGACCGCCGGCAGCGTCGCCTCGCAGAACACGGCCTCATAGCCCGCCATCTCGAAGGGCGCGCGCTTCTCCGGGTTCCAGGTCGCGGCCAGGGTCGCCAGCGTGCGCCCGTGGAAGCTGTCCTTGAACGCGAGCACGCGGCGGCGCGGCCGACCGTCCGCCCTCGGCGGCGCGTGCAGCCGGGCCAGGCGCAGCGCCTTCTCGTTGGCCTCCGCGCCGCCAGCCCCGACGAAGCTCACGTGCGTCAGCGCCGGCGGGGCCAGGCGCAGCAGCGCGTCGGCGTACGCGGCCAGCTCCGGCACGTGGTGCACCGTGGTGTCCGGGTTGGCCCACAAGCAACGATCGAAGCGCCCCGCATACATGCCACGCACGATCGCCGGGTGCGCGAAGCCGTGGGTCAGCGTGGCGATCTGCGAGCAGGCGTCGAGGATCGCCAGCGGGGCGTCGTCGACCGAGACCATGAACGGCCCGTGGCTGCGCCGCGTGTCGACCACCATCGGCTTCTTCTCGCGCGGCGCGAAGTCACCGTCGGGCCCGCCATGGAAGCGATCGATCAGCGCCGTTGATTGTGGCATGACACCACCCGGCGGGATCCGGACCCGCCGCGTCTCGCGTTCGACGATCGCCCCGGGCTCCGGCGCCTCCTCCCGCTGACGGGCCTCCAGGGCCTCCAGAGCCGCCTCGAGCGCAGGATCACGGGGTCTTCCAGAAACGACTCGCACAGTGAGCGACCCTACCAAGCCGGCACTGCCCTCGCTGTGCCGGCAGTGCGGTCCGCACCCCCGGCTGGCTCACGCGCGCGGCCCGTCGTCGGTGGATCCCGGCCCTGGTGCGCGCTACCCTGGCCCGGCCTTGTCGCGGCTCGACCTGCACAGCGCCTACTTCGGCGGTCGCGGCTTCACGCTGTATCACGCGTGGGGCCCCCATGGCGCGCGCCCGCTGACCCCCCACTTCCACGACGAGTACCTGATCTGCGCGCAGTTGGCCGGCCACGAGGAGTGCCAGGTCGCCGGCAAGCAGCACACTTTTTGTGCCGGCGACCTCGTGCTCATCAACCCCCAGCAGGTCCACACCGGCAACGCCCGCGGCAGCAGCGACCTGGCCTACATCACGCTTTACGTCGATCG
>Ga0335395_10001040_pt1 | contig 17696 bp, 22 predicted proteins | sample MAT02_FD_205744 | JGI IMG/M metagenome (GOLD analysis project Ga0335395, IMG submission 205744) | Freshwater microbial communities from Lake Fryxell liftoff mats and glacier meltwater in Antarctica - MAT-02 (spades assembly) (version 2) ...
GTTAGGAAACGGGCATTTTTGTGTCCGTGTCAATCAAGATAGTTCACTTACCTGAAATATGCTATATTTCGGGTAAGGGACATTCTTCGAGATAGAGTTTTGTAGCTTCTTTGAGATTTGCGATCGCTTCTTCTATTGTTTCGCCTTGGTCAACTGTGCCGACTTCTGGACATTCGGCAATGTACATATCTTCTTCTTTGTAAATGATGGCTGTGAAGCTTTGAGTGCTCATAGTTTTTTTGCTTCCATCATCAGAGGTTGCTTGTTTTCTATTACCTAGTTTATCTCGGATGAATCATTTTTACAAGTATAGGGCAATACGGTTCACTTAAGATTGTCATTGCGAGGAACGAAGCAATCGCAGTATTTATTTTTCATAATTTTTTACCGTCTGAATCGCACTAAGTAAACCGTATTGAAGTATAGGGTGGAAATGGGCGATCGCGTGATTTAATGATACTTGTATGCTTAACAATTAATTGATGAGTGGAATTAATCGGCAAATTACCCTTGACAGCAGGCACATTGCTAAACACTTGCCAGACACGCCCCAAATGAGAAGACTGCTTAATAAAGGACGTGCTGCTCATATTTTTAACAATGAGGCTACGATGAATCAGGTAGCTCAAGCCATAATAGAAGAGGGAGAATTTACAGATACGATTCGGGGCTACGAGCGTTATGGTATGTTCTTCCTTAAATCAATTGGTTATAGAGTTGACCCAGACGGTAGCCGTCTTTTACTTTATTACGGAGAGATAAAAGTTGATGCAGAAAATCGATACCACGTTACTCCCCGCACCCGACCCAGTGAAGAATAACTGGGAGTTTACAGAAGTATGGCTCGATCCAAATCTTTTACCGCCTTATCTGCTTTTGTTACTAAGTGACGCTGAGGGGAATTGTCGGATCTACGATCCGGCTGAGGGTTATAAGGTTGTGTTTTCTAGTAAGAGTTATGATGAGGCACAGTATTGGCTTTTAGAGGATGAGTATGAACCCGTAGAAGGGCGGCTGAGAATGTCGGAGTTGGTTTGAGTAGTTGATGTTGAAAGGGCGATCGCGTGCCGTCAGGTATCACGATTTCCCTCTCATGCCTATAATGTAGATAAAGTCTGAAACATTCATTTTATCATTATTCCCCATTGTTTGTTATAATTATTTAAGTCAGCGCGAAAAACGGCAAGCCATGACCAAAACTGCTTCAATAAAAACTGAATATCAAGTAACTGTAAATTATCCAGTCTGGCAAAGAGTTGAGCAAATTGCTGAACAATTCAACTTGTCTATTTCTGAACTATTAGAACATATCGCTAAGGGTCAACTGAAAGTTGTTGCAGTTTCAACCAATTCGGAACCACTGAGCGATCGCGATATTGCAAATTATTTCATTTGGTTAGCCTCGCAATCCGATGTAGAAATAAATGCTTACAAGCTACAAAAACTCATGTACTACGCTCAAGCTTGGCATTTAGCAATTTATGACACGCCACTTTTTAATGCGGATTTTCAAGCGTGGGTTCACGGCCCGGTTATTCCGGCTTTATTAGAGCGATATACAAGCCTATTTAGCTGGGAACCAATTGCAAAAAAAATCGAACAACCGAAACTTTCTGAAGAAATAGAGGATTTTCTGGAAGAGGTTGCAGAGGCATATTTTGAGTATGATGATGAAACTTTGGAACGAATGATTTGCGGTGAAATGCCTTGGCTAGAAGCGAGAGGAAATTTACCCAGAGACGAATCTTGTCATGCCATTATTTCTCAAGAATCGATGAAACAATATTATTCGGCTCGTGTCAAAGAAGAAAGCTCAGTCTAAAATTGTCCCTTAAGCACTCCTTTTATAAATAATAAACGATGAGGCTACTATGAATCAGGTAGCTCAAGTTATGCTAGGATACTCTTGCGAAAAGTAGTGACATGACACGCGATCGCTCCCATTAAAATCCCGATCGCCTATGTTAAAATTATGGAAGCTCAACCACGAGAAGTACAAAACTACCTGAAAGCCGACGGGACAAGTCCCTTTGAAGGATGGCTTGATTCCCTTCAAGATACTAAAACTGTATCTAAAATCAAGAAGCGACTGAGGCGAGTTGAGCTTGGCAATCTGGGAGATTATCGCTCAGTAGGAGCGGGAGTTTATGAACTTAAAATTGATTATGGCCCAGGCTATCGGGTTTATTTTGGACAAGTCGGGTTAACAGTTGTGTTGCTGCTATGTGGCGGTGATAAAAGCACTCAAGAACGAGATATTAGCCAAGCTAAAAAATACTGGATAGATTATGAAAGAACTCAAAGTGCCAACAAGTAGAAGCTACCATGAATACTTGATTTCTTCTTTAAAAACCCCCGAAAGTGCTGCTGGCTATATCGAGGCCATGTTGGAATTGGAGTCAGAAGGCCCCGAACCTGAATTGCTGCGAGCAGGACTTAAAGATGTGGTAGATGCTTATTTACAGATGAATAAGTTATCGGCGGAAGCTAAACTTATATATGAGAAGCTCGATCGGATGTTGTCTGAGAGTGGGGGTGAAGAAATTTATGCTTTGATAACTCTACTAGATAAACTGGGGTTGCAGTTAGCTGTCGCAGTAAAATAGGTTAATTAATAAAGGATTTAGGGGGATACTTGCGGCTGGCTACACGCGCTTTGACTATCAGACCTGACTCTATTTCTAGATTGTCACCAATAGCTATAGTATAATAGAAAATATTATCGTATAAAAGCCATGTCTCAAGCAACATTAACTGATGTTTCCTTAGACCCAATATTAGAGCGTTTAACGCAACTTACTAAACTGGAACCTGACTGGGATTCTTATGGTGCATTGCCAGTTTCGCCCGTTGCTTTTGTCAAAGCCTGTCAACTTCTCATTGATGTTAAATATTCTCTTTCAGCTTTAGTTGGCGATCGACTTTTACCATCAGATGTCGCACCAATTGCTGATGGTAGCCTACAACTGGAATGGCGGGGGCCGCACGGGCAACTAGAAGTGGAAATTAAGCCTGATGTGGATTTCAGCTATTTGCTAATCAAGGGTGAAGGAAGCGATAGAAAGTTTGAGGAGAAAAACCAGGTATCATTGTCTGAGGTCTTGAATGTGGTGTCTCAGGTTTTGATTACATAGTAGAAATTATGCTATATTATAAAATATGAGTATCGATCGCAAAGATGGAATTCCTGACACTCAAAATGGAAACTCTGCTGTTAACCATAGTTATTATATTACAAATCGTGCTGATTTTTCTAATTTTACAGCGCGAATACCGCCTATTGCCAGAAGGTTTAGTTGTTGGATATCAACCTCAATCTTTACCGGAGAAAACAGAGCGGGATCGGGGCGGCTCAGAAAATTTGTGGGACAATCCGCCGCCAGCCTCAGAAGAATTGAAATTGACTGTTGCTGAATTTAAGAGTAAGTATGATAGGAGTGAGTCGTGGGATGGAGATTTTGTACTTTAAAAAGTTTTCCCAATTTCCAGAGAGAGGGTTTTGACTGTGGAGATGAGGAAATAAATAATTATCTAAAAAATCTGGTTGAAACTGCTGATGAAGCTGGTTTTTCAAGGACTTTTTTGATGATTTCTGAATCGGGAGATGCAAAAGTTTATGGATTTTATACTCTTAGTGCCTCGATAATTCCTGTTAAAGAGTTGCCTGATGAATACAGACAAATCCTCCCTTTTCCCGTTCGCGACTTACTACGATGAATAAGTTATCGGTGGAAGGTAAATTTATTTATGAGAAACTAGATCGGATGTTGTCTGAGAGTGGTGGTGAGGAAATCTATGCTTTGATAACTCTACTCAATAGAACTGGGGTTGCAGTTAGCTGTCACAGTAAAATAGGTAATTAATCAAGGAGTTAGGTGGGATGCCTGTGGCTATGGTTTTAAGCCATTTTGTGACTTGGAAAGTAATCGGTCATTCTCAAAAATAAATATCATGCTGCCCTTCTTCCCGTCTCCCCAACGATACGTTACAGATGACCCAGAACTGGCCAATTCCTCACCTTTCCAACCGACAATATTAGATACTTGAATATAGCTCATTCCTTGAGAAAAACACTGTTCATACATAGCACGAATTAAAGCAGAATATGGTAAATTACAAATGTCTGTTCCTTTCGGAGGGTAGCCCTGTTTAACAGCAATGGGATTTGGTGTAACTCCAGCAATAGAACTTTGAGGGATTTCAGTTATAGTACCATCATGTGTTTTACCAGAAAGGATGATTTCTAAAACTATTGCCTCATCGTTTAATTGTTGATTGATAGTTCCTAGTTTTGGTAGTTTCTTGGGTGTAAAAACATTGGTATTTGAACTAGCAGTAGATAATTCAGATTGAGCTTTTAAACTGTCTCCTTTCTGTGCGGAATCTAAAGACACAGAACCAGAGGAGCATTGAATGTCGTTGCCAATTAATTGAGGTATGTTAGGAGGTGTTTGAGATGACCTATCTGTTACACAAATAGCAGTTTTTGTAGTATTAGTATCATCGGTATCCTTAACTAAAAAAACTGCTCCTGTATAACTTTTTAAATCTTTGATTTTTGCTGTTGCTGTTACTATGGATTTCGATTCATCTACGTTAATAATAGTATATTTGTAATTTGTTGTTTCTCTTCTTATCCCCAATCCTATTTCTTCTATCGTAGAGGAAAATTGCGATTTTTCTGCGTAATAAGCTTGTTGACCTTTGTTGATAGAACTAATATATTGTTTAGCTTCGGATTCTTTAGCTTTAAATGCTTGACTTTCAAATTGAGTGTTGGCAAACAGTGATATCCCAAAAACTGAGATCAGCAACACATAAAAAGGAACTGCAATAGCACCACCTACAATACACAATACCTTGGCAGTATTAGAATTAGATTTAGCTCCTTCGTAATCCCCTTGCTTATATTTACTTTCAACCTGAGAAGCAAAGATTATTGCCGCTATTCCCACAGGAAGGAAAGCGAGGATAGTCACTAAGATAGATGCACCCAAGTAGCTCCGAGGACAAGACTGTTTATTCTGATGAGATTGAGTGCCACTAACGGTTAATTTTGTTGATGTGTTGCCATTCTCAGCTTTGGGTAGAGTGTTAAAAGTGGTATTAGATGACACTAAATTATTGAACTGGTCAGCCAAAATAGAGAATATTTTTATAACTTGTTTATCAAAATATTTCCAAATGTAGATTGCATGAATAATCAGCCCAACCCAAAACATCCATAAGTAACCAATAAAAGCACCTAATAACCAGGCCACGCCAATACCTGTCATCCCATTTTTGAGTTGCTTAAGCCCAGGAACAAGCATTTCAACTAATTCTTCAGTTTCAACTTTCTTGGATGGCTTAGGCGTTGAAGTATCAGCTTTAGACGTTGGGTGACTTACTTGTACCACTATCTCAAACTCTCGATTCCAAGCCGGGAAATCCTCACCCGCCTGCTGCCCGTAAACCTTCACAGATGCGACGATCGCCCCCGCCTTCAAATTCGTCAACTCCCTGCGGACAATCCTAACAGCCGCTTCCTCATCAGGAACCCGATCGCCCTCCAGCATCACCTGCAAACAACCATCTTGCAAACTCGCAGTCGCACTAATCCCCTTATTTTGCAACGGCAGATTTAACAGAGATGCGATCGCCTCCACATCGCCAAGCTTAGCCCGTTCCTTCAAACTAAGCTGATTTGACTCCGTATTTTCACTAGAACTTGCCCGCCCCTCTGTAACATCCGTAACAGGCAACTTTTGCCCCGCCACTTCAAACTCTTGACTCCACGCCGGCACCTTCGCGCCCGTCTGTCGCCCGTAAACCTTCACTTTCTCGATCGATGGAGCCCCCAAACCCGCGATCGACTTACTCACCCACCCGGCGAGGGCTTGCTGACTAGGCGCTTCTGTCGCTTCGAGCATCACCTGCAAACAACCATCCTTAAGGGAAGCTGCGGCGGTGATGCCCTTGGCTTGTAGCTGGCGGTTCAGCAGAAGCGCGATCGCCTTTGCATCTCCCTGTTTCGCGAGTTCCAGAATATTCGGTTGTGTCATAACAGGTAGATACAACTAGCGCTTAGCTTAACATTTTATGACTTAAGTATAAATCTTTGCCTAATTACCAAAAATTGTCAACCCATATAAAGTCATATTTAGTAGTTTTTTCCATCCCAACTAGGTCATAAAAAGTCATATTTAGTTGGTTGCTACTAAAAAAGTCATATTTAGTTGGGGTACAATCAGGTCAACCCCTTGCATCTGCCTGACCGATGGACGTTGAAGAAGCCTTAAAATTTACTGACCATCTAGCTTTGACTACTACGGGAAAACACCTAGATAGTCTGCAAAAAGCTATACTGCGCGGCGCTTGGGACAATCAAAAATATAAAGAAATTGCACAGGAACACCACCGTTCAGAAAAATATGTTAAAGAAGTGGGCTTCAAATTGTGGAAGCTTCTATCAGTTGCATTAGGTGAGGAACAAGTATGTAAAGCCAATTTTAGAGCTAAACTGGAAAATTTACGAGTTGGGAATGTCTCACTCGTCGGGAATGGCTGCATCCATATTGGCAACATCTCTGCTGAAAATGTGCACTCTCCAGAAGTCTCACAATCTGAAGCGCAAGACAAGGATAAATTTAACGAAAAAACCAGCAATTCCGAACCTAAAGTACATTTAGACTTACGCGACGCACCAGAACCCAACCTATTCTATAACCGCACATCCGAACTCACCACCCTCAAACAGTGGATTTTGGAAAACCGCACCCGCCTCATCACCATATACGGCTTATCCGGCATTGGCAAAACCGCCCTGACTCTCCAACTAATCCCACAAATTCAACAGGAATTCGATTATATTATTTACCGCAGCCTCCGCAATTCTCCACCCCTGCAAACCCTCCAAACAAACCTAATTCAATTCCTTTGTAGGGGCGGTGCCCCCGTGCCCGCCCCCTCCGTCGAAGAAAGGGCAACCACAGGGGGATTGCCCCTACTAGAACATTTGCGTTCATCCCGCTGTCTCATCATCCTCGATGACGTACAAACGATTTTCAGCAGCCGACAACTCGCAGGCCACTACCAACCAGGCTATGAAAATTACGGCACATTCTTCAAACAACTAGCAGAATCATCCCACAACAGTTGCTTAATTCTCCTCAGTTGGGAAAAACCCAGAGAAATTGCCGCCCTAGAAGGCGAAAACCGCCCGTGTAAATCGCTGCAACTCAACGGTTTAGGCGCGGAAGCAGCGGAAATATTCAGAGAAAAAAGATTAGCAGAAGAGGAAAAATGGTCGCAACTGATTGACCTTTACCGAGGGAATCCCCTATGGTTAAATATAGTTGCAACTATGATTCAAGATTTATTCGGTGGCAGCGTTTCCGAGTTTCTATCCTATGATACCCTATTTTTAGGTGACTTAGAATCACTATTGGATCAGAAGTGCGATCGCCTAACCGAACCAGAAAAACAACTGATATCCTGGTTAGCTAGTGAAGCCGAACCCGTTGAAATATCAAAATTTTCAGCCAATCTCGAATTATCCCGATCGGCATTGTTACAAGCTGTGCAATCCTTGGGACGGCGTTTATTAGTTGAAAAAGTCAAACAAGGTGAGAAAACACTTTTTACACTCCAGCCTGTATTAATGGAGTATCTGAAAAACCAGCATTAATAACTCACTCAATTTGTGATTAACTAAATCTCTCAATAAACATATCGGGAGTAATAATTTCTACTGTCCTAAAAGGATTTAATATCAACAAATCCATATCCCCCGTAACAATTATATTGGCATTACCACTAACACCCAACTCTAAAAACTTATTATCTTTTTCATCTCGACACACTGCGATTTTTTCTGTAATAGAGACTAACTGGGATGAACTGATAAATTTAAGCAAAAATACCTTTCTGTCCTCTAAAGAAAGATACTTGTTAAACTTTTGACGATTCAAAACTTGCTCTAATTCTTTTAAAGTCGCTTCAGAATATAAAATTATTCCTTGTTTTTCTGCCAATTCGATCGCCCGAAATGGTACTGAGGTTTTAAAAAGCAAAGCACTGATTAAAACATTAGTATCGATCGCAAATCTATTCATCATTATCGGCTAAAATCTCCTGTAAAATTTCTGGTGTCAAGCCGCGCTGTTGTGCTTTATCAGAAATTTCTGCCATTACCTCCGTTAAAGTTTTGTTGTGTAAATTTTCTCTCAAAAATAATTGAAGAATCGAGCTTAACTGTTTCTGAGTCTCAGGAGTAGCCCCTTCAAAAGCCTTCTTAATATCTTCATCAACTTGAATTGTAATTGTTGTCATAATCCTTAAAAAGATAAAAAGTTAATCAGAAAACAATTTCTTGCTTAAATTTATTGTATCACAGGGTGTTAAGTTCAATTTCTACTAAGACCCCATATCCCTCAGCTTGCGCCACGCTATCAGCCAAATCTGCCTCAATGCGCTTACGTACGATCGCACATCCGAACTTTCCAGCCTCAAACCGTACTATACTATAGAGCGTCCCCCTTGCGACCATCACTCAAGAGCATCCCGATCGCACTCCGATGCAGAGTAAATCTAAAATCTAAAATCTAAAATCGACTAATCTATTACTTACTATAATGAAAATCGCCACCTGGAACGTTAACTCAATTCGCACTCGCATAGAACACGTTACTAACTGGTTACAAACAAACCAAATAGACATTCTCTGCTTGCAAGAAACCAAAGTTACAGACAAAGACTTTCCCATGCAACCCTTCCTCGACATCGGCTACCACTGTTATATTTCCGGTCAAAAATCCTACAACGGCGTTGCTATTTTTAGCCGATCGCCCCTAACGCAAATTAGCGCCGGATTTTCCCCCATTCTCGGCGACGCAACCGTCGGCAGCTTTGACGAACAAAAACGCCTCATAGCCGGGGTTATAGACGATATTTGCATCATCTCAGTCTACGTTCCCAACGGTTCCGAGGTGGGTTCCGAGAAATATGAATACAAACTAAAGTGGCTCAAACTGCTGCAAGAATACCTCAAAATAGCACTAGACAAATCGCCCAACCTGTGCATTTGCGGCGACTTCAACATCGTTCCGGACGATCGAGATATTTACAATCCCAAAGCTGCTGCAAACTCAGTTGGCCTATCAATACCCGAACGCCAAGCATTAACAGAAATCACAGAATTAGGATTGAGCGACCCCTTTCGCAAATTCACCTCAGAAGGCGGACATTATAGCTGGTGGGACTATCGCGCCGCCGCATTTCCCCGCAACAACGGTTGGAGAATCGACCACCATTATCTCAGCCCTCCCCTGTACGAAAAAGCAAAAAGCTGTACAATAGATATTGCTCCCAGAAAATTAGTCAAACCCAGCGACCACACCCCCGTAATTGTCGAAATTTGAATTGTGAGTTATAAATCAATACCATTCAGTTAAGTTTTTTTGTCATTGCGAGCTCTTAGCGAAGCAATCGCAGTATCTATTTTTCACAGAGTTTTGCCGACAGGACTGCCTTATCTGAACCATATTGAGTTGTAAATAAAACTCAGGCAAAAGAAACCCGGTTCCTACCCTAAATCTTAGGTTTAACAACCAGAGATTTAAGAAACCGGGTTTCTAAAACCCCTGGCAGAAAATTGCTTCTTCCATCCGTTAAATCTTGTACAGTGCTAGTTGCATAACTTTCTTCTCCTCTAACAACCAACCAACAAAAATCATGTTCTTAGTAACCGGAGCAACAGGCGCACTAGGCCGCCGAATTGTACGAGAAATCAGACAGCAAGATCAGCCTGTGCGCGCATTTGTTCGCCTCGCATCTCGATACTCAGAACTAGAAAATCGAGGCGCCGAAATTTTTATCGGCGACTTAAAACAAGATAAAGATATTAAAAAAGCTTGCCAAGGAGTGCAGTACATCATCAGCACCCACGGCACCGGCGGCGACGTTCAAGCAGTACACTACCGCGCTAACATAGAACTAATCGACTGCGCCAAAGAAGCCGGAGTGCAGCACTTTGTCTTTCTTTCGGTACTGGGAGTCGATCGCGGATACGAAGATTCGGCAGTATTCAAAGCCAAGCGAGAAGTCGAAAAATACCTGCAAAACAGCGGATTAAATTATACCATTTTGCGGCCCGCCGGTTTTGCTTCGAGCCTGCTGCCACTCGCCGAAAGATTTCGAGAAACCGGACTTTACCTGCTGATTGGCGACGGCAAAAACCGCACCTCAGTTGTCAGTACCGACGACTTAGCAAAAATTGCCGTAGACTCACCAACTACTGAAGGCGCGCGCAACCAAATTTTACCAGTCGGCGGCCCGGATGTTCTGAGCAGAGACGACATTGCCCGCATTTTCGGACGCTTGTTCAATCGCGAACCTCTGGTAATTAACCCGCCGCTGGTGGTGTTTGACGGATTGCGAAATGCCTTGGGCTTGTTGAATCCTCAAGCTCAAAAAGGCTTAGGAACTTTGCGGGTATTGCTGGCTAATGAGTTTTTCTGCACTCCCGAAGAAGTGCAAAATCTGGAATCAATCTACGGCATGAGAATGGAATCTCTGGAAAGCTTTTTGCGGCGCAATTTGAGCGTTTAAAAGACTCGTTTGCAGTTGCACAAAAACCAACGCAACTGCAAACATTTTAAGCAGACATTGGCACAGCTTCAACACCACCAATATAGCTCGTATTTGTTATGGGCGGAGAAGTCGGCTTAGCAATCAAATAACCTTGAACAAAAGTTGCTCCCCGTTCCCGTACCCAATCGAACTCCTCCAAAGTTTCCACACCTTCAGCCACAGTTTTAATCTCTAATTGTACGGCAATTTCTAAAAGTTTTTCAGTAATTAGTGCCTTATAATAATCTTGATGGACATTCCGAATCAATTGCATATCCAACTTAATAAAATCGGGACGCAGTTGGTGCATCAAATTTAAATTAGAAGAACCGCTGCCAAAATCGTCCATTGCAATTAAAAATCCCGCTTCTCGATAAAACATCAGAATCTTAATCAAGTGATCCATATCAGGAGGGTGCTGAGATTCCGCCACTTCAAAAACAATATTGCTGTGAGGAATTCCCGCTTCATCAATAGCCTGCACAGTCATTCGGAGGCACGTAGCGGGATCGTAAACGGAAGTAGGAGAAAAATTAATAAAAAGTAGTTCTTTGATATCGTGCACTTTGGCTTCGCGAATAGCGCGAGTCCGGGCTAAAGCATCTAGTTGAAAAATTATACCTGCTGATTCAGCTTGTCCAAAAATCCGACCCGGATAAATTAAGTTTCCTTGCTCGTCAATTCCTCGGAGCAGCGCTTCCTGGGCAAAAATCTTAGAAGTATCTGAGGTATAAACAATGGGCTGAAAATGTGTAGTAATGCGTTCTTCTGACAATAAATCTAAGAGCCAATCAGACTTGCTGAAGTTAATAAACGAGTCTAAGGAAGTGCTGCGATAAAAATCGCTAAGTTTCGGCTGTTCAACTTCGCGCATCCACAAAACTTTTGTCTCTTTCAACTCTTGATTTGTCAGCACCGATGATGCTATGGCGCTAAACTTTTCTCTTCCTATGCCTTCAAGGATCACATACAGACACTTGCTCTCTTCTAAAAGCTGGAATTCAAGTTTAGCTTTTGCCAGTGCAGAAATAACTTTGTTCAGCGTGTGCGATACTGGAAACCACAGGTATAAACCTCCGCTGCCCTCTATTTTTTCGGGTACTGTTTCGCAGCGAGAGCAGGAGCCGAAGGCTTTGCCACTTATTTGCATTGGAAGATCCTCCGGTTTTTGAGTGGATTTTAGACACGCTAACAATTAACTTTTATTATAAGCTAATTCAGCTATTCATACATCTATCTCAAGATGTAAATCTTAATAAACTTATATTTAAGAATTATTGCAGTATTTATACTTGCCTCCGGTTTCAAACCCACATTCCGCACCCTCCACTGTCACAATCGGTTTTTACGTAATTTTGTTGACCACATCAATCATCTTTATACACCAATACGGTTCACTTAAGACAGATATCCCCTAACCAGGGCGGGCACGGGGGCACCGCCCCTACAAAGGGGAGTAGGGGGTGGGACAAGAATGCCCTCAAAGTCCCCCTTGCTTTCGGGGGATTTAGGGGGATCTCCGGGGCATAAATATGTTAAGTGAACCGTATTGCATTTTAACCAACTAGCCGATCGCCAAATCCATGCACAGTTTCAATCATACCTGCACAACCACAGTCTGCCAGTTGTCGACGCAAGAGGCGAATTCTAGCAGAAACAACATTGCTGATGGGTTCGGCATCCGTTTCCCAGAGTTGGGTAAGAAGCTGATCCCGGCTGAGAGTTTGATTGGGGTGTTTCATCATATATTCCAGCAACCGAAACTCGTTCGCAGTGAGTGGAATGGATTGACGTTGCCCTGAATTGTTCATGGTAGCGATACCAGAAATTGCGTAATCAAGCACCAGTCGCCCAACCTGGATCTGTTGGGGTTGGAAAGAGGGCGAATTGGCTGGATGAAAAACGTAAAGCGCGTCAATCCTGCCGTTTAGTAGGGGAATCAAGAACAGGAAAAACGGTTGCTTGTGAGGCTTACACTTTTAGAAATAAGCCTAAACAGGAAGGTAAGCAAGCTCCGACTGTACCTGTTGTTTATAGCCTTTTGTGAAGATAGTCAAACATCAGAGTTAGTCTGGCGATCGCTTAGTAATAATTAATTATTTGATGTTTTTTGAGAGAGCCGCTGATAGACTTCTGAAACTAACCAATCAGATACCACCTTTTGAAATTTGGGATCATTCATATAACGAGCGAAAATATCTTCGTTTTGATCTACACGCTCGATAAATAAAGACTCGACAATTTGATTAAATAGCAAGGTAAATTTATCGGATGAGTTAACTTGTGCAGCTTGTTTTAGTTCTTCTGAGTTAGAAGCTGCTTCAACGATTTGATCAAAGAAAAGTTGATCGGCTTGGTTAAAGTCAGTTCCAAAACGACTATTTAACAGATCAATCAATTGTGACAGTTTAACAGAACTTTCACGCAGAATTGCTGTACCCACTGCATTAGGGCCATCTATGGGGGATTTTTTGCCTTTTTCTAAATGAATTGAACCTTCACTAATTTTTTGAAGGCGATAATATTCAAGCTGAATATCACTGTCAAAATCGTATTGAGCTTCATTAGAATGACGCAATAATTTAGGCGATAAATGACGTAAAAAAATATAAAGTTGTTCTAAATCAGAATCTTGGTAAGGAATAATTTGGCTCAAAAAACTATACAGATTGCGAAACGCTGTTAATTTTCTTCGCCAAAGTTCCGCTTCTTCAATATCCTGCTCGTATAACGCCCGAAATCGATCGACGGCTGGATCTAGGGCGGCATTCATTCCTTGATGATCGCTAGGATTTTGACGCTGTTTTGGCTTGAAATAAATCGCACAAAACCGTTTGATTTCTTCACTTAAATAGATTCCTGATGCGTCTAATTGATTTTTTAACTGGTAAAGTTGGGCGGGTTCTGCTTCCTGTCCTAACTCTGCACCTTCATAAAACTGCTGAAAAGCTTCTCGAATCTCCTCCGGTTTATTGACAAAATCAAGAATAAAGGTGTCTTCTTTTTGAGGGTGAGTGCGATTAAGACGAGATAGGGTTTGCACCGCTTGAATACCCGCTAAACGCTTATCAACATACATCGTATGCAGCAACGGTTGATCGAAACCTGTTTGATATTTCTCAGCCACTAACAACACTTGATAGTCATTAGTGGCAAATTTATTCGGTAATTCCTTTTCCCTAATTCCCTGATTCATTTCTTCTTCTGTATAGGTTTTATCGGTAATTTTGTCATCGGTAACAATCCCAGAAAACGCCACTAAAGTTTTAATATGATAACCTTTTTCTTTAATATATTTATCAAAACTCTGTTTGTAACGGACTGCTTCCAGTCGAGAACCTGTAACTACCATCGCTTTTGCTTTACCACCGATTTTATGTCGTGTAAAATTATTAAAATGTTCAACCATAATTTGAGTCTTTTGGGCAATATTATGGGGGTGGAGACGCATAAAACGAGCTAGGGCTTTCGCTGCTTTCTTGCGTTCAACATTGGGATCATCAGAACAGTCTTTAATTAGTTGGAAGTAGGCTTTATAGGTGGTGTAGTTCTTCAATACGTCTATAATGAAGCCTTCTTCAATAGCTTGACGCATGGTATAACGATGGAATGGTTCACCTTTGCGACCAAAGAATTTTAGAGTTTTATGTTTGGGTGTAGCAGTAAAAGCAAAGAAACTGAGATTATCCTGGTGAGAGCGTTTTGCCATGCTGCGGAACATTTCTTCTAAATGTTCTAATCCTTCTTCTTGTGCCATTTCACGGGCTTTCTGATGCAATGCTTCGCCACCGAGTACCTCTTTCAATTCTGTTGCAGTATCCCCAGATTGGGAACTATGGGCTTCATCAATAATCACGGCACAGCGACGAGTCGGTAATAGTCCGCTTCCCTGTTCGTTTCTTTCCTCAGCAAGTTTAAGTAATTGTTTAGTTACAAAAGGAAATTTTTGTAGGGTTGTAATAATAATAGGAACTGCGCTTTCTAAGGCTTGAGCTAATTGTTTAGAGTCTTTATCGATTTTTTGGATCACGCCTTGGCGGTGTTCAAATTGATAGATTGTGTCTTGTAATTGTTGATCGAGAATACGGCGATCGCTAATGACTATGACACTATCAAAAATCCGTTGATTCTGTTGATTGTGAAGGGAAGATAAACGATGGGTTAACCAAGCAATGGTATTACTTTTGCCACTTCCGGCGGAATGTTCGATTAGATAATTATGTCCGATCCCTTCCCGTTGGGTAGCATCAATTAATTGACGGACGGCTTGTAATTGATGGTAACGAGGAAAGATCATGCTCTCTTTTTTAAATTTTCGTCCTTGCTCATCGTGTTTTTCTTCTATTTGTAGGTGCAAAAACTGGGCAAGGATATCTAGTAAGCTATCTTTTTGTAAAACTTCTTCCCAAAAATACGCGGTGCGATAGGTTTGTCCTTGGGGGTCAGGAGGATTACCAGCACCATTGTTATTTCCTTGATTAAAGGGTAAAAAATGAGTGGCTTTTCCAGCTAGTCTGGTGGTCATCCATACTTCTTCCGTATCAACAGTAAAATGAGCTAAGGTTCGCTTGGTAAATTCAAAAATAATCTCGTGAGGATCACGATCTTGGCGATATTGTTGTTTACCATGTTCTATCGTTTGTCCGGTGAGGGGGTTTTTGAGTTCAATGGTAATAATGGGAATGCCATTAAGACTGAGGGTAATATCAAGCTCATTACGATGGCGATCGCTATATTGCAGTTGACGAGTAATAGTAAGTTGGTTAGCATTGTAGCAGGTTTCTAGTTCAGGATTGAGACTATGAGCGGGTTTAAAATAGGCAATCCGCAGGGTGCGACCATAGCATTTGAAACCGTGACGGAGGGTGTGGAGTGACCCGTAGGTGTCCATCCATTTACACAGATCAGTAATGATTTGATTTGCGGTGTTTTTTCCGTGTAATGCTTCTAATTTTGCCCATTCTTTGGGTTGGGTTTGGCAGATAAAGTGAATGGCAATATCTGGGAAAATGGCACGAGTTTTGTCAAATTTGGTTATGGTTTTAACATAGCCGTGAGTTAGAAGGTAGTCTTCTATGACTTGCTCAAAAGCAGCTTCACTGTTGGGAGTAATAAGATGGCTAGAATTCATTATTAAATCTTATGATAATTAGTTACATTTCTCTTATACTGTGCTAATCAATTGCTTGGCAATTTGCTCAATGACAAAACAAAAACTAGGTAATTTTCCGTCTTCATCCTTAACAGAATATGAGCCATTAGCAATTTCTTGTAATTCTGATTCTTCCAAATCAACATTAAACAATACCTCCTGAATTGCTGCTTTTCGTAAATCCTTAAGTTGATCGTGGTTCAAAACTAATTTATCAATGGTTGTTTTGGCGGCAATATCTTCTTGATCGGTAGCTGCAATTTTACCAGAAGCATAAAATATAAATTGTTTTTCACAATTTTCATCTAAAGGACTTACAAACCTGACGGGATCATACCAATCTTCTTTTGCATGCGCTCCAAAATGGACATTTTTTCTATCTTTACCTGGATAAGCGGCTAAAAGATTCCGATAGCTTACATCTTCACATTGTCTTTCTCTTTTACAAAGAGAATAAGGTTTGAGATGTTCAATATGAGAATCATTCACATCAATCACATCAATTAATATGCCTGTATAGCAACATAGAAAACCTTGTTCTCTTAGTAGATGATCATGTAAATCCCTTTTAACATCACCGGGTAAGTCTTTCCTGAAGTCGCAGCCAAGACGATTACCTTCTTCATCCATTTGGTTGTTAAACCAGAAACTTAATGTTTCGGGTTCTTGTTCTTTATTGATGTATTTCATCTACCTACCCAGTCGGCGTATTCGCTCAATACGAGTTTGCAAGTGTACCAATTCAGGAAACTGTCCTAATTCACGAAGGTGTTTGATTTCTTCAGTGGCTTCTGGAAAGTTCCGATCCTCAATCAATGATTCAATCCGCTCTAACTTTTGTTTGGTATTAATATCACGCTCAGAAGTTTCCATAAGGAAGCGTAAGACCCAATTACTATCCATACCTAAAGATTGATCGGGACGAAATGGCTGTTTACCTCTTTCGATAATTAAGATGCTTTCTGGTTCAACTTCTCCAATGATTTGCGGTGAATGAGTGGTGGCAATAAATTGGCAATTGGGAAAAGTTGTAGTTAGTTTATTGACAATATTTCGTTGCCAACGGGGATGTAAATGTAGATCGAGTTCGTCAATTAATACAATGGCTTCTCCTTCTTGTAATGGTTCTTTTAATGTAGGATTGGCTAGAGAAAGACGTTTGGCAAGATCGAGAACTAAAGCTAAAATGCCCCGTTCCCCATCTGATAGCCAGCGGACATCAAGTGTTGTGCCGTCTTTGTCTAGGAAAAGGGTTGTTTGTTGTTGTTTGACTGCCCATAAATTGGTGCAAGATTCTAAAAAAATGATCGCGGCATTTTTCAAGGTTTTGAGAATATTTTTGGCCTGTTCGTCTCCTTCCTGCGCTAACTCTTCTCGCGTTAACCACCATTGAGCAATTTCACCTAATTCTAGTTGTCGGTGAGTTAGAGCGCGAACAAAAGCAATGGATTGATTGCTGGCACTGTTTTTCGGGGGGGTCATTTTTGGTAATGAACGCCGCGTGGAAAAATAAAGAGCAAGGGGTTGTTTGGAATCGGTTTTTAAGGGGTCTAAAATTAATTTGCTATTGGGAGTTAGGTGTTTAGATTTTTTTGAGTTTCGATCTTGATTGAGGGAATAATCAAATTCAATATTCATGGCTGTAAATTTTAATTCTGCCGTGAGAAAATTTTGATCAATCCTGATATCATTACTACTAAAATTTTGAGCTTGTGTTTTACAAGCACTAAATTTACCTAATACTTGAGAAATCAGAACTCGTAAGGCATCCAATACGCTAGATTTGCCAACACCATTGATGCCAACGATCAGGTTCATTCCAGGCTGAAAGTCAAACTCTACCTGTTCAAAAGCTCGAAAATTTGTCAGTGTAAGGCGGTTAATTTGCATGATTACTCCTTTATTTTTATTTGTCCGGTGACTGCTGCTGTAA
>Ga0335395_10001041_pt1 | contig 17688 bp, 11 predicted proteins | sample MAT02_FD_205744 | JGI IMG/M metagenome (GOLD analysis project Ga0335395, IMG submission 205744) | Freshwater microbial communities from Lake Fryxell liftoff mats and glacier meltwater in Antarctica - MAT-02 (spades assembly) (version 2) ...
TGCCCGGCGACTACAACGGGATGCTGGCGCGCGAGGCCGGGGTGGTGCGCTGGTCGGGCCAGCCGCCGCGCCACGCGAGCTCGCCGGGCTTTTGGATCGACCTGCACGAGGTGACGCGCGCGGGCTACGCGGCGTGCGTGGCGGCGAAGCGGTGCACGCCGGCGGTCTGTCCTGCGGGACAGGCCGACCCGGGCGCCGAGGTCGCCCCCGAGATGGCCGGGGCGCTGCCGCAGACCTGCGTCACGCACCCGCAGGCGGCGGCCTACTGCAAGCACGCGGGGGGCAGGCTGCCGAGCGAGGCGGAGTGGGAGTACGCGGCCCGCGGGGTCGACGCGCGCGTGTACCCGTGGGGCAACGAGATCGAGGACACGATCCCACAGGCGATCTATCCCGCGGGACATGTCCGCGAGGACAGCAGCTACTTCGGCATCCGCGGCCTCGGCAGCAACGTCTACGAGTGGGTCGCCGAGGTCTACGATATGGACGCAGGCCTGCGGCCGTTCCTCAGCGGCGAGTTTCGCGACGCCGACGGCCCGGCGAACGCGGCGCGCCGCCGCTTCGAGCGCAAGCTGGTATGCGGCGCCGACCCGGCCCCCGACTGCGCGGGCCCGACCGAGCTGCCGGTGCGCCACGTGGTCAAGCACAACAGCGCCGGCCTGCGCACCGCGGGGCGCGACGAGGTGCCACCCCACCACCCGGGCTTCGAGCTCGAGGGCTGGCTGACGCCCGGCGTCGGACCCAAGGTCGGCTTTCGTTGCGTCGCGGATGTCGCTGTTGGTGATGTGCCGCTGCGGGTCCCGGCGTCGGTGGCCCAGGTGCCGCTGTTTCGCGCCGAGGCGGGCTTCCAGATCTTCGGCGGCGTGGCCGAGGCGGTCACGCAGGACGAGGCGCGCCGGTTCTGCGCGAGCCTGCAGGTGCCCGACCTCGCCGGCAATGCGGTCGGTGGCTGGCGACTGCCGACGCAACTGGAGCTGCCCGTACTGAGCCCGAGCTTCCGCGGACCGGGCCCGTTCTGGGCCGACGACGGCGCGGTGGTGCAGGTGTCGGAGACGACCCCGATGCCGCCGGACGCCCCGTGGAAGTCGCACATCGTGCCCGCGGAGGCGGCCCTGCTGGCCCGCTGCGTGCGCGCGAACCAGTGAGGCGCGGCCGTCGAGTTTCGCCGGGGCAGCGCGCCGGCCTTCGCCTTTTCACTGCGAGCGACGATGCCGAGTGGCCGGGCTTGCAGCGGCGTGTCAGCCGGCGCTGACGACCAGCGTGAACATCTGCTCGGTGGAGCCGCCCTGGCCATCGGAGACCTCGAGCGTGACCGGGTGCTCGCCGATGTCCTCGCTGGTGACGTACCAGGTGAGGGTGTTGGTGTTGGCGTCGAGCAGCATGTCGGGCGGGCCGTCGATCAGCGCGTAGGTCAGCGGGTCACCGTCGGGGTCGGTGGCGGCGAGCATATAGCTCCACGCGACCGGTGGGTCGCCGACCAGCACGGTGCCGGAGATCACCAGGCCGAAGGGGCCGAGCAGGCCGGGGTCGTTGTTCATGCCGAGCAATTGGCCGTCGGGCGAGAACTTGAAGATGTCGGCGGACACGGTGCCGCCGCCGTTCTCGTAGTCGGAGGTGTAGATATTGCCCTCGTTGTCGACGCGCAGCGGGACCGGGAAGGCGTCGTTCGGGGCGTCGAAGGTGCCGAGCTTGACGCCGGCCATGACGTCGTAGCGGACCAGGTCGCCGGCGGCGGCGACCAGCTCGCCGTTGGCGTTGAACTGGAGGCCCTCGAAGCCCGCGACGTTGCCGGCGCCGGGGAGGGTCTTGACCCACGTGAAGTTGACGAAGTCGGCGTTGTAGTCGGAGACGTGGATCAGGTTGTCTGACTGGCTGGCGACGAACAGGCGGCCGTAGCCGTCGAAGGTGATGCCGGTGAACTGGCCGGCGCCGGGCGGGAGCATGATGGATCGCTCGAAGGCGTAGTCGGAGGCGCGGTATTGATTGAGCTTATCGGTGCCGCCGGTCGAGGTGGTCGTGTAGAGATTCCCGCGCGAGTCGAAGATGATGTTCTCGTTCGCCTCGTCGCCGACCTTGGGGTAGGTCTTATGTTCGACCCCATAGTCACTAAACTCGACGAATTGTGTGTACGCGGCGACCACCAGGTTGCCGCGCGCGTTGAACGAGGCGCCGTTTGGCCCGTATGTGAAGAGGTCGTTCGGGACCTCGCTAAACGCCGGGTGCGTGAAAGCCTGGATGAACGCGAGGCTGTTGCCGTCGAATACCCGGATCTCATCGGTGCGCGAGGATGACAGGAAGATCTGGCCGGGCTCGAAGTTGCTGAGGAAAATGTCCTCGAGCACGATCTCGAGGCCGGGCTCGGACTCCCACTTGGGCGGAAGATTCGGCGCGGGACCGGTGCTCGCGGAGGTCGCGGGCTCGGTGTCGCCGGCGCTCGCGTCGGTGGCGCTGGTGGTCGCGCCGCCGGTGGTCCCGCTCAGGGACTCGCTGACGCCGGTGGTCGGGGTCGTGTCGTCGGTGTCGGTCGCGCTGGCCGACGTCGTGCTGGTGGGCGTCTGGGTCGTTACGCCGGTCGTGACGGTCGATGCGCTGTCCTCGGCGCTGCTGCGGCCGCCGTCGTCGCCACACGCGGAGCTCATCATTCCACTGGCACAGATCCAAGAAACCACCCGTCGCTTCACCATGGTCATCCCCCGCGGGGCATCGTAACCCAGGGGGCTCGGGGGCGCGTCGATCTCAGCTCGCGCGAGATCGTGCGGGCCTCAGGTGCAGCGGGTACAACTGCCGCCGGGGCTGAGCGTGCACAGGTCCGCGAGTTGGCGGTGGATGTGATCGCTCTCGATGCGCACGGGGTCCGGCAGCGAGTCGGGGGCGAGCATCGCCAGCCAGGCGGCGCGCATGGCGTTGGGCAGAGGCGACCAGAGCTCGCGCGGGAGGGCCAGGACCAGCAGGGCGGCGGCCTCGGGCGGCCATGGAGGCGCGGTCGCGGCGACGACCGCGAACACTGGCGTGGCCCGAAGCGCGGTGAGCAAGGCGGCGACGGCGACGACGGCGTCGGCGTGCTCGGAGCGGGCGAGCGAGCGCTCCTCGATGACCAGCGGGAAGTCGGCGGCGATCGCAGCGAACATGACCTGAAGGACAGATCGTAGATCGGCGCCCGATGATCCGGTGGTGCTGGTCAGCGCGGCCCGGAGCTGGTCGATCGCGCTCGAGAACGCCGCGAAGCCGTCGTTGCCGACGCAGCGGGCGGTGAACAGCAGGCTGGCGGGGCGGCTACTGCGGCGCAGCGAGGCCCAGCCGCGGTGGCGTCCGGTGGCGGCGTCGTGGGGCTGCATGGCGGCGTACAGGGCGGTGACGGGGATCCAGTTCGGGGGTACTTGAAGCGGGCGACGTCGAGGACGAGCACGTGATCGCTGGCGGCATCAAATCATCGTCGGGCAGGCGCTTGCCGACAGGTGGAGCATGACCCCGACGTTATCATGACAACGCGCGGCGGGCACGTCGAGTCTCCTGCACCTGGGCCGGCGACGAATCCGGCCCGATCCATTCACACCCTATCGAACACAGTGGATAATGGCGCCCGATTGTGGCATGAGACCGTGGATGCGCCCCTCATCCTCGCTACCGAGCCTCCTCTGTGTGCTGGCCGCTGCCTGTTCGCACAGCGACGCCGACGCGCCGGTCACGACGACCTCTGCGGCGACCGACACATCACCCGCTGACGACGACACCAGCACATCGAGCCCCACCGACGGCACATCGAGCGCCACCGATGACCCATCGAGCGCCACCGGCACATCCGACACCGGCACATCCGACACTGGCACATCCGACACTGGCACAGCCGGCGACGCGCCTGGCCTCGCCCTCTTCGGCGACGCCGACCGCGACGGCGAGCTCACCCCCGCCGACCTCGCGCTCGCCGCCGTGCCGTGGCGCTGGGAGGGCCCGGGCGCGTTCGTCCTCGCCAACCTCGACGACGACGACCAGGACGGCCTGCGCGACGCCGACGACGCGCTCGTGAACGGGCCCGACGACGCCGCCGACCTCGCGCGCCTGCGCGTCGTCGGCACCGACCTGCCGCCCGACACCGCGGTCACGCTCGCGTTCACCGGGGCGCACGCACAGACCTGCGCCGCCGTCCTCCGGGTCCACGTCGGCGGCCAGACCTGGTCGCCGCTCGCCGGCCCCGTCCTGCTCGCGGACGGCGCGCTCGAGCTCGGGCTCGAGGCCACGCGCTTCGCCGGCCCCGACTGGCCGGGCCGCTGCACCTTGACGGCCAGCGCCGCGGGCCTCGCGGTCAGCACCGAGCTCCGCGTCGCGCCGTGGCTGGTGCTCAGCAACGCCGCCGCGACCGGGCGCCTGTACGTCGCCACCGGCGCCTACGCGAACCAGGGCTTCCTCGACGGGCTCGCCGCGACGGCGACCGAACTCGCCGCCCTCGGCCGCGGGATCGAGATCGTCGAGCACAAGACCGGGCTCTGGCGCGACATGTGGATGCAGGACACGATGGAGATCGGCTACACGGAGATCCCCGGCCCTGGCGGTGTCCAGCGCATGCACGTGGTCCTGCGGGCCAACCGTGGCCCCAACGCCGATCAATTCCCGCCCACGCTGCTCGCCCCCGGGGTCGCTTACCTCGAGGTCGGCGAATTCCGCGACCTCGGCGGTGGCGACGAGTGGGCCGACTGGTACGGCAACCTCGAGGTCAGCCCGCCCGTCGCCGGCCACCCGCTCGGCCGCGTCTACTACGGCCATAACACCGCCTCCGACGCCACGCTGCACCCGGCGGTCGTCGACTTCATCGCGGCCCAGGAGCTCCAGGCGCCCTTCGCCGTCGACACCTCCTGGCTCAGCATCAAGCACGTCGACGAGATCTTCAACTTCCTGCCCGGCCCCGATCAGAAGCCGCGCATGATCGTCGCCAGCCCGCGCGCCGCCGCCAGCGTCCGCCCGCTCGACGCCTACAACAGCGAGCTGCAGGCCAGGCTCGACGCGACGGTCGCCGACGCCATCGCGGCCCTCGGCCTCGCGCCCTCGCAGGTGATCGAGCTGCCGGTGGCCTTTCGCGCGGGCGAGTTCGGCGCGCTCAACCTCTGGTCCAACCCCGTCAACGCGGTCTATCTCAACGGCATCTTCATCACCGGCGACACCGACGAGACCGACCCCGATATGCTCACACCGCTCACGCCCGCCCTCAAAGGCCTGCTCACGACGGCCATCGCCGGGGCCGCTGTCGAGGGCCTGCGCTTCCTCGACGACGCCCCCTACCAGACCCGCTGGGGCAACGTCCACTGCGCCACCAACACCCTGCGCATCCCGCAGGTCGACGGCTTCTGGACCGCCCTCTGACCGAGGTACGCGGGGAGGTCTGGGGTGGTGGTCACGGCTTGGCGATGAAGAGCTCGACGTTGCGGTCTTCCGGGCTGGGGCCGCGGCCGTCGCCCTCCCAGGCGGTGGTGAAGTCCATGACGCCGAGGGTGCGGCCGGCGTCGGCGATGGGGTCGTCGTCGGCGGCGAAGTCGAAGGCGACCGAGCGGATCGTCAGGCCGCCGTTGTCCTGGTCCCACACCTCCATCATGCGAAGCTGGTGCGGGAAGTCGGCCAGGGCGGGCGAGGCGACCTCCCAGTGGGCGTGGCCGCCGATCGGGGCCTTGGCTTCGACGTGCATGGTGTGCGAGTGCGCGGCGAGGTGCAAGAGCACGTGGTCGTGACTGCCGAGGTAGGCGGTCCACTCGTCGCCGGTGAGGGCGTCGGCGAACTCCTGGCCGACGCCGAACTCCGTGCCGATGCTCAGCGAGGCGGCGCGGTGGTGCGAGGTGACGATGACGAGCTTGTCGTCGGCGGCCGCAGTTTGCAGGATCGGCTCGATGATCGTGTCGATGTCTGCCTGGCGGATCAGGCCCTTGGAGGAGCCGGTGGCCGCGGCGGTGCTCATCACGAAGATCCGCAGCGGGGTGTCGGCGACGTCGAAGGTGTAGAAGGCGCGGCCGAGCGCGAGGGCCTCCGGGGTGATGCCGTGGCCGTCGCCGCCGGCGGCCACGCGCATGAGCTGCTCGGCCTCCGGCAGGAAGGCGCGCGCGGGGTCGGCGAGCACGGTGCCGGTGACGATCGGCGAGCCGGGCAGGCTGTAGTCGCGGGTGCCGCCGGTGGCGGAGGTGCCGATCGGCTCGCCGAGGTAACTCGCGGTCGGCCAGGTGCCCTGGCGCAGGATGTCGTGGTTGCCGGTGACCCAGCGCCAGGGCACGTCGAGGGCGACCGGACCGAAGGGGTCCTTGGGGTCGTTGTCGGGGCCGGGGACGACGTCGTCGTCGACGGCCGAGTCGCACTCGACCCGCGGCGCGCCGTCGAGGATCTTCAGGAACCACTCGAGCTCGTTGGTCTGGGCGTTGTCAGTGTTGTCACCGCCGAGCAGGACGAAGTCGAGGGGGCTGTCGACGTGGATCCGGTTGACGGTGCGCGCGGCGGCGTTGAGCATGCGACACAGGTGGCCCTCCTGCGGGCGAAACGCGCCGCCGGCGGCCTCGTCGAAGTTGGCGAGGCGCGCGGGGGACTCGTCGTCGGAGAGCTGGGTGTCGGCGAGGTGCACGAAGCGCACGAGCAGCTTGGGCGCGGGGCCGGGGGCGGGCGCGGGGAGGTCGTCGAGGGTCCGCGGGAGCACGGGTTCGCCGGGCGCGAGCTCGATCTCGCCGTAACCCTCGGCGAGGGCCTTGGCGACGTCGGCGGGGATCCGCGGGTCGAGGATGGGCTCCGCGTCGCGCGGGTGGGTCGGGTTGCGAAGCTGCGTGTCGGTCAAGGGCACCGATGACTCGAGCGGCGGCAGGGGATCGAGCGGCTCCTCGGTGGTGCCACCCTCGCTGCTGGACTCGCCCGCGATGCCGGTGTCGGCGCTGGTGGTCGGCGTGCCGGTGGTCGGGTCGGTGGTGGTGGTCGGGTCGGTGGTGCCCCCGGTGGTCGATGCGTCGCCGGTGTCGCCGGTGTCGTCGCCGGCGTCGGGGGTACAGGCGGGCAGGGCGAGGCAGAGCAGGAGCGTGGGGCGAAGCGAGAGCATCGCATCGCAGGCTACCAGGGATGGTCCCGACCGGGCAGCCACGGGGCAGCCAGGCCGCGGGCCGGCGGGTGTGGGGTCACGCGGGTCGCAGGCCGGGCACGCCGACGTCGACGTAGAGGGTGGCCTCGACGCTACCCGGGGAGGTCGGGGTGTCGGCGGTGTCGATGACGAAGCAACTGATCTTCCACTGCGCGCGGGTGACCTCGTGCGAGACGTAGCCGCGGGAGATGGCGTTGAAGTGGCGGATGCGTTTGAGGCCGGCGACCAGGCCGCCGACGGCCTCGGCGTCGTCGATCGAGGCGGAGGAGATCGAGGTGGTCACGATCTCGGCGGCGACCACCGGCGAGTCCTCGTCGTCGGCGATCGCCCCGATGTCGCCGACGCCGCCGACGTGCAGGTCCCCGGAGATGATGATCACGTTCTCGAGCGCCTCGGCGGTGATGAAGTCGAGCAGGCGCTGCCGGGCGACGGGATACCCGTCCCACTGGTCGAAGTTGACGAAGGCGCCGCCGAAGTTGACGCTGGAGAATACGACCTGGTTGGTGAGCACTTTCCAGAGCGCGGCGCTGCTTTGCAGGCCGTCCTCCAGCCACGCCTCCTGCTCGTCGCCGAGCAGGGTACCATCATACTTCTGCCAGTCGGCGCAGCCGGGACCGGGCATATCGTCGCAGTTTTGGTCGTCGCGATACTGGCGGGTGTCGAGCAGCCAGAAGGTCGCAAGGTCGCCCCAGTCGAGGGTGCCGTAGATCTTGTAGTCGGCGCCGGTCGGCGGGGCGAGGCGCAGGGGCATGTGCTCGTAGAAGGCCTGATAGGCGGCGGCGCGGCGCACCAGGAAGTTCGGGTCCGCGGCCTGCGGCAGCTCGCCGGCGTAGTTGTTCTCGACCTCGTGGTCGTCCCACAGGAACACCCAGGGGCAGCGCTGGTGCATGGCTTGCAGCTCGGGTTGACCCTTGTAGAGGCCGTAGCGGGCGCGGTAACCATCGATGTCCATCGGCTCCGGGGTGCCGTGCGAGCGCACCGGGCCGGTGGCGGCGCCCTCGTACATGTAATCGCCGAGGAACACGACGAAGTCGAGCTCCTCCTTTTGCATGTGCACGTAGGCGGCCGGGTAGCCGTCGGTATAGGCCTGACAGCAGGCGCTGGCGAAGCGCAGGGTCTCGGGCTTGGCGTCGCGGGCGGGGGTGGTGCGGGTGCGCCCGGCGGCGCTGGTGTAGCTGCCGACCTTGAAGCGATACCAGTACCAACTGTCGGGTGAGAGGCTGGTGACGTCGACGTGCACGGAGTGGGCGAAGGTCGGGTCGGCGTCGGCGGTGCCGCTGGTGACGATGTCGCCGAAGGCCTCGTCGGTGGCGACCTCCCACGTGACGGTGAACGGCTCGGGCGGCATGCCGCCGCCGAGCTCGAGCGGGGTCGGAGCGAGCCGCGTCCACAGGATCACGCTGTCCGGGAGCGGGTCGCCGGAGGCGATGCCGAGGGTGAAGGGGTCGGAGGGCAGGACGGGCTGCTCGCCGGTGGTCGGCGTATCGGTGGTGCTACCGCCGGTGTCGCTGGTGTCGCTGGTATCGCTGGTATCGCCGGTATCGCCGGTATCGCCGGTATCGCTGGTTTCACTGCCGCCGCAGGCGACGCTTTTGGCCGCGGCTGCGGCCGCGAGCGCTTGCAGGAGGAACTGTCGACGGTTGGGCCAGGCGGATCGGGGGGGGCGGGTCACGCGGGCGAGTATACCGAAAGCGCGCGGGGGACCGCGGCCGCGAGCGCGGCGAAGCCGACGGTTCTTGCGGCGTCGTTCGGGTGCAGCCGGCGGGCGAGGGCGGCGATCCACCCGGGGGTCGAGCCGCAGCAGCCGCCCAGGAGCCGCAACTGCGGCAGGCGAGAGGACCACGCGGCGAGCTCGTCGGCGAAGGCGTCGCGGTCGGTCGCGTGGGTCGACCAGCCGCGCTCGGGGTCGTGGTGGCCGGTGTGGGGATAGGCGCCGGTCCACAGGGCGGGGCGGGTCGCGGCGGCGGCAGCGAGGGCGGGCAGGGCGACGCCCAGGTGGCGCAGGTCGGTGCAGTTGAGCAGGAGGGCGTGGAGCTCGAGGTCGGCGAGCGCGGCGAGGAGTTCGGCGAGGGTCTCACCGGCGAGCATGTGGCCGTCGGCGCGAGCGACCACGGCGAGCCAGATCGGGCGGCCGAGACCCTGCGCGGCTGCGACGGCGGCGCGGGCCTCGTCGATGCGGCCCATGGTCTCGATCAACAGCAGGTCGGCGCCGGCCTGGACGAGCTGGGTGGCGATCTCGCGGTGCTCGGGGCGGGCGTCGCGGCCGGGCGATGCGGCGGGCCGAAAGCAGTCCTCCAGCGGGCTGATCGCGCCGGCGACCCGGACGTCGGCGCCGGCGGGGTGCGTGCGGGTGTACTCGTCGCGGGCCTCGCAGGCGAGGCGCACGGACAGGGTCGTGAGTGCATGTGCACGGTGGGCCAGTCCGGCGGCGGCGAGGTTGCGCGCGTGGGTGCGAAAGCTGTTGGTGGTGAGCACCTGGGCGCCGGCCTCGAGATACTCGAGGTGGATCCGGCGGACCAGGGCGGGGTCATCGATCAGGGCCTGGGCCGACCACAGGGGGGCGTGCAGGGGTCCGCCATGGCGCTCGATCTCCGTGCCGGTGGCGCCGTCGAGCACGATGACGGTCATGGCGGGATCATGTTGTCTTCGGTCATCAGGCAGAACTTCGGGTCGCCGGGATTACTGATCTGCGGCATGACCCGGCACTCGTAGCCGACGCGCGGGCACTGGATGTTATCGGTACACTCGTGCGCGCAGGCCTCGAAGTATCCCATGAGCCCGACGCAGTCTGCCATCATTGTGCAAAACGCGGAGTCGGTCTGATAGGTGGTCTGTTGATCGGGGAGCTGGCAGTAGGTGGTGCAGTAGCCGCCGGGCAGCGCGTAGACGCCGAGGATGTCCTTTTGGCACACGCCGTCGGCGCCGAGCACCTTCTTGCAGTCGTCGTCGGTCGCGCAGGCCGACCCGTGGAGCTTCATGAGATCCATGTCGTCGCCGCCGCTGCTGCTGCCGTCGGTGGTCAGGTCGGTGGTCGCGTCGGTGGTCGCGTCGGTGGTCGGCGAGGTGGTCAGCGGATCGCTGGTTTGCTGGTCGGTGGTGGCCTCACCGGTGGTGGCCGGCGTGGTCGGCGTGGTCGTGGTGACCGGCTCGGTCGAGGTCAGCGGGGCGCTGGACGCGTCGGTCGAGCCGCCGGTGTCGAGCGAGGTCGGCTGCGTCTGGGTGATCTGCATGTCGCCGTTGTCGCCGCAGGCGAACAGCAGCGTCGAAGCCAGGGTCGTACAAGCGAGTAAGCGCATACGACCAGGGTAGGCGCGCGGGGCTCGTTGAAGCAAGACGATGTCGATGGCGATCAGGTGCGCTCAAGCACCAGCGCGATGCCCTGACCCACGCCGATGCACATGCTGGCGAGGCCGTGGCGGGCGCGGGTGCGGGCCATGCCGTGCGCCAGGGTGGCGACGATGCGGGCGCCGGAGCAGCCGAGCGGATGGCCGAGGGCGATCGCGCCGCCGCCGGGGTTGACCTTCGCGGGGTCGAGGTCGAGCTGGCGCAGCGAGGCGAGGGTCTGGCTGGCGAAGGCCTCGTTGAGCTCGGCGATGCCGATGTCGGCGCTGGTGAGGCCGGCGCGCTTGAGGGCGCAGCGCGAGGCGGGCACTGGACCGATGCCCATGACCCCCGGAGCGACACCTGCGTGGCCCCACGCGGCGATGCGGGCCATCGGGCGCAGCCCGAGGTTGTGGGCCTTGGCGAGGCTGGTGATCAGCAGGGCGGCGGCGCCGTCGTTGAGCGACGAGCTGTTGCCGGCGGTGACGGTGCCGCCCGGCTTGAACGCGGGCTTGAGCTTGGCGAGCGCCTCGAGCGAGCTGTCGCGGCGCACGCCCTCGTCGGCGGCGAAGCGCGTCGGCTCCTGACCACGAGGTCCAGGGACGGTGACCGGCACGATCTCGTTGTCGAACCAACCGTCGTCCTGGGCCGCCGCAGCGCGCTGATGGCTGGCGAGGGCCCAGGCGTCCTGGTCCGCGCGGCTGACGTGGTAGCGGTCGGCGACGTTCTCGGCGGTGATGCCGAGAGCTTCGACGCCGAACAGGCGCTCCATCGCCGGGTTGACCATGCGCCAGCCGAGGGCGGTGTCGAAGAGCTGGGCGTCACGCGCGAAGGCTTCGCTGGCCTTGGGCATGACGAAGGGGGCGCGGGTCATGCTCTCGACGCCGCCGGCGATGTAGACCTCGCCCTCGCCGACCATGATGGACTTGGCGGCTTGCAGGACGGCCTCCATGCCGGAGCCGCACAGGCGGTTGACGGTGACGCCGGGGGTCTCGACCGGGAGGCCAGCGAGCAGCACGGCCATGCGGGCGACGTTGCGGTTGTCCTCGCCAGCCTGGTTGGCGCAGCCGAGGTACACGTCGGCGAGCTGCTCCATCGCGGCGCTGTAGTGTTCGGCGATCGAGCGGATGACGTGGGCGGCGAGGTCATCCGGGCGCACCGTCGCCAGGGCCCCGCGGAACCGGCCGATCGGCGTGCGGACAGCGGCGACGATGACGGGCGTGCGGGCATCCGAGGACATGCGCCCCGTGCGTACCACGTCCGGGCCCCGCCGCTGGTACGCAGGAAGTTTGCGCGATCTCACGAAAGCGCGCTCCCAGCGGGGGTTTGGGCCTGTTCTACGTGATGAGGGTGCGGGGGGGGCGGAGCGACGTGGCTGGTCTCACGGCTGGGTCAGCGCTCGGGGCGGACGGCTCGCGCCAGCGCGAGCCGGCTGAAGTACCCTGCAACGAGGGTGAGCGGCGAGGAGGATACGCAACGCACCGGCGCTGGCAAGCCTTCGGCGCTGCTTGAGGCGCTGCTCGAGCGTTCGGATCTGCTGATCGACAGCGGCGAGCTCGGCGACGATACCAGCGACGGCGAGCCGGAGCCGCGCGCGGACGAGCACGACCCCGATCCCGGGGAGAGCTCGCAGTTCCTCGAGTTTGCGAGCCTCAAGCGTTTTACCATTCGCAGGCGGATCGGCGCGGGTGGCATGGGCGTGGTGTACGAGGCGATCGACCGCGAGCGCGGCGAGACGGTCGCGATCAAGACCCTGCTCAATGTCAGTCCCGGGGCGCTGTACCGGTTCAAGCGCGAGTTCCGGCTGCTGGCCGACGTCACCCACCCGAACCTCATCGCGCTGCACGAGCTGTTCTTTGAGGGCGAGCAGATCTTCTTCTCGATGGAGTACGTCGACGGGCTCGGCTTCGTCGAATACGTGCGCGGCTCGGACAGCGACGACATCACCGAGGATCCCGAGGTCCGCCACGAACGCCTGCGCGCCGCGCTGCGCCAGCTCGCCGCGGGCCTGGGTGTGATGCACGGGCAGGGGATGTTGCACCGCGACATCAAGCCGTCGAACATCCTGCTGACGCGCGAGGGCCGGCTGGTGATCCTCGACTTCGGGCTGGTGTCGGAGTCGATCAACGAGACCCTGCGGTCGACCGCGGCGGGGGCGATGATCGGCACGCCGGGCTACCTGTCGCCGGAGCAGGCCTCGGGGCTGCCGGGGTCGGCCGCGAGCGACTGGTACGCGGTCGGTGTGATGATGTTCGTCGCGCTGACCGGCGAGCTGCCGTTTCGCGGCAAGGGCCTCAAGGTGCTGCTGGCCAAGCAGGAGCGCGAGGCGCCGTCGCCGGGGTCGATGGTCGCGGGCGTGCCACCGGACCTCGAGGCGCTGTGCGTCGATCTGCTGCAGCGCGACCCCGGCAAGCGGCCCGGCACCGCGGAGGTGCTGCGGCGCGTGGGCACCGGGCCGAGCGGGATCCGCCCACGGGACGCAGTACGCCGCGACGCCGGGGACCTGTTCCTCGGCCGCGAGGTCCACCTCAAGGCGTTGCAGGACGCGTTCGCGGCGACCCACCGCGGCCGCGCCGTGGCGGTGCACGTCGGCGGGCGATCCGGCATGGGCAAGTCGGCGCTGGTGCGCGAGTTCCTGGTCCGACTGCAACGCAGCGACCGCGCGGTGACATTGGTCGGTCGCTGCTACGAGCGCGAGTCGGTGTCGTTCAAGGCGCTCGACAGCCTGGTCGACGCGTTGTGCCAGCACCTGATGCGCCTGCCCGACACGCGGGCGGCGGAGCTGATGCCGCGCGACATCCTGGCGCTCGCGCGGGTGTTCCCGGTGCTGCAGCGGGTCAAGGCGGTGTCACAGTCGCCGCCGCGGGTCGGCGAGAGCCCCGACCCACGCGAGCTGCGACGACGGGCCTTCGCGGCGTTGAAGGAGCTGCTCGCGCGCCTGGCGGATCGCAAGTCGCTGGTGTTGCATATCGACGATCTTCAGTGGGGTGACCGCGACAGCGCGGCGCTGCTGGCTGACTTGCTGCGCCCGCCGGACGCGCCGGCGCTGCTGTTGATCGCCAGCTATCGCAGCGAGGCCAGCAACGGCGGGGTGGTGAGCGCGCTGCGGGAGGCCGCGCGCGGTGAGGTCGACATGCGATCGCTCGAGCTCGGCCCGCTCTCGGAGGAGGAGGCCGCTGACCTCGCGCTGCAATTGTTGGCCGAGAAGGCGCCGCAGCTCAAGGGCCGCGCGCGGCAGATCGCCCACGAGGCCCAGGGCTCGCCGCTGTTCGTCCGCGAGCTGGTGCGCTACGCGATCGCCGGTGGGTCGCGGCCGGGCGAGGTCTCGCTCGACCAGGTGTTGCTGGCCCGCCTCGACGCGCTGCCGCCCGCAGCACGTGGTTTGCTCGAGGTCGTCGCGGTCGCGGGTGGGCCGGTCGATGTTCGGCTCGCGGCCGCGGCCGCCAACGTGCAAGGGGAGGACCGCACCGCGCTGGCGACCCTGCGCGGCGAACATCTGGTGCTGACGGGCGACGAGAACGCGGTCGAGACCTACCACGACCGCATCCGCGAGGTCGTGCTCGGCACGCTCGGGAGCGAGGGCATCAAGGACCGCCACCGCCAGCTCGCGTTCGCCATGGAGGCCGCGGGCGACCGCGACTCGGACGCGCTGGCCTTGCACTTTCGCGAGGCGGGGGAGTGGGAGCGGGCGGCCGACTACGCGCGCATGGCCGCGGAGCAGGCGGCGGCGGGTCTGGCGTTTGACCGGGCGGCCCGGCTGTACCGTTTGGCCCTCGAGTTCAAGCCGCAGAGCGACCCGGCGCGCGGCGAGTTGACGTGTCGTCTTGCGGAAGCGCTGGCCAACGCGGGTCGCGGCGTGAAGGCGGCGAAGTTGTATTTGTCGGCGGCGGCCTTGATGCCCGCGGAGGCCGGCCTCGATCTGCGCTGTCGGGCCGCCGGTCAGTTGCTGCGCGCGGGTCAGTTCGCCGAGGGGATCGTGACGATGCGTCAGGTGGTCGCCGAGGTCGGCCTGACGATCCCGGCGACGCCGCGGGGGGTCGTCGCGGCGCTGACCTACGAGCGCGCCTGGCTCAAGCTGCGCGGCTTGACGTTGCGCGAGCGCGACCCGGCGAGCATCGACCGAGGCGATCTGGCGCGGCTCGCGGTGTGTCGGACGATCGCCAGCAGCATCGCGCTGCATGACCCGCTGCTCGCCACGCTGTTCCACGCGCGTCACCTCAACCTGGCCCTGAAGACAGGCCATGTGTTCCACGCGGCGATCGCCCTGGCCACCGAGGTCGCGCACGCGTCGATCAAGGGCGAGTCGGGCCGCGAGCGCACCGAGCGGACCGCGACGCAGGCGACCGCGCTGGCGCAGCGGGTCCCGGACGCGCTGCCACGGGGCATGCTGGGGCTGGTGCGGGGGATCGCGGCGTTCCACTTCGGGCGCTGGCAGGAGGCGATCGGCGTGCTCGACCGCGCCGAGCAGGTCCTGCGCGGCGAGTGCGTCGGCACCGGATATGAGGTGACCAGCGCGCAGGCCTTTCGTCTGGTGGCTCTGTTCTTGCTCGGCGAGCTGCGCACGCTGGGTCAGCGCATGGCCAGCTTCATCGCCGAGGCCCGCGAGCGCGACGACAGTTGGGCCGACACGATCCTGCGCGCCGGGCCGCAGGTCGCCTACTGGCTGGCCGACGACGACCTCCCGCGCGCGCGCGCCGAGCTCGCGTACGTGCAACAGCGCTGGCCCGACGACGCCCCGAACGTGCAGCGCCTGTGGACCTTCATCGGCGGCATGCACATCGACTTCTATGGCGGCGAGCCGGCGGCCGCGTGGGGTCGCGTCGCCCGCGAATGGCCGGACTTCGCGCGCAGCTTCCTGTTCCAGAGCCAGTGGGGTCGCGTGATGTTGTATGCGCTACGCGCCGGCGCGGCGCTCGGTCGCCTGCACTCCGACCACGGCGAGAGCGAGCGGGCTGGCCTGCTGCGCACCGTCGAGGCCGACCTCGACGCGCTCAAGGGCGAGAAGACCCTGTGGGCGACGCCCTTCGTCGAGCTGGTCCACGCCGGCCTGATGATCGTGTATGGCCAAAAAGAGCGCGCGATCCAGGGCCTGCGGGCCGCCGAACAGGGCTTTCGCGCCGTCGACATGGCGCTCTACGCCGCCGCGGCGCGCCGACGCTGCGGTCAGATCCTCGGCGCGACCGCGGGCGCCGAGCTGCTCGCCTCCGCCGACCTGGCGATGTCCGATCAGGGCGTGCGCCGCCCGGAACGGATGACCCGCGTGCTCGCACCCGGCTTCCCGGACTCGTGATCACGTGATCACGTGATCACGGGCGGACGCGGCGGGAACAGTCGACCCACGGGCAGCTCGATCGCCTCGAATGGAGCGACGTGAGCGAGGCTGGTCTCCTCGTACACGCCGACCTGCAGCCAGTAGCCGTCGTGGGCGGAGTACGCCTCGAGCGTGCGCTCCTCGGGGTCGATGAGCCAGTAGTGTGGCACGCCCCCGGCGAGGTAGATGCGGCTCTTGTCGACCCGGTCGCGGCGACCATTCGCCGGCGACGTGACCGTCTCGTCACTCGCCATCATCCCGAGGCGGCGTACGCAGCACCTTGAGCACGAGATAAATCGCGATCCCCCCGACGACCAGCCAGGTGATGATGAGCATGATCCATGCTTCGGTGGTCATGGCTTGCGGTGCCCTTCCTGGCGCTCGTGGGTGATCGTGCGGCCCTTCCAGGCCTTGCGTACGAGCAGGGAGATGAGCACGAACACGGTGATGAGGACCAAGCGGGTGATGTCCTCGACGGCGATTTTGGTGATGCCGCCTTGCGCATCGAACCAGCTCTCGGTGGCGCCGACGTGGAGCACCCTGCCGATCACGCTGCCGGGGTCGAGGGGCCAACCGCCGCCCGCGAGCAGCGAGCCGATCGCGTCGGTCCATGTGCCTTTCGGCTTGATCAGCGCCCCGAGCAGGACCACGCCGATGAAGGCTGGGGTCACGTACTTGATGATGTATTTGAAGAAGTCAGGGAGTCGGAGGTCGGCGCCGCGCTGGATCTCGGCCCAACCGCGGTCGATGCCGAAGACCCAGCCGAAGATGATCACCTCGGCGAAGGCGAAGATGATGAGCGAGAAGGTGCCGGTCCAGAAGTCGAACTCGGCGAAGGTGCCGCCCGGATAGAGGATCACGCACATCAGCCCGAGGGCCAGGGTCGCCGTGCCGAACGCGGTCGCGGCCGGGCCGCGGCGCACGCGAAACTCGTCCTGCAGGAAGGCGACGACCGGCTGGCCCATCGCCAGCGACGAGGTGACGCCGGCGAAGAACAGCAGCCCGAACCACATCGCGCAGGCGATCGGTCCGAACGCGCCCCACTGGTGGAACAGCGTCGGCAGCGTCAGGAACGCGAGGTCGAAGCCGCTGCCCTGGGCCGTCGCGGCCTGCACGAGGTTGAGGCCGAGGTACGCGGTGGCGATCGGGATGAGGATCGCGCTGCCGAGGATGACCTCGACGAACTCGTTGACGCTGCCGGCGGTGGTCGCGTTGAGGGCGATGTCGTCGCGCTCGCGCAGGTAGGCCGCGTAGCAGTGGATCGACCCCATGCCGACCGAGAGCGTGAAGAACACCTGGCCGGCGGCCGCGAGCCAGGTGCTCGGGTTCCACAGCCCCGAGGTCTGGGGTTGCCACACGAAGTTGAGGCCGACGAGCGGGCTCTCGATCACGCCGGGGTCACCTGGCCCGAGGGTCAGGCCGCGGATCGCCAGCACCATGCCGAACAGCAGCAGCAGCGGCATGCCGATCTTGGCGGCCATCTCCACGCCCTTGACCAGCCCGCGCGACAAGATCCAGGTGTTGAGCGCGAGCGTGCCGAGGAACCAGCCGACCGCCTCGTAGGGGATCGCGGTGATCGAGGCGTCGGTGGTGCCGAGGTAGTCGGGGAAGAACTCGGTCGCCGGCGTGGTGACGAAGGTGCCGATCAGCGAGTGCCACACGTAGGCCAGCGTCCAACTCTCGATGTAGCAGTAGTACGCCGCGACGGTCAGGTTGGTGAACAGGCCGAACACGCCGACGTACTTGAGCCACGGCGACTTGCCCATGCGGGCGAACATGCCGGGCGACGAGTGGTGGCCGTATTGTCCGCCGTGGCGGCCGATCGCCCACTCGACCCACAGCAACGGTAGGCCCATCAGCAGGAACGAGATCAGGTACGGGATGAGGAACGCGCCGCCGCCGTTTTGCGCGGCCTGGGCCGGGAAGCGCAGGAAATTTCCGAGGCCGACCGCGTTGCCGGCCACCGCCA
>Ga0335395_10001042_pt1 | contig 17687 bp, 11 predicted proteins | sample MAT02_FD_205744 | JGI IMG/M metagenome (GOLD analysis project Ga0335395, IMG submission 205744) | Freshwater microbial communities from Lake Fryxell liftoff mats and glacier meltwater in Antarctica - MAT-02 (spades assembly) (version 2) ...
CCCCCAAGCCCGTTCGCCTCGGCCCCTCACAGCATCTCGTCGCTTGGCGCTCGGGCGACGTGCGGCATTGGATGGACGAGCAGGTCGCGCGGTCGTCAGGCGCGCACAGCGAGCTGACGGAACGTTATCCGTATGGCCGGGCCGGCCGAGACTCGCTCTAGACGGTGTGTGGATGCGGCGCCGTCTAGTGCGGCTGCTGTCCGTTTTTCTGAGATGCCTATGCGGCAGCAAACAGGCGGACCCCGCGCGCGCTTCGCCGGCATGCTGCACGCCCGCGTTGTCACCACGCCGTTCTTCGAGCACGACAGCCATCACCATCGTTACAGCGGCATCGGCCTGATGACACCAGCCAAACTGCACTGCGCCGATGCGCCGCGCATCACCGCCGAGCGTGCGGTCACGCTTCAGTTTGCCTTCGATCGACGTCCGAATCGCCTCAAGGGACGCACCCCCAGCCACCGCGTGTGCCCGACCAAGGTCTACATCAACCCGCTGCGACCTAAGAACACGGTCGCAGACCCGTCATTCAGCGCTGAAACTCACTAAATTTCCGACCTCCGCTGTCTTAAAGTATTGATAGATACCGTTGAGCATCACCGCGTCGATGGGCAACCAGTTGCGGGTGGTGCCGGACCAGCGCGCAGGATTGCGCTCTCGGGCTTGGGTGTACGGCGCATCGCGTGCGGCCAGGATCGCTTTATCGTCGACGGCATGGCGCTGCGCCGGACTGACGTAGCGGGTGTCGTTGCGGCGGTGGTCGATGTTGTACCTATGCCCAAAGTCCGCAGCCCACCGCTTAGTCACCCCTAACCTCCTGATTCTTCGGGGGAGTTAGCCTGCTTCCGCCAGCTCCTGCCGAGCCAACATTGTCCCAAGTCGAGAAATATTGGGGAAACTGGCATGAAGTTGACGGTGAAAACGCTGGGCGTGCTCTCAAAGGGGCAGGTCCTTTCGGAATCCTTGGGGCGCGGAGCGGGAACGCTCCGAGCGGTAGGTGTCGGCAATGGCCGGGTCACCTTTCAGCTCAGGCACACGAGGTCGGATGGACGACGGGACGACCTCCCCATCGGCGCATGGTCTGAGCGGGGCGCAGACGGCGGCCTGACTCTGGCCGAGGCGCGCCAGCGAGTGCGTGCCTTGGCCTCGAGATACGCGAACGGCGAGCGCGACCTTCGCGCAGCGATGGGCCTTGAGCGACGCGCGATCGAACTCGCCGGCAAGGCAGAGCAACAGGCGAAGGAGTCTGAGCAAGCCCGGCAGGCCGCGACGCTCGGTGCGCTGCTGCTGGCGTATGTGGAAAGTCTGACTGGCCCTGGAAAGAAATCTGCCAGAGCGGTCCAGAATTCTTTGCGGAAGCATGTGCAACTTGCCCTCCCCAATTTGTGGATGACGCCGGTTGACCAGATAGAGCTCGAAGATCTGGTCAACATCGTTCATCGTCTTGTTGAGGCGGGGAAGACTCGTGAGGCGGCAAAGGTTCGCAGCTACCTTCGGGCCGCGTTCTCTGCCGCAGTCGCCGCTCGGCAAAGCCCCAGCGCACCGGCCTCACTTCGGGCGTTGAAAGTGACGAGCAACCCCGCGCGCGATCTTTCTACCGTAAGCGAATCGGTGTGCCCCCGCGACCGCGCTTTGTCCGTTGCTGAATTGCGTGCCTACTGGCGAAGAATCGAGTTCGGCAGAGAGCACGCAATTCTTCGTTTTCACCTTCTCACCGGCGGACAGCGCATCGAGCAACTCGCCCGTACCACGCTTGACGACTGGGACACGGAGACGAAGACACTTCGAGTGTGGGATTGGAAGGGGAAACGTGCGGTGCCGCGAGCTCACTACGTGCCCATCTTGCCGGCGGCCTTCGAGGCCATGTGCAGCATGGATGTCGGAAAGCTAGGTCCCTCGATCTTTACCGTTACGGCAGGGCGATCCGGCGCCAACTATTCTGCGGTTCGCAACCGTCTGTCCGTGATTTCAAAAGCGATGGCCGCTGCAGGGGAGTCTGGAAGTCCGGAATTCACCGCAGGCGACGTGCGACGAACCGTGGAGACTCGGCTCGCTGCGCTGGGCGTTTCGAACGAGATCCGCGCACATTTGCAGAGCCATGGTCTGAGCGGCGTTCAGACAAAGCACTACAACCGACACGACTATCTGGTAGAGAAGCATGACGCGCTGTTGATGTTGTTCGCACTGGTGAAAGACGCCTAATACACTGCGTACGGACCCGACGGTTGCGACCGTCTCGAGCGATCAAAAACTCGGCCAACCTGCCGCTCGAGGGTTGGCGTTAGGCCTGATCCGTTCCTCGTTGAAGCTGCACCATGCATCCATGGTCAACATCAATCGAGGAAAAGCATGAGCGACCAGCAAGCGAGTACGAAAGCCGAAGCCGGAGCCAGCCAAGAATTCTTCCTACGACTTTCCGACGTCCTTAGTCGGGTGGGCGTATCGAGCTCCACATGGTCCTCGTGGGTTCGATCTGGTGCAGCACCGCAACCGGTCCGGCTGGGTCCGTCGCGGCATCTAAAGGCGTGGAGGCTGTCTGATATTCAGCGTTGGATCGATGACCAATGCACCGCGTCTTCGCATCAGCCATGCGCGCGCGAAGGTCGCTACCCATACTCCCGGCGTCCAACAAGTCATGCGGCAGCGACTATCGCGAGGTCGGTAGTGGGGACAGCCCCCAGAGACAGCTTGGCTGGCGCCGCTGGCTGGCCACTGAGAAGTCTCACCCGCCCACACTCAAGCGAGCGAATGCAAGCCATTGAAGACTAGTGGACGTGGACGACTTCCTTGACCAAGATCATCAACTTGAAATGACCAAAAGCGTTTCGCAGGGATGTGTCGTTTGAAGCTTTACCAGGCCGACCTCTCCGCGGGGTCGCTCATGCTCCCGGAAAGCCGAATCGTGGCGCGCCTTCTCATGGCCGGCGTGACGAACGTCGAGTGGGATCGAGCTCTTCGCGTGGACAACGTCTTGCAGAAGGGCTCGCCAGCCACTGCAATCCGTCAGGCCCGGCTTATCCGCTTTCGGCTCGAGTCCATCAGTCCTTCGCTGTGCCCGCTCGTTGCTGACGGGGACAAAGAAACAGCGACACAAGCCCTGTTTGCCGCTGCGCTGAAGCACAGCGAGTTGCTGAGTGATTTTGTAGGAACGGTGGTCGTCGACCATGTGCGCCGGCTTGAGATGACGCTCTCTCCTCGAGAGTGGGACCAATTTCTGGCGGACTGCCAAGCCAAAGATCCTGCAGTGAGCACGTGGAGTGACTCCACCCGCCGCAAGCTCCTCCAAGTAGTGCTCCGGATACTGGCCGAAGCGCGTCTCCTGGAGTCCAGCCGGTCCTTGCGCTTGCTGCAGCCCCATATTCACCCGTCTGTTGCAAACGCCTTAAAGAGTGCGGGAGAGCAACGCACCCTTGCGCTTATGGAACTCAAGCTATGACTGACGACTTTCGCGCCCGCTTGAACAAGATATCGGATCGGCTTTCGTCAGACGCCTTGCTCAACAACAAGGGGCTTGGCAACGAAATCGGTTTCTGGGTGTTCGATTTTCCGCCCGATCGCGAAATGGAGATGCGCAGCTTTTTCGATGACGTGCTACTGCCCAGCCTGGCTAAACGCCAGCCTCCCATTCGGCCGGCCGTGGTCAATCTCTTCAATCTCATCATCGAGCTTCTTGAAGATCGAAACCTCTATGCGCGTGTCTTGGACATCCAGTCGAAGAAGGGCGACGAAGCGGCCTTGGCGGCACTCCGTCCCGTGCTGCAGGAAGATAAATTGGCCGAACGAATTGCCGGAAAGATCGACTTCGATCAGGTCGACATGCTTCTGCTTACAGGCGTTGGTGCTGCCTATCCGATGCTGCGCTCCCACACACTTTTGAGCGCCCTGCAGGCCGCCATGGAGGATGTGCCGGTGGTGATGTTCTATCCCGGTCGATACGACGGGTTCTCGCTACGACTATTTAACGCGCTGGCTGACGACCATTACTACCGCGCGTTCCGGTTAGTGGAATGACACAGGAGGCGACATCCACCATGAAGGTCCGAGACATCTTCCGTAAGCCGATTGATCGTCCGATCAACGGCGTCATCAAGGCCGACCAGCGAGATGCGGAGAGCATCTGGCAGGAACTAGACGAGTACGTGGTGACGAAGCAACTAGCGGAGCACCTCCGTAAGTTCTTCGACGCCTATCTGGCCGCCATGGACAACCCAAGCGCTCCGGCCCTCACTGATCGGATGGGCGTCTGGGTTTCCGGCTTCTTTGGGTCGGGTAAATCGCACTTCATCAAGATCCTGTCCTACCTGCTTGAGAACCACGAAGCCATCAATCCAGCGACTGGCGAAAAGCGTCGCGCGGCTGCCTTCTTTGACGAGCACAAGATCAGAGATCAGCTGCTTCTGGCAGACATTTCGCGTGCCACTCGCGGCAGCGCCGATGTCATCCTTTTTAATATCGATGCCAAGGCCGACGGCAAGTCCGATCGAGATGTGATCCTCAAGGTGTTCCTGCGCGTCTTCAACGAGAAGCTCGGCTTCTCCGGCGATGCTCCTTATATTGCGCAGATGGAGCGCTACCTCGACTCGCGCGGTGCGTTTCGGGTATTTCAATCAGAATTCGAGAAGAGTCACGGCGGTTCGTGGATTGCTGAGCGCGACGCCTTCGACTTCCTGCGCGATGAGATCGTTGCTGCCCTGGCTGTTGCGCTGAAGATGTCGCCCGAGTCAGCGACTAAATGGTTTGACGACGCCCGCGACAGTTTTTCGATCAACATTGAAGGCTTTGCGACTCTTCTTCGTGACTATCTGAGCACCAAGGACCCCAGCCATCGCATCATTTTCCTTGTCGACGAGGTGGGGCAGTTTGTTGGAGCCAACACGCAGTTGATGCTGACGCTGCAGACCATCACGGAGCAGCTGGGCACGCTCTGCAACGGGCGCGCGTGGGTCATTGTGACCAGTCAAGAAGACATCGACGCCGCGATCGGCGAGGCCAACAAGGCGCGCTCGCAGGACTTCTCCAAGATTCAGGGCCGTTTCCACACCCGACTATCGCTGGCTAGCTCCAACACCGATGAAGTCATCGGAGAACGATTGCTGGCGAAGACTGAAGACGCACATGCCGCACTTCGCGATGTTTTCGAAAGCAAAGGCGACATCATCAACAACCAGCTCTCGTTCGTGGGCAATGCGCTGGTGATGCGCAGCTTCCGCGACGCAGCCGACTACGTGGCCAATTATCCGTTCTCGCCGTACCAGTTCACGTTGTTGCAGAAAATCTTTGAGGCCATCCGCAGAGTGGGCGCTACGGGCCACCACTTATCACGCGGCGAACGTTCGCTCTTGGACGCGTTTCAGTCCGCGGCAAAGCAGAACGCGGAGCGCGGCATCACGGCGCTGGTGCCGCTCTACGATTTCTATCCATCGATAGAAAGCTTTCTCGACACGACCGTCAAGCGAGCCATCGATCAAGCAGGAGAGGACGCGTCGCTAGAGCCTCAGGACATTCGGCTGCTCAAGGTGCTGTTCCTGATCCGTCATATCGCCGACGTGGTGAAACCCACGGTGGATAATCTTGCAACCCTGTGCCTGTCCGAGATTGATGCGGACAAGCTGCAGCTCAAGCGTAGTGTCCAGCAAAGCCTTGAACGACTCGAGCGTCAACGGCTCGTCAATCGAAACGGTGAACAGTGGTTCTTCCTGACCAACGAAGAGCGCGATATCGCGCGCGAAATTGGCCACGTAGAAGTTTCTGCTGCCGAGAAGGCCAAGCTGCTCGCAGAAATTGTGTTTGAAGAGGTTCTGTCCTCGCAGCTCAAGGTTCGTCACCGCGACACCAAGGGCGACTACGAGTTCAATCGACTGCTCGACGGCGTGCCTTACCGTAACGCCAACCATGCCCTAAGCCTTGATGTGCGCACGCCACTGGGCGACGACTACGAGTTGCTCAAGCCCGACAAGTGCATCCTTCTTAGTGCTGAAGGGAATGGACGTGCACTCATTCGCCTGGCCGAAGGTGAGCGTTTGGATGTTGAACTGACTCTCTATCGGCAGATCGAGAAGTATGTCGACAGCCCCAAGGCCGGCAGTGCCACACCTTCGCTGAAGAAAATTCTGCTGGAGCGCAAGGACGAGAACCGCGAACGCCGGCAGCGCTTGGTCGCGCAGGTCGGCGAGCTGATGGTTCGTGGCGACTTTTATGCTTTGGGGCAAAAGGTGCCCTCCAGGGCGGCCACCGCACCAACCTTGCTCGATGAGTTAGGCAATTACCTAATCACCAACACTTACAACAAGCTGCCGTACCTCAGGGTGCGCCAGAACGATGCCATCGCCGAGATCCGCGCTTTGCTGGACATAGATGATATCGGCCAACATCAGCTGGCTCTTGGTGGTGAGGACGGCAACCCACAGGCGATCAACGAGGTGCGTCAGTACCTCAACCTGAGCGCCACGCAGAATCGCGTGTTGCTCTCAGACGTCATTGATCGTTTCACCGGCATCCCCTTCGGCTGGAAGCCCGATTGGGAGGTCGTACTGCTGGTCACTCGTCTCTTCATGGCGGGCGAGATCAAGCTGACCTTGAGCGGTTCGGACTTAGAGCCGAGGTCAGCCTTTGATCCGCTGTCTAAATCAGTCCGTCACAGTCAAATCTCGATCCTTAAGCGCAAGACAGCCGATAGCGGCAGCATCACCCGCGTGGTCGCGCTCTATGGCCAGCTGTTCTCATCATTGCCGCGCAAAGACGAAGATGGTGTTGTTAAGGACTTCCGCGAACGACTGCAAGAGTGGCAGGCCAGCCTCAGACCGCACCAAAGTTTGGCGCTGCAGCAGCACTTTCCGGGCACAGAGAAAATTGAAGCGCTGCTTGCGCTGATCGCCAAGCAACTGGCGGTACGCGACTCCTATGAGTTCATCGAAGCACTCAACAAGGACCGCGATCTGTGGCTGGATGCAGGCGAAGACTTCACGAACGTCAATGGTTTTTACACCAGTCAGATTGTTTCTTGGCGCACGCTTTTAGCGGCAGCAGCGCGCTTCGCTAGCAACAGCTCGGCGCTGGCAGGGGACGCCAAGGCCAGTGCGGCGCTCTCCGAAATGCTGTCCATCCGCGAAGACCCAGCGCCCTACGGAAATATCAACCGGATCGGCCCGTTGATCGCCACGGTGCAGTTCAGCAACGACGCGCTGGTGCAGGGCGGGCGGGAAGCCGCGCTGCATGCGGTCGACAAAAAGATCGCCGAAGTGATGAAGGCATTGCAGGAGATGTCGGCGGATGCAGATCTCCGCAATGCGGCCTTGCGTCCGCTGCAGCAGCAGAAGTTGAGTATTGCCGCCTCGGTCAGCCTGCCGGAAATCAGCTACCTAGAGCAGGGTGCCGGGCAGCTGCTGGACCATGCCATGGACCATCTTATCGACTGGATACGGCAGCGGGCGCCCAGCACTGAGGGTGTTCGTACTGGCGCCACGAGTACGCGCACCGAGGCGGGTAGTGCCTCGGGACCGCCTACGTCAACGGCGCCCCGGCCGTCACAGACAGTGCGGCCTTCTGAGCTGGTGGATCGCTCTTACCTCGAAACCGAGGTGGACGTGGAGGCGTACCTCAGTACGTTGCGCGAGGCATTTGCAGCCATCCTGAAATCAGGCAAGCGGATCCGGATCCAGTAATGAACAAAGCGCATCTCAAGACGTACGCCCCTCAGGCGCGTAAGGACTTCATCGCTGCCGTTACCGCTCGCGCCAACCTGCTGGGTCTTAGCGAAACCAGTGGTGTGCTGCACGTAGCGAACGCCCAAGTCTCGGGCGATGTGGCCATGATCGCCGGCCGCGCGTGGCCCAAAAAGGTCAGCGAGCAACGCAACAAGCTGATCACACGTATGAGGCAGCAGAGCTTCGGCGCGGTGGTCGAGGCGTCTGCTTACGCGTGGTTCAACCGCCTGCTGGCACTGCGCTTCATGGAACTGCACGACTACCTTGGGCACGGCCGGCGTGTGCTGTCGAATCCAAAAGGCGGCCTGCCGGAAGTGCTCGAGCATGCGCTTGAACTGGTGGAGTCTGGGCAATTGTCGGGCCCGTCGCCCGAGAAGGTGCGCGAGCTCAAGCTTGGCAATCAGGACAGCGCGCTGTATCGGGTGTTACTGATTGCCCAATGCAACGCCTTGCACCAAGCCATGCCCTTTCTTTTCGAGTACATCGGAGAAGAGACCGAGCTACTGCTTCCGGAAAACTTGCTGCTCAGCGATTCAGTGGTGAACAAGCTGGTCCAGCAGATTCCGGAATCCGATTGGGAAAACGTCGAAATCATCGGCTGGCTGTACCAGTTCTACATCAGCGAGAAAAAAGACCAAGTCATCGGCAAAGTGGTCAAATCTGAGGACATCCCCGCCGCCACCCAGCTCTTCACGCCCAACTGGATCGTGCAGTATTTGGTGCAAAACAGTGTGGGCCGCCTGTGGCTCATGGCCAACCCTGCCAGCACCCTGGCCAGCGAGTGGCCCTATTACATCCAGCCCGCAAGCCAAACGCCCGAGGTGCAAGCCCAGCTGGATGCCCTGATCCAGACCCGCATGGATGAAGACGGCGGCAGTCTGAACCCCGAAACCATCACCGTGCTCGACCCAGCCTGCGGCAGCGGCCACATTCTGGTGGTGGCCTACGACGTGCTCAAGGCCATCTACCTGGAGCGCGGCTACCAGGCCCGCGCCATACCGCGCCTGATTCTGGAGAAAAACCTCTACGGCCTGGACATTGACGATCGCGCCGCCCAGATGGCGGGCTTTGCCCTGCTGATGAAAGCCCGCGCCGATGACCGCCGCTTGTTCAACGAGCCGCCCAAGCTCAATGTGCTGAGCCTGCAAGAGAGCAAAGGGCTGGATGCCGCCGCGCTTGCCCAGGCCATCAATGCCAGTGGCACCGAGCGTGTCGACGTAGCCCAGCTCCGCTGGTTGATCGACACCTTCGAATACGCCAAAACCTTTGGCTCTTTGATACAAATCGGCCACCAGCCCACTCCGAACCTGCGCAAGCTGCTATCAATAGTGCAGCAGTCCCTACAAACTGGCGACCTCTATGCCCAGGCCGCCGCGCAGGATGTACTGCTTTTGGTGCAGCAGGCGCTGGTGTTGGGAATGCAGTTTGATGCGGTGGTGGCCAATCCGCCGTATATGGGCAGCAAATACCACTGCCCGGTTTTGAAAAAATATGTCGAGGCAAATTACAAGGCTGGACGTGCTGACCTCTACGGTGCATTTACGTTGCGCAGTATTGAACTGACAAAGCAAAACGGTTTCATCAGCATGATTACGTTTACGAGTTGGATGTTTCTTTCATCATTTGAGCAATTGAGGAAATACATTTTTGAAGATGCGCCACTTGCGTTGCTGGCCCAGAATGGTAGAGGGGTGTGGGGGTCAGATTTTGGAACATGCACATATGTCTTGCAAAAGTCAGTACCTCGCAGTCTGACAGGATGCTTTCTTCGGCTATTCGATAAACAGGGTAGCGTTGCTAGTAATGAAGAGCTTATCCGGCGTTTTCACAAATATCCACGCTTCACTTCTAAAACGGATGATTTCAGCAAAATTCCAGGTAGTCCAATTGCATATTGGTTGAGCGATGCGGTTAGGCGTGCATTCTCCCATCCACCGTTGGAACTGATAACGATATCTGAAGGTCAAAATAAGACAGCAGACAACGACCGTTTTGTAAGAATGAGCTGGGAGGTGGACATTCTAAAGGTTGGCCAATCCAAAAAATGGCTCAACTATGCCAAAGGTGGTGCATTCAGAAAGTGGTTCGGCAATTTGGAGCATGTTGTAGATTGGAGCGAAGAAGCGCGAGCTCACTATCGAAAGGACTTCAGTTGCCGGATCATTCAAGAGACACTCTGGTATGAACCTGGAATTAGTTGGACTTTATTGGCATACGATCAAAGTTTTCGATACTTACCGAAGGCTGCCACCTTTGACATGACTGGATCATCAGTATTCTTCAAAAATACTGAGGACATAAATTCTGTTCTTGGTTTTTTGAATTCTAAAGTGTGTTCATACTTAAGCAACATTACCAATCCGACCGTTGCTCTCCAGATTAAAAATGTGAGAGATTTACCTGTTGCATTTGAATCAAACAGTTCAGCCAAAATAAACGTCAAAAAATGTTTGGAAATTTCTGAGCATGACTACTGTGCATATGAAACGGTACTTGACTTCTCCATATCTCCAATAATCGCAGTAACGGCGGGTGCCGTCAAGAGTTCTCTTGAATCAAGCTACGAAGCATGGGTCAACAGCAATCGAAGTGCTATCGAAGAGATGAAAATTCTCGAAGAAAGTAACAACCGAATTTTCATTGAAAACTATGGTCTTGCGAATGAGCTTACGCCCGAGGTGCCAATTGACAAAATCACGCTCTCGGTTAATCCAGCTTATCGCTACGGCCTAAAAATTACAGAAGAGGAGCAGTCGCTTCGATTCCGACAGGACAGCATGGCGGAAATGGTGTCCTACGCCATCGGCTGCATGATGGGCCGCTACAGCCTGGACGAGCCCGGCCTGATTTACGCCCACGCTGGCAACGTCGGCTTTGATGCCAGCCGCTACGCCACCTTCCCCGCAGATGCCGATGGCATCGTGCCGCTCACCGACGAGCTCTGGTTCACCGACGATGCCGCCAGCCGCATCTCTGAATTCCTGCTGGCCGTCTGGGGTGCAGACACCCTGAAAGAAAACATGGCCTGGCTGGCCGAGAGCCTGGGCAAGAAATCGACCGGTGGGGCCAGCGAAACTCCAGACGAGACCATCCGCCGCTACCTGGCCGACAAGTTCTTCAAAGACCACCTGCAAACTTACAAAAAACGCCCGATTTACTGGCTCTTCTCCAGTGGCAAACAAGGTGCCTTTCAGGCCCTGGTCTATCTGCACCGCTACACCGAAGGCACACTCGCCCGCCTGCGCGCGGAATACGTGGTGCCGCTCACCGGCAAGATGCAGGCCCGCATAGAGCAGCTAGAGCGCGACGCGTCTTCCGCCAGTTCCACCGCAGTGCGTAATCGCGCCAACAAACAGTTGGAAAGCCTGCGTAAGCAACATCGAGAACTGCTGGCCTACGACGAGCAGCTGCGTCACTACGCCGATATGCGCATTGCGCTGGATCTGGATGAAGGTGTGAAAGTGAACTACGGCAAGTTTGGAGACCTGCTGTCGGATGTGAAAGCGATTGTTGGCACCAAGGACGAGGACTGAACATGGCCGCGGAATCGAAAGCGCCCTGGATTGCTGAAGCGCTTGCGGCGCGCTTTTCCGCTGGGCGCATCGTGTTTTGGCACGACGTGGATGGCGAATTTGCCGATGTGTTGGAGAGCCTTGAGCTTGATGGCGGCGTGCAGACGATTCACTTAGACGCAACACCTGCGTTGGCGGTCAAGCGCCAGATTGAGGGCAGCCCCGCCGGCCGATTCCTGCTTTACAGCAACAAGCCAGCACCTGACACTGCATGCGACTGGTTGCTGGATATTCGCCTGCGGGCGGCGGCCTTTCGTGCAGACCTGACCTCGGTACGGCTCGACGAACTTGGGCTAAGCAATTCAGCACTAGCGTCCCACCTGCGCGCGCGCTCGAAGTTTCTCGGTGCAGAAGCGCGTCGTCAAAGATTGAGGCGGCTGCTGCAGCCCATGGATGGCGAAGCAGAGATTGACCGCAAGATGATGGCGGTGACCCTGCGCTGCGATGAAGCCGACGCCTTGGCACTGGTCATTCACGTTTTGCACGACCTGTGGGTGGAAGGGCATCACGACATTGGGGAGCCGCCCAAAGCGTGGAGCGAGCTACAAGGGTATGGGCTGGAAGATGCCTTCTGGCAGCTGATGCGCGACACGTTTGGCTATGATGTTGCCGCGCCAAGTTTGGCGGACCTTTTGCGGCGAATTCTGATTACCGACTTCGCCCGCAGTTTGGCCACAAGTGTTCCTGCGGCGTTGGCGCATCTGCAGTTGCCCAACACACTGTTGGCCGGCAACGCATCGGTCGTTGCGGGCCGTTGGCGCAGTGACCTTAACCGCCACCGTGCCTACACCGACCTGTCGGCGGCGGTTGCCGAAGAGTTGAAAGTCAACGCCCTTATCGCTGACGCCCCCGCTGAAGCCTTGTTGGAATGCATGACCTTCGCCCAGGTTGAGCGCCGAATCATCCAAGACTTGAAAGGCCGTGTGATTCAACTAGGCGGCGCCGCACTTTCCGCGATCCAACCCATCATCGACCGCCGTCGCGATGGCCATTGGGCGGATCCGCGTCTGGCCAGCGACAGCGACGAAGTTCGCGCCATCGCCAGCTGTTACGCGGCGCTGGAGGCGGCGGCCGGATTCTTTGAGCTTAAAGAACGTCATGCCGCAGGCCTCAGCTTTGCCGGTGCAACCGAAGCCGTCCACGCCTACCGTTCCGAGCTGTACCGCTTCGATCAGCTGTATCGCTATTTTCATCACGCCTCCAGCCAGGTCGAGCCGATGGGCTGGGGTGTGCTGCATGAACTCAACGAGCTGATCGAAGCGGGCTACTCCGGCTGGTTTGTGCCAGCCCTGTCTTCGGCATGGGCCAGTGTCTTGGAAGGCACGGGTGGGCTACTCGAGACTTGGCGCGTTGATGGAATGGTGCCGCAGTTTCAGTTTTTCGATAAGCGGGTTGCCGCACAGCTCAACACGACCAAGCGCGTCTTCGTGCTGATTTCTGACGCCTTTCGCTACGAGGCGGGCGAGGAACTGACGCGCGACATCAATGCCAAGAATCGCTTGGTCGCCGAGCTGGACGCCATGCTGAGCGTGTTGCCCAGCTATACGTCGCTTGGCATGGCCGCGCTGCTGCCGCATCACTCGTTGGCTTACAAGAGCGGCGATAGCTTGGACGTTCTGGTGGACGGCCAGCCGTCTTCCACGCTGGAGGCGCGCAATGCGCAGTTGGGCCGCTATGACGGCATCGCTGTGCGTGCTGCAGACCTGCTTGAACTGGGCAGGACCAAAGGCCGAGCCCTGGTAGGCGAGCATCGCGTGATCTACGTCTATCACGACCTGATCGACATGACCGGCGACAAGCAGGGATCGGAGGGAAAGACCTTCGACGCCGTTGCGCAGACGGTGATTGAGCTCAAGCGGATCGTTTCTTACATCATCGATAACTTGAACGGCTCGACCGTGCTGGTCACTGCTGATCACGGCTTCATGTACCAAGAGTCGGCGCTTGATAGCGCCAGTAAGGCCGCATTGGCGGATAAGCCCATCGGCACCTTGCGGGCAAAAAAGCGCTACCTGCTGGGACGCAACTTGCCGGCGAACTCGGACGTCTGGACGGGTTCAACGAGGACTGCGGCACACACGGAGCCAGGCGAGGGAAGCGCAGACTTTTGGTTGCCCAAAGGCGCGATGCGCTTCCACTTTGCGGGCGGCGCACGGTTCGTTCATGGCTCGGCAATGCCGCAGGAGGTGATTGTTCCATTGCTTACGGTGCGCGAGTCGGAGTCAGCTAAAGGCCGAGTGCGCACCGTAAACGTCAGCCTGATGGGCCTATCGAACAAGATCGTGACGAACACCCAGCGATTTGACCTGATCCAGACGGAAGCCGTGGGTGGCCAAGTCCTGGCGCGAACGCTGAAGGTTTCGCTGCGCGACGGCGATGTGTTGGTTAGCGATGAGGCGACGGTGACCTTCGACAGCGCATCGACAGTTCTGAGTGATCGAGTCAAGCAAGTGATGCTGACCATCCGATCGGGGCAGTACGATCGCCACAAGGACTATTACCTTGTCGGGCGCGATGCGAAGACCAATATTGAAGAGCTGCGCGCACCCCTGCGAATCGACTTGGCGTTCTCAAATGACTTCTGACTCCTCTATCGATACTTCTGGCGCGGTGGGTGGCGACCACGCAGCGCCGGATCTGGACGCGCTGTTGAATCGTCATTTCGGCGGCAAGGTCGTACGCAAAGACCTGACCAAGCTGATCAAGGAAGGCGCCAACGTTCCGGTCTATGTCTTGGAATACCTGTTGGGCATGTACTGCGCTTCGGATGACGAGGCGACCATTCAAGCAGGCCTGGTCACCGTCAAGCGAGTTCTTAGCGACAACTACGTTCGGCCTGATGAGGCCGAAAAAGTGAAGTCGAAAATCCGCGAGAGTGGTACTTACCGAATCATCGATAAGGTCACGGTCAAGCTCAACGACAAGCGCGATGTCTACGAGGCCTTGCTGTCTAATCTTGGCGTAAAGAACGCCGAGATCTCGCATCGCTTCGTGCGCGAGTTCGAGAAGCTTCTGGCGGGCGGCATCTGGTGCATCGTGACGCTGCGCTATCTGTACGAAGAGAACCAGAGGGGCTCACCCTTCGTCGTTGAGGATCTCAAGCCGATCCAAATGCCGAACATGGACATGCAGGCCTTGTTCGAGGGCCGCAAGGCATTCACGGACGAGCAGTGGATTGACGTACTGCTACGTTCGACGGGGATGGAGCCCACCAGCTTCGCGAAGCGAGCTAAGTGGCACCTCCTAGCGCGCATGATTCCGCTGGTAGAAAACAACTACAACTATTGCGAGCTTGGTCCACGCGGCACGGGCAAGAGCCACATCTTTAAGGAGATCAGTCCGAACAGCATCCTGGTCTCCGGTGGTCAGACCACAGTGGCCAACCTGTTCTACAACATGGCCGCCCGGACAGTGGGCTTGGTGGGTCTGTGGGATGTGGTGGCGTTTGACGAAGTGGCCGGCATTCGCTTTAAAGACCACGACGGCGTGCAGATCATGAAGGACTACATGGCCTCCGGATCCTTCAGCCGTGGGCGTGAAGCGATCAACGCCAATGCGTCGATGGTGTTCATCGGCAACATCAACCAGAGCGTCGAGTCCTTGGTAAAGACCTCGCATCTGCTGGCGCCATTCCCAGAGACGATGATTGATTCCGCTTTCTTCGACCGCTTCCATGCCTATGTTCCTGGCTGGGAGATTCCGAAGATGCGTCCGGAGTTCTTCACGAATCAGTTCGGCCTGATCGTGGACTACTTGGCTGAATACCTGCGGGAGATGCGCAAGCAAAGCTTCTCGGACGCGATCGATCGGTACTTCAAGCTGGGCAACAACCTCAACCAGCGTGACACGATTGCTGTGCGGCGCACGGTCTCGGGGCTTTTGAAGTTGCTTTGCCCTCATGGCGCATACGACAAGGAGCAGGTGCGTCAGTGTCTTGAGTACGCATTGGAGACGCGTCGCCGGATCAAAGAGCAGCTCAAGAAAATTGGTGGCATGGAGTTCTATGACGTCCACTTTTCCTACATCGACTTAGACAATCGCGAGGAGCGCTTTATCTCTGTGCCCGAGCAGGGCGGTGGTGGACTGATCCCGGAGGGCAGCAGCGCGCCCGGGACGCTGTACACCATCACGATGGGCCCAGCCGGAATGCCTGGAGTCTATCGGCTGGAAATCCAAAACATAGCCGGCAACGGCAAGCTCTCGATTTCGGGCTCAGCGGCCAAAGAATCGGTTCGAGTGGGCTTCGACTATTTCAAAGCGCATGCAGGACGCGTCAGTGTGTCCATCAAGCCAAGCGAGCACGATTTCCACCTGCATCTTGTCGAGCTGCAGAACATCGGTGCGCCGGCGGCCATGACGTTGACCAGCTTCATCGCGCTGTGTTCGGCAGGAATGAGACGTCCGATCCAAAGTCAGATGGTTGTGCTTGGCGACATGTCATTGGGAGGAACCATCAGCCCAGCGCGAAACCTGGCCGAATCTATGCAGGTGGCGTTCGACGCTGGTGCAAAGCGGATCCTTCTACCCATGAGCAGCGTTGGCGACATTCCAACGGTGCCCGGCGAGCTCTTTGCAAAGTTCCAGACGAGCTTCTATTCGGATCCGGTCGATGCGGTGTTCAAGGCCCTGGGTGTTGACTAGGAAGAGGGGTTGGTGCCGACGTGGTCGGACACAACAGCCGGCACTCGAGGCCCTCGCGACCTTGGTGGTTCTTGTATCTGCGATGTGACCAACGAGAGAGGCGCCCGCTCGATCACTCGTCGGATCGCTGTTTCTAGTTGATCTTCAGACCCCCAAATCACAGCGCGTAGGACGTCCTCGTGAGCAAGGGTCTGACCCCTTGCCACGACAAGTGAGAGAGCAGGTTGTTCGGGTGCCATCGAATTAGGGTAGCTAAAACGAAGGCTCTTGCAAGTAAGCGAACAGCGCCGACGACGTCGCGATGCCGAAACGCGAACGCCCGAATCGCCCCGAAATCTGAGCTTTCGCGACGGCCGCCCACTCGCCGAATGGCTGAAAGGAGGCGTTTTAATTTCCTGTACTTCAGCATGCATTGCTGCAACGCGTCGAGGCGGAAACCGACGACGCGAGGGCAAAGGACTTGGCGACGCTGGTATTGGAGCAGGCCGAAATCGCCGCCGGCGCGCTACCGCCGGATCCGGCCGCGTTTGCGCAGCGGATGCGTAACCTCCCCCTGATCCCGGACACCTGAGAAGTCGAGTTTTCTGGCATGTTTTCTCAGCCAGGAGGTTCCATGAAGAAGTCGAAGTTCAGCGAGACGCAGATCGTCTCGATCCTCAAGCAGTCTGACGCCGGCTTGCCCGTTAAGGACCTGTGTCGCCAAGCCGGGATCAGCCCGGCGACGTACTACCAATGGAAGTCAAAGTACGGCGGCATGGAGGCGTCCGATTTAAGGCGCGTCCGCGAGTTGGAAGTCGAGAACGCCAAGCTCAAGCGCATGTACGCGGAGCTGGCGCTTGATGTGGTCGCGATGAAGGATCTGATTGCAAAAAAACTGCAGGGCCGGCGGAGAAGCGTGACGCAGTGCGGTTCCTCGTCGAGCTGCACGCGCGGCCTCTGCGCCGGTCCTGCGAGATGGTCGATCTGTCGAAGTCGGCGTGGTACGCGCCGCCGCTGGGCTGGACGTTACGCGACGCGGAGCTGATCGCTGCACTCGCCCGGCTGGTCGAACAGCGGCCAACGCGCGGCTTCGGTAAGTGCTGCCAGCTGCTCGCGAAGACCCATCCACACTGGAACGCAAAGCGAATCTACCGGATGTACTGCGCCACGAAGCTCAACCTCCGCCGTGCGGCGAAGCGCCGCCTGCCCAAGCGCGACCGGGTGCCGCTGTACGTGCCGGAGTATCCCGACACGGTCTGGTCGGCGGACTTCATGCTCGATGCGCTGCGATGTGGTCGCAGCTTCCGCACCTTCGACATCACCGACGACTTCAATCGCGAGCTCATCCACATCGAGATCGACACGTCGATCACGTCACAGCGGCTGGTGCTCATCTTCGAGCGCATCCGCCAGGAGCGGCCGCTGCCGCAGGTGCTGCGCACCGACAACGGACCCGAGTTCTTGGGCGAGGTCTTCGTCGAGTGGGCGAAGCAGCACGGCATGGCCATCCAGTACATCCAGCCGGGCAAGCCCAACCAGAACGCCTACATCGAACGCTTCAATCGCACCTATCGCGAAGAAATGCTCGACCAGTACCTGTTCGCTCGGCTGGAGGACGTTCGCGAGGCCACTTGGCGCTTTCTGATCGACTACAACGAACACCGCCCCCACGACGCTCTCGGCGGCATGACGCCTGCCGAGTACCGAAATCACCACGAGGCCAAAAGCTCTACTTTCGATCTGTCCGCTTGACGGGGGAGGTTACGAGTAGAGCCGGGCTCCAAACAGTCCCGCA
>Ga0335395_10001043_pt1 | contig 17668 bp, 11 predicted proteins | sample MAT02_FD_205744 | JGI IMG/M metagenome (GOLD analysis project Ga0335395, IMG submission 205744) | Freshwater microbial communities from Lake Fryxell liftoff mats and glacier meltwater in Antarctica - MAT-02 (spades assembly) (version 2) ...
AGTCCAGTCTCTTTCTTCAATCGAAGAATTATAGGTTGTTCTGCTGGCAATTTTTACAGAACTATTGTCCTGCTGCCCCCCATATACATTGTAAGGAAAAAGGTTATCGGCATTTACCCGGTAAAACTGGGCAGTAGGTTGATTGGCTTGCGAGCTCCATGATTGCCCTCCGTTAAAGGTAATAACGGCTCCTCCATCATCCGCCAAAATAATATTCTTACTGTTATTTGGATTGATCCACATATTGTGATGATCGCCATGCATGGTATTGATGGCATTGAACGTTTTGCCACCATCAATAGATTTCAGCATGGGCGAACTCATTACGTACACCACTTCTTCATTCATTGGATCTGCTGCAATTTCAATATAGTACCAGGCCCGGTGAACGGTATTGTGATCTTTGCTTACACGGCTCCAGTTAAGCCCTGCATCATTGGAAACAAAAACACCACCCTGTTCTTTTTCGGTATCTGATTCTATCACGGCATATACTTTATTTGAATTGGCACCTGAAACAGCAATGGCCATCTTCCCTAGTTCCTTTGGCAAACCCTTTTCCAGTCTTACCCAGGTATCGCCCCCGTCAATGGATTTGTATAAACCACTCCCCTTTCCGCCACTCCTAACCTGCCAGGGTAAACGCTGGTGATCCCACATGGCTGCATATAGAATGCGTGGGTTATTCATATCCATTGAAAGATCTGCACAGCCGGTATGCTCATCAACATACAAAGTCTTTTTCCAGCTTTTTCCGCCATCGGATGATTTATAAATACCCCGGTCAGTTGAAGGTCCATAAGTTGCACCCTGGGCTGCCACCAACACATTGTCCGGATTTTTCGGATCGATTCGGATGGCAGCAATTTGCCGGGTCAATATCAATCCTAAATGCACCCAGGTTTTACCGGCATCGGTAGATTTATAAACACCATCTCCATAGGAAGACATTACTCCACGAACGGCATGCTCCCCCATACCAACATAAATAATATTGGCATCACTTTCTGCTACGGCAATAGCCCCAACCGATGAAGTTTTAAATTGCCCATCCGACATATTTTGCCAGCTTAAGCCTGCATCTTCCGTCTTCCATACACCTCCACCAACGGTACCCATATAGTATGTGAATGGCTGATTGACCACACCAGTTGCGGCTACCGATCTACCTCCCCGATAGGGACCAATATTGCGCCACTTAACGCCGGTAAAATATTTTGCCGGTGCAACAGTACCTGCAGTTGGCGGCAATGCTGCTGGTTTCTTTTTTTGTGCCACTACCGCTGAAAGCAAAAAACTGCCCACCATTGAAAGGATAATATTTCTCATAATAGTAAAAAATTGATAGCGGCAATGTATGCCGCAATTTTTAATTTATCGCTACCATTATTATTTTTATTGCTGATTGCTACAGACAATATTTTTTTATACAATCGCTTTCATCTTTTTTAAAGAAACAAAAAAGCAAAAATCTGAGCCAAAGTCAATTTTTTGGCTGGAACAAATCCTCTAAATTATTGCAGACTTGAAGGTGTTTGTTTAAACCCTCGTAAGCCATTGTTTGCTATCCTTTTCAGCCTGCACAATGCGGTACCTGAAGCCATACATTTTCATCAATAGCAATCAGGGTGTACTTAACCCGTTAACCCTTTTGCGTTAAATAATATAACCAGTTAAAATAATACAATGTGAACGTCGTACTTTTTGGTCTAACACTGATTTTAATTGTTTCATAGCTATTTAGTTTATACTTTAGTGCAAACGTTTTGGATATTTTAAACAAAAATCAGATTTATAAAACCAGCACTTTGTTGATAAAAAATTGTTTACGAAGCATAAGATGACAGCATCGTTTAACACAGCTTGTATTTTTTATTTCTGCGATGTTGGTGTTTATTTAAAAAATATTTATTGAACCAGCATACCAGATCAAATTTACCTGCCGGCTTTTTCTATTATTTAATTACGGCATAGCATCAGAGCATCCTATTAATTTAAAGCAAAACAAAAAACGACCATCGGTTACACACCAGCTCAATAGTAAGCAATCAGAGGGTGCATAGAATAAACCGTTGGGCAGCTAAACCAACATAAAAATACTTGAGGATAACTGAAAAAATATACTTTTAATTAATAAAGTTCCGGTATGAAAACAAACCCTACATTCAATTTAAAAATATTATTTGAAACCACCCTAGCCTTATCACTGCAACTAATACCAGCCGCAGTTGAAACTTATTTAAAAGCTACCTTTACTGCAAAAGAAGCTATGTCGGGTCAGGATTTCTTTGAAATGTTTCCAGATAATTCCGGGGGCATTGTTACTGGCTATATTTTAAATTCAAGGGCGTTGATCAATGATGTAAATTTGCACAAGCAGGTTCAAACAATTGCTATAAAAAAATTTGATATCCGCAACACAAAAGAAGTTTTAGAAGAAAGATACTAGCAACAACCAGTAGCCATAAATTTCAAGGCTCAGGAATACGACTTTCAATTATAGAGGGATCATTGCAGAATAAGGCGGTAAAGTGGGTAGAAGCAGCATTAAAAAGGAGAGCCTTTTTCTTTTTTAATGTACAGGATGAGCAATAAAATATAATTATTTATAATCAAAAAATCTCCCGTTATGAATACCAATTCTGTAGAGTTATTGCTGGTGGAAGATAATATGGATGACGCAGAGCTAACCACCAGGGAATTAAAAAAGCATCATTTCACCAATAACGTTTTTCATGTGAGAGATGGTGAAGAGGCACTCGATTTTATTTTTGCAACCGGCAAATACGAAAGCATCCGAAGTATAGGCGCTCCTCCCCGGCTTATCTTACTTGATATTAAAATGCCTAAAATAAATGGTCTGGAGGTGTTGAAAAAAATCAAATCGGATGAGCGTACAAAATCAATACCAGTGGTAATGTTAACCTCCTCTAAAGAAGATCCGGATATAAAATACAGCTACCAGTTGGGCGCAAATAGCTATATTGTAAAACCAGTTAATTTTGAAGGATTTGCAGAATCTATTAAAAACCTTGGATTTTATTGGTTACTGTTAAATGAACGCCCTCTTTAATTCCCTTTTATGAACACAACTATTTTAAAAATATTAATACTGGAGGATGTAGAGACGGATGCTGAAATCATTCAGCGTTTATTAATTAGAGCCGGTTCACAGTACGAATTTGAAGTAGTTTTTGAAAGAGCAGCCTATATTAAAGCGCTACAAAATTTTAAACCAGATGTAGTTCTTTCCGATAATGCCATGCCACAGTTTAGTGCGGCAGAAGCACTGCAGATATTACAACAACAAAAAACACTCATCCCATTCATACTGGTTACCGGCACTGTATCTGAAGAATTCGCTGCCGGTATCATAAAGGCCGGGGCAGATGATTATCTCTTAAAAGACCGGCTTACCCGACTGCCTGTTGCCATAGAAGCAGCAGTAAAGCAAAAAAAAGCGGATCGGGAGAAATTGGAAGCCATTGAGCAATTAAAACAAAGCGAAGAAAAATACAGGGAGATTGTAGAAAATATTACCGACATTATATTCACCCACGATCTTGATGGGAAAATCCTGAGTACAAATCTTGCTGCAAAACAAAATCTTGGTTATGAAATTTCCGAATTAGAGGGAATGAATATCAAAGACCTGCTATCCCCGTCATACAAAGATAAATTTTCGGACTATATTAATTTAATAGAGCAAGATGGTTTTGTAAACGGTTTAATGCAGGTGCAAACAAAAGCAGGTAAAAAACGGATATGGGAATACAAAAATACATTAAGCTACTCCGGTAGTGGAATAAAACTAATACGGGGATTTGCGCAGGATATCACCGACAGGCATGAAACTGAGCAACTGCTTTCGCAAAATGAAAAACGCTTTCGTGCATTGGTCGAAAACAACGAAGGGATTATATCCATGTTGGACAAGAATTTAAAAACAATTTTCCGAAGCGCTTCAGCAGCCAGAATAACAGGCTGGTCAAACGAAGAATTTGAGCAGCTAGATAACTATAAATATGTTCATCCAGACGATTTAAAAAAAGTAAGTGAAAAATTTGCATTAGCGCTTGATAATCCTGGAATACCCTATCCGCTGGTACTTCGGGTAAAACATAAAGAAGGGCAGGAAATCTGGCTGGAAGGCGTAATCAATAACCTGTTACATGAAAAAGCGGTTGGAGGCGTCATCAGTAATTTAAGAGACATTACAAAGAGGAAAAATGCAGAGGCCAAATTAATTAAAGCCAATCGGTTATATGCTTTTATCAGCCAGGTAAATCAAATGATTGTCAGGGCTTCGAATCAGGAATTAATTTTTAAGGAAGTTTGCAAAATTGCCATTGATTTTGGAAAGTTTAAAATGGCATGGATAGGCATCACTGACATTGAAACAAACACTGTAACTGCGGTGGTGCATGCCGGAGAAGAAAAGGGATACTTTGATCAAATAAAAGTGATATCAACCAGGGACATTCCTGAAGGCAGAGGTCCAACAGGCAGCGCAATAAGGAAGGGTGAATTTTGTGTTTGTAATGATATTGAAAACGATCCGCAGATGATGCCATGGAAGGAGGAGGCCATCAGCAGGGGTTATCGTTCTTTAATCGCCTTACCGATTAAAAAGTTTGGAAATGTCATCGGAGCCTTCACGCTTTATGCAGGGGAGAGAAACTTTTTTGATGCAGAAGAAATCGCCTTGTTAGAAGAAGCAACTGGTGATGTGTCGTTTGGGCTGGAGCTTTTTGAAAAAGAAGAGTTGAGAAAAAAGGCAGAAGAAAGAATTCTAGAGAGCGAACAAAGCTACCATACACTCGCAGAAATTTCGCCAACAGGTATTTTCAGAACAGATACCAGAGGCAATACCACCTACGTGAATTCCAGGTGGTGCAAGATTGCAGGACTTTCTGCCGAAGAAGCAATGGGAACAGGTTGGCAAAAAGCAGTCCATGTAGATGACAAAAAAAAATTACTGGAGGGTTGGAAGAAAGCATTGGTCGCAAATGAACTTTCTATGGTAGAATATCGCATGTTACGCCCGGATGGAACGGGCGTTTGGGTAATAGGGCAGTCTATTCCGGAACGAAATCTGGACAACCAGATTATTGGATATGTGGGTACAGTTATGGATATCACGGAACGAAAAAAAGTGGAAGCAGCCATAATTGAAAGCGAAGAAAAATACAGGGTGTTGGTTGCTGAAGCCTCCGAAGGCATATTTATCTCAGATAACAATGGCCGATTTGTAACAGTAAATGCAAGTGCCTGCCGCCTTTCTCAATTTACAGAACAGGAACTACTACAAATGTCAATCTACGACTTTTTAACGCCTGATGACATGCAGAAAAGACCTCTACAATTTGATGCGGTAAGAAATGGCAAAACAATTGTAGTGGAAAGAGTAATGAAATTAAAGGATGGAACGTTGAATCATCTTGAAATTACTTCAAAGTTGTTAACGGATGGCAGGCTACTATCACTGGTGAGGGATGTTGCAGAACGCAGGAAGGCCGAGGCGGCGATCCTGCTTAGCAATGAACGATATAACCTGGTGAGTAAGGCTACCAATGATTCTATTTGGGATCTCAACATTTTAACTGGTGCAACAACCAGAACCGGAGATGGATTTAAAACGCTTTTTGGTTATGAAAATGAATCAGCCAATAACCCCGAAAATCATTGGACGAAATTGATTCATCCCGATGATCTTGAAAAAGTAAATGAGTCCCAAAGGCTGATATTTATTAATCCCGAAGAATACTATTGGGAGCAGGAATACCGATTCCTGAAAAGGGATGGGAATTATGCATTCGTATATGATAAAGGGTATATCATTCGTGACGATGGAGGCAATGCCATTCGAATTATTGGCGCCATGCAGGATATCACCCGGCAGAAGGAGAATGAATCCCATTTAATAAAATTGAATGAGAGCCTGCTTGCAAAAACGGTTGAGCTGGCCGACTCCAACGCAGAGCTTGAGCAGTATGCCTATGTAGCCTCACACGATATGCAGGAACCTTTGCGGATGGTTACCAGTTTTCTGTTATTACTAGAGAAAAAATACAAAAATACGCTTGATGATACCGGAAAAAAATACATTCATTTTGCAGTGGATGGTGCTAAACGGATGCGACAGATAATTTTGGATTTACTTGACTTTTCACGGGTGGGGCAAAATTATATTAAGCCAAAAGAGATTGATTTAAAGGGCTTGATTCAAGAGATCCAATCGCTTTACCGAAAAGAAATTGAAGAAAAAAGGGGGGTTATATTATTAGGTGAATTACCGCCTATCATTGCATCAGAGTCGCCGATCCGCCAGGTTTTTCAAAACCTGATTAGCAATGCGCTTAAATATAGCAGGTCTGAAACTCCGGTAAGGATACGAATTGAAGCCATCGACTTAAACGAATTCTGGCAATTTTCCGTTGCTGATAATGGCATTGGAATCAGTGAAGAGTATTATGAAAAAATATTCGTCATCTTCCAGCGACTGCATAACTTAGAACAATTTTCAGGTACCGGAATTGGACTGGCTGTTACTAAAAAAATAATTGAAAAACTAGGCGGAAAAATTTGGGTACAATCTGAAGACGGCGAGGGCAGTACATTTTACTTTACCGTAAAAAAATAGTAGCGAAAGAAATTTTGTATTTACTGAATTATTGAAAAAATTATGGCATTACAAAAACATGAAGTTTGGCAAAGAGGTCCATTACCAATGGTGTCGCCACTTTTACAACCTGCAGCGCATGCCCTGTTGCAGGCAAAGGAAGAGGTGAATGAACTGATGAAACATTTTCCATCTGTTTTACTTTGGGTTCGCCCGGCGGATATGGCTTCAGCCGGTTTTCATTTGCAACATCTGAGCGGTGTACTTGACAGGGTGTTTACTTATGCCCGCAATGAACCCCTCAACCCCTATCAATTTGAAGAGCTTGCAGCGGAAGGGAAAAATTTAAAACCAATTACAACTGCTGAGTTGGTCAATCGTTTTAACCGACAGGTTGAACAGGCACTTGCGCAATTAAAAATTACAGATGAAAAAACACTGGCTGAATACCGCGGAATAGGCAGGGCAGGATTGCCATCTACAGTAATTGGATTATTGTTTCATGCGGCAGAACATACCATGCGCCATGTTGGGCAATTGATGGTAACGGCGGCTGTCGTTAAGCAGTATCCCCTGTTGTTTGAAGGAGGCTTGTAGATCCCTATTCAATCAGTGTGAGATTTAATAGTTCGATCCATAAGTTTAATAAAAAATAACTCCAACTTTAGCACATAGAGAATGAAAAACTCCGGGTTATTCTTTAAAATCTATCTGCACAAAATGACTTTAAAATGCTAACCAGCAGTTTTAAAATAAAATAATCTATGTTACCCTTTCAGGATGGTAGCTTGCCTGGAACCTCTTGTTACCCAATATGCCCATCAATGATCAATTGGTCAACCGCCTCTTCCTTATGTTTTTCATCCTGCAGCCGCTTTAACTTTTTACCGTAGGATATTTTAGTGATCAAGACAAATAGCACAGGCACCACAAATATTGCCAGCGTAGTTGCAGATAACATACCGCCAAATACAGTCCAGCCAATGGTTTTACGGGATTCTGCGGCAGCCCCGCTTGCAAAAGCCAATGGCAGTACTCCCAGGATAAACGCAAAGGATGTCATAATAATGGGCCTCAAACGCAATTGCACCGCTTCCAGTGTAGCTTGTATAATGTCTATCCCGCGATCGACTCTTTCCTTTGCAAATTCTACAATTAGAATGGCATTCTTTGCTGCCAGTCCGATCAGGGTGATTAAACCAATTTGAGCATAAATATTATTGGTAAGATTTGGTAACAGTGTCAATGTAATGATGGAACCAAATGCACCAATGGGTACTGCAAACAACACAGAAAATGGTATCGACCAGCTTTCGTACAATGCTGCAAGAAAAAGAAATACAAATAACATGGAGATGGCAAAAATAGTAACGGTGCTATCACCAGCCTTTATTTCTTCCCGACTCAACCCTGAAAATTCATATCCATATCCTGCAGGCAATGTTTTTTCGGCCACTTCTTTCAGTGCCTGTATTGCCTGCCCACTACTTACACCTGCTTTGGGAGAACCATTGATTTCAATAGCCCGGTAAATATTGTAATGAGAAATCAGGGAAGGACTTTCTATTACCCTGGTAGTAAGCAAGGAGCCCAACGGTATCATTGCACCCTGGCTGTTGCGGACATAATATTTACCCAGTTCATCAATAGAAGAACGAAAGCTGCTATCGCCCTGCGCTACTACCCTGAAATTTCTACCATACAAATTAAAGTCGTTGATATAACTACTACCCAGCAAGGTAGAAAGGGTGCTGTAAACTTCAGTTACGGATACCCCCAATTTTTTTGCTTTCTCTTTATCAACATCTGCCTGGTAGCCCGGTGTGCGGGTGGTAAAAAATGTAAAGGCGGAACCTATTTCTGGTCGCTTGTTTACTTCCGCTAAAAAATTACGGGCAACATTTTCAAACTGCTGGATATTATCTGTACTGGTCGTTTGCTGCAGCTCAAATGTAAAGCCGGCAGTAGCGCCCAAACCGGGAATGGCAGGCGGCGATATGGCCCTGATTCTTGCTTCTTTTATATCCGCAGTTCTTTTCTGAATTTCTTTTATGATGTTATTCACCTGCAACTCAGCCGTGGTCCGGTTTTCCCAGGGCTGCAGGTTTACAAACATCGTACCCACATTTGATTTATTCGAAAAGCTTACTATATTCAGACCGGCCAACCCTCCAACAATTCTTACACCCGGGATTGCCTGTATCCGCCCCATGATTTCTTTCAGCATTATTTTACTTCGGGTAGTTGAAGTAGCTTCCGCCATTTCGTAGGTAACAAACAATCTGCCTTCGTCTTCAGCCGGTATAAAACCGGTTGGCTTGTTTTTAAATAAAAAGAACAATCCAACAAACAAACAAACCATCATAATTAATACCATGGGAGTGGCTTTAATCCATTTACCAACACCACTCCTATACGAAACCGACAGCCGGTTAAATCCGTTGTTAAACCAACGAAAGAATTTTTCCATCCAATTCATTTTTGCAGCGGCATCTTTAGAAGGCTTTAGCATGATGGAACACAATGCCGGCGTAAGCGACAGAGCAACAAATGCGGAGATGATTACTGATACAGCAATGGTGATCGCAAACTGCTGGTACAATCGTCCGACGATACCGGGAATAAATCCCACCGGCACAAATACAGCCGCCAAAATCAATGCAATAGCCACAACAGGACCAGAGATATCTTTCATCGCTGCCTTGGTTGCCTCTTTGGGTGATAGTTTGCCATGATCAATATAATGCTGCACCGCTTCCACCACCACAATGGCATCATCCACCACAATACCAATGGCTAACACAAAAGCAAATAGGGTAAGTGTATTGATTGTGAAACCAAAGGGAATAAAAAATATGAAAGTTCCGATTAATGAAACGGGAATGGCCAGCACTGGAATTAAAGTAGCCCGCCAGTTTTGCAGAAAAAGATACACCACTAAAGTAACCAGCAGTAAGGCTTCAGCAAGCGTTATTAAAACTTCCTTGATGGATATTTTCACCACAGAAACGGTTTCCAGCGGCATAGAAAAGTCCATATCTTTTGGAAACGTTTTACGCAGTTCTTCCAATGTCTTGTTAATGCCTGCAAAGGTTTCCAGTGCGTTGGCGCCAGGGGCAGGATATATCAATACAAATGCAGCGGGTTTCCCATCTACATAAGCATTGCTTGCATAATCAAATTTACCCAACTCTACCCTTGCCACGTCTTTCAGGTAAACGATGGTACCAGTGGCAGGCTGGGTTTTTACAATCACCTTTTCAAATTGCTCCTTTGTGTTGATGCGGCTGTTGGTAAGTACGCTGTATTCAAAAGTTTGCACTACAGGCTGAGGGTTGGAGCCTACAGTACCAGCAGCAACCTGCAGATTCTGTTCGGTTAATGCAGCGGTGATGTCGGTGGTTGTCATCCCAAGATTTGCCAGCTTCTCTGGATTGAGCCAGATGCGCATACTAAATTCATCAGCCCTTGAAACAATGTCCCCTACTCCCTTCACCCGTTTTAGGGCATCTTTTAGATAAATATTGGCATAGTTACCTAAAAAATTTGCATCGTGTGTGCCGTTGGGTGAGTATAACGCCAGCACTACCATAATGCTCGGATTACGTTTAAGTACCGTAACGCCTAAACGCCTGACTGCATCTGGCAGAGATGGCAACGCAACACTTACCCTGTTTTGTACATCAAGCGCTGCAATGTTGATATCAGTGCCTATTTCAAAATTTACGCTGATGTTGCTTTGACCGCTTCCACTGCTGTTACTGGAAAGATAGGTCATTCCGGGGGTGCCGTTCACCTGTGTTTCAATAGCCGTAGTTGTAGTTTGTTCCACCGTTTGTGCATCTGCTCCAATAAAGTTGCCACTGATAGAAACCGATGGCGGCGTAATATCCGGATACTGTGCAACCGGCAATACCGTTAATGCTATTAACCCAACCAGCACAATTACAATAGAAATTACAATTGCGGTAACGGGTCTTTTTATAAAAGTATCTGCTATCATTATTTTATTACTTTAATGTTTTTGCAGCACTGTAAAAACGCATGGAAATATTAACTGACAATTCACCCTGTGCAGTATTACAGCCCTTTTTAATATTACCGGATACATCATCCACAGCATCGTAAATCAGTTTTAGCACAATGGTCTTATCCGGCCATTTATTTTCGTAAAAACAATTTCTAATTCATTTGATAAAATAAGTTACCCAAAACGGACAGCTCATTTTATATACTATTGCTTCATTTCCGCTTTCTCTTCAGAGGCATTAATCATCGCACCTTCCCTTAAATTCTGTACGCCTTCCACTACTATTTTTTCTCCGCTTTCCAATCCCTGTTTCACAATTATATTGGTCCCAATCTGTTTACCCAATGTCAATTTTCTTTGAGAAACCTTATTGCTATCATTGGGAACATACACAAAATATTCGCCTAGTTGCTCTGTAATTGCTTTATAGGGAATGATGACCATTCTGGCAGCACCATTGTTCTTTATCCTTACCGTTCCGTTCATTCCGGCGATGAGCAAATTATTATTATTGGAAAAAATAAGACGTGCTTTAATGCTTCCGGTCTGTGGATTTACGGCCCGGTCAAGCAAGGCAAGTTTGCCGGGTTCAGGATACACATCGCCACCAAATGCCAAACGGAAAGTAGAATCGCCGGGCTTTTGCTTTTCGTTTAACATGGTAGTAAATCGGTATATCTCACTTTGATCTACATTAAAATCGACCCCCAGTTCCTTATCGGACGATACGGTGTTAAGTATTGTTTGACCTGCGGTGATAGCCGCACCAGGTTTAACCGCAGATATACCAATTACCCCATCAAAAGGAGCATACACTTTAGTATATTTCACACTGGTTTGAACCGCTTTTATATTGGCCCTTGATGCCTCCACCTGCCTTTTTGCTACTTCCAGGGCAGCATCCGCATTGTCTACCAACTGCTTGGCTACCGCATCATTTTTATCCAGCTCATGAAAACGGTTGGCATCTTTTTGCGCTTTATTCACATTGGCTTCCTGCACATTTAAGCTGGAGATTGCCTGCTGGTAATTGGCGGCGTACAATTGTTCATCAATAGAATACAGCAATTGGCCTTTCCGCACCCGGTCACCATCTTTAAAATATAAACCGGTGATAAATCCGCTCACCTGTGGCCTTAGCTCTATCTGGTTCAATGGTACAATGGATGCCGGATATTCATCGTAATAAACAGCCTCTGAAAGCGCTACTTCGTGCAGCGTAACCTTTACCGGTGGTGGCGGCGGTTGCACAGGAGCTTTATTATTACAGGATGCAAAAAATAAAATAGCGGCAAAACCCATATATTTTTTAAACGGATGAAAAGTCATATCAGAAGTTATTAATTATAAATTGATCCACTTTGAAAATGTTCATTAGTAATTGATTTGCCCAAGTGCCTTTTGCACATCAATTTTACTGGACAACAATTGGTAAATAGCCGTATAATAATTTATCTGGGCCGTACGTAAATCTGTTTCTGAAGTAATTACTTCCAGGTATGTTTTTATGCCGGACCGATACTGTAGTTGAATGACATCGTACACTTCCTGCGCCAGCGCAATATTTTCTTTCAACGCCAGGTAGTTTTGCAGGTTACTTTTATAGTTTGCCAGTGCCTGGGCATATCCTGCATGCACCTTGTTCTTCAGGTTAATCATCTCCAGTTCATTTCGCTGTAGATTTAGCGTGGCGATGTGTACATTTTCTTTTCGCTTTCCACCCTGGAAAATAGGCATCCCCATGGTGATGGCAGCAAACGAATTGGGAAAATTATTTGTGTACATTTTACTAAACCGGTTATCTTGATAATTTAGATTATAGGCACCGTTGGCACTTACCGTAGGAAGGTAACCCCATTTGTAAAACTTCACATTGTATTGCAACAGTTTCTTCTGTGTTTCCAGTTGGCGGTATTCAATTCTCGCTTTGTAGTCTGGCACCTGTAAAGTATCCAGCTTTAATTCCTTTTCCAATTGGGTGCTATCATACACAATAGTGAGTACGCCGGTTTCGGGATAACCCATTAAAGACTTAAGATACTCCAGCTTTGCCTGTAAAATCCCGGCGTTACCGCTTTGAGTTGCTTTGGTATTATTTAGTGTAATGGTTGCACGTTTATAATCAATTTTATCTGCCACCCCCGACTGGTATTGATTGAAGGCATCCTTTAAGCTGCGTTCAATTCGTACAATATTTTCGCCGGAAATTTTTATTTGCTGCATGGTAGACAACACATCATAGAAAGCTTTTGAAACTGCTACAGCGATCTCAATTTTATTACTACTGGTTACCTGGCTGGATTGTAAACGAATATCTGCTTTTGTTTTGTTGGCCAGCAACAAATCTCTATTGAACAAAGCCTGCGTAAAACTAAATTGTCCGGTTGAGGTATTGTTTACACCCAGTCTAACATTGTTTCCACCGATTACCGCCGTTTGTATGATAAAATTATGTTGCATTCCATAATTAAAATTTAACTGCGGATACATATCGGCAAGTTTTGTTTTAATGGTAGCTTCCACTACTTCCTGGTCTAACAGCGATTGCTGAATCAAAGGCTGGTGAATGATTGCGTAGTCGATGGCATTTTTTAAAGTTACTTCAGTCAATATGCTATCTGTATTGCCTGATTGAGCGTAAGACACCAACGGGTATAAAGCAAATACTGGGATAATTAAATATATAAACCGGAACTTTTTTCTGTTGCTATGATACGTCATAATTCAAAACGGAAGTTGATGTTATCTTTTTAAACAATATCTTTAAAAAGCAGATTTCAGGAATCTTTCACCGTGATTTAATCCACAAACTTAAAGTTTATTTTTTAATAATCATTTTTGTCTTGTTAAGCCGGTCAAAGGTTAACCATTAAAAAAGTGTTTATTGTCAATGTCAGTTCTTTCCAGGTTTTAGACACTTAGCAGCATCAATTTACAAAGCCGGTATTTAAAGGATCAACATAAATTATTTTTCTAAAACTATGCTATATTAATTTTGTTTACCTGACTGATTCTATAACCGGGCTCAAATTTTTTTGTTCCACGATAACATGGTTTTATTTTAAAATTCTAAATATGGTACATTCGTGCCTGCAAAAATCAATTTTAAAAAACAAAGCATTTACAATTGAATAACAGAGCGAACTATATTTCATGGGATGAATATTTTATGGGAGTAGCCTTGCTAAATGCCCGAAGAAGCAAAGATCCCAACACGCAGGTTAGAGCCTGTATTGTAAACCAAAAATTATAAAATTGTTGGAGCAGGTTACAACGGTCTTCCAATCGGTTGCAATGATGATGATTTTCCCTGGGATAAACAAGGCAGTTTTCTTGATACCAAATATCCTTATATCTGCCATGCAGAACTCAATGCTATTTTAAATAATATAGGAATGGATTTGCAGGGATGCAAAATATACACCGCCCTTTTTCCCAGCAATGAATGCACAAAAGCGATCATCCAGCCGGGCATTACAGAGGTGATATTTTTATCCGGTAAATACGAAGGCACGGATGTTTTCAAGGCATCTAAAATTATGCTGGACAGAGCTGGCGTGAGTTACCGGAAAGTACGTTCGAACATTGAAACGCTGACATTATCTTTTAAGGAAGAAGATATTTAATGTGCAACTTTCCCGATTAGTTGAGGGTTGGTTTCGGAATCCAACACCAATTTTTAATTGAAGACAGAACTCAAACACCACCAAAGAAAATTAAATTTTCATGATTTGGATCATAGAGCCTTTGATTTTGTTCAATATTAAAGACCGGGGTGGAATAACAATATTTTTTTCCGGCCCTAAAATTCTGAATAAATTTGCATTACCATTCAGCATATCTGATAATTTGGGAGTAGCAGATTTGCTCATCATTATTTTGTAACATTTATAACATTTAGTTGAAAATATTTAAATTTATACAAACAATATATTTGCAGTTAAAGGCTGCATTTCAATTGCTAATACGAAATGACCCGATGCGGTTGGCGGGCGCTACTGCCTTTTTTACCACATTTGCCCTGCCTCCCATCCTGCTTATAATGATTCAAATACTCAGTTTATTATTCAACCGACGTACCGTAAGTCGGGAATTATTTATGCAATTGGGTGGAATTATCGGGAGGGATAGTGTGATGCAGTTAATAGATACTTTGAAAGCATTCCGGGGTATTGCCAGTAACCTGCCGATTGCGATCGGCGGATTTATATTTTTACTTTTTGTGGCCACTACCCTTTTCAAAGTAATCCAGAGTTCACTAAACCAATTATGGATGATCAGGATCACCGGAAAGAAAAAGATCAAGATTGCATTGGTTAGCCGTATAAAATCAATACTGGTAATTTTTTTTACCGGACTGTTGTTTATGGCATCGGTTATAGCCGATAGCTTTACGACCTTTTTTGGCAACCAATTAAAGGAGTTACTACCCGTAATGAGCTTTTACCTAAACAGCACCATCGCTACCCTGCTTTCTGTAGCGATCGTTTGGGTATGGTTCTCATTATTGTTCCGGTACCTTCCCGACGGCAAACCAACCTGGAAAATAGCTTTCACCGGTGGATTACTCACCAGCATTTTATTCAATATCGGTAAAGTGATTTTAAAATGGCTCTTACCCAATAGCAATATCGGCGTTGTATATGGTGCCTCCGCCTCTATCGTTTTGTTACTGCTTTTTGTTTTCTATGCTTCGCTGATTTTTTATTTCGGTGCAGCCTTTACCAAAGTATGGAGCGAATATAAAAAGCAACCCATTAGACCAAGAATCAATGCCGGCCTGTATGATTATACGTCAATTGAGCATTCTGTGAATGTGCCCTAGAACATTGAATTTACAACTGCTTTAGCCATTGTATTGTATGGCAAATAAACGAACAGTTACATCGGATTCATTTTACATTGATGAAGATAAACGCCCCTTCAATCATCGCATTTTAATGTCGGGCGAGCGAGGATGGTGTTCGGAATACCTAATAAAATGTTAGCGTATCAACCTACACAAAATCCTGTAACCTACATTTGCATCTGCTGGCTTCCCTGATTTGATAAAAACTGAAAAAAATATCATGAAATATATCCTACTCTTGCTATTGCTTACATCGATTGTTACCCTTAAAGCGCAACAGTTAGCTAACATCACCCCAAAACCTGTACACGTAAAAGAATTGAAACAGGAAGGCGCCATTTTACAAAGCAGATCTGTCATAGTTTACGATTCATTTTTTGCAGCCCAGGCTATTTATTTGCAGGAACAAATTAAACAACAATGCGGCATTGCATTACAATTGCAGGCAGTTAAAGAAGATAAATACAGCCATTCAATTTTGCTGATGGTTGATTCAAATATAATCACCAAAGAAGAAATGTACACGCTGCAGATAACAAAGGATCAGGTGATAATCAGCGCAAAATCAATTCGTGGTATCATCAACGGTATGCAAACCCTGCTGCAACTGATTCCGCTGCAACCTTCTGCCAGTGTGCAATTGCCCGCCTGCATCATCACCGATTATCCCCGCTTTGAATACCGTGGTATGCACCTGGATGTGGTGCGGCATTTTTTCCCGCTGAGTTATATCAAAAAATACATCGACTATTTAACCTTTCATAAGTTCAATACATTTCACTGGCATTTAACAGACGACCAGGGCTGGCGGATTGAGATACTATCCTATCCCAAATTAAACAGCATTGGCTCGTGGCGTGACTCTACCTTGATTGGTCATTTCTTTGATACACCAGCAAAATATGAACATGTTCGTTACGGAGGTTATTATTCCCGAGAGGAAGTAAAAGAAGTAATTGCGTATGCGGCGGTCAGAGGCATCGGTATTATACCGGAAATAGACATACCAGGACATAGCCGGGCTACCATTACAGCCTATCCCGAACTAAGCACGGATACTACTGCTGCATGGGGTGTTGCTGCCACCTGGGGAATGTACAATCGACAAAATAATGTACTGGCTCCCAACCCGGCTACCTTTACCTTTTTGCGTACCATCTTTCATGAAATAGCTGATCTTTTTCCATCTTCATATATTCATTTGGGTGGGGATGAGTGTAGTAAAATGTGGTGGAAGAAAAGTGAAAGCACACAAACTTTTATGAAGCAAAACGGATTGAAAGATGAAGTGGCCTTACAAACTTATTTTATTGAAAAGGTAAGCAGTTACCTGAAAGAAAAAAATAAAAAGGTAATAGGCTGGCACGAAATAATGGAAGGCAAATTAGACACTGCTACCATTGTAATGAACTGGAGCAATGATGCCAAAGCAATAGAAGCAGCAGCCAAAGGCTTTTCTGTAATTATGACGCCGGGCATCCCCTACTATTTTGACCATTATCAAAGTAAGGATCCTAAAGACAGTCTTGCCATAAAAGGATATACGCCGTTGGAAACCGTGTACAAATATGATCCAATGCCAGCAGCGATTAAAAACAAACCAATGGCCTCAAAAATAATCGGCGGTCAGGCCAATGTATGGACTGAATACATGGGATTTGGCAGCAAGGTAGATTACATGATTTTTCCCCGTATGACGGCTGTAAGCGAATCGCTGTGGACACCAGCAGCCAAAAAGAATTACATCAATTTTCTTGGTCGTATCAAAACACATATCATTCCCCGTTATCAATTCTGGAACAGTTGCTGGTTCAATCAATTTGAGGTATGGACCGCAGAACAGGTTACCGCCAAATAAAATTTTACAACAAACAGTTTGATAATAATTATCTTAATCAGCTTCGTATTCTTCATGCCTCAGGAGATTAATCTGTTGACACCGTTTTTAAATAAAACCTTTTGGCATCAACAACCGGCATTGTTTGGCTACTAATGGCATATTCTTTTTCCTTTAAAACAATATGCTGTGTACCAGAATCCGTTAAAATATCGATGGGCAGATTCATGGGCAGATTTGAAACTCTCATCGTGTATTCATGAAATCCTGTTTGCCTGATTTTGATTTCAAGTTTGTTGGTGGTGCGTAAATAAAATTAAATAATGGCTT
>Ga0335395_10001047_pt1 | contig 17643 bp, 14 predicted proteins | sample MAT02_FD_205744 | JGI IMG/M metagenome (GOLD analysis project Ga0335395, IMG submission 205744) | Freshwater microbial communities from Lake Fryxell liftoff mats and glacier meltwater in Antarctica - MAT-02 (spades assembly) (version 2) ...
AAAAACCTTTCCTACGGCGACCAGCGCCGATTGGAAATTGCGAGGGCTTTGGCATCTGATCCAAAAGTTTTGCTTTTGGACGAACCGACTGCGGGAATGAATCCGAACGAAACGGCAGATTTAACTCGCTTTATTTACAGAATTCGCGATGAGTTGGATTTGAGTATTTTGCTAATCGAACATGACATGAAGGTGGTGATGGGAATTAGCGATCGCGTGAGTGTCATGGAATACGGCACCAAAATTGCGGAGGGAACTCCCGATGAAGTTCGCGCCAATCCTCGCGTGATTGAGGCATATTTGGGAAAAGAAGAAGATGCCAATGGGTAATGCAATTTTAGATTTGGGATTTTAGATTTCAAATTGGGAATGACTGATAAATATTAGGGTTTGTAGCTTGTCTCCAGTGGCATTCTATGTTTAAAATTAATGGTATTGTGCACCGATAGATAAGTGAGGTGCGTCCAGAAATCCCCTAGTAATTGATGTTCGGCGGTTTTTCCTAAACTTTAAAAGTTGATAATTAGTCGGGATAATATAACAAAGGACAAAGTAGAAACAGTAACTATGCTAGAAATCAAAGACATTCATACCTACTACGGAAATATCCACGCTCTCAAAGGAGTGTCGCTAACAGTCTCTCAAGGAGAAGTTGTGACTTTAATCGGTAGCAACGGGGCGGGGAAAACTACAACTCTCCGCACGATTCAAGGGCTGCTGCGCCCGCGTAGCGGTACTGTACTGTTTGAGGGAAAGCCTTTGGAATCGCTGTCTACAGAGGCGATCGTCCGTTTGGGCATTTCCCAAAGTCCCGAAGGGCGGCTGATTTTTGGGCGCATGACGGTACAAGAAAACCTGGAAATGGGTGCTTATCTCCGCAACGATACTCTCGGTATCAAGTCGGATATGGAAAAAGCTTTAAATTTATTTCCCCGTTTGCGAGAAAGAATTAGTCAAAAAGGGGGCACTCTCAGCGGGGGGGAACAGCAAATGCTGGCGATCGCCCGTGCTTTGATGTCGCGCCCCCGTTTGTTATTATTGGATGAGCCGAGTATGGGCTTAGCGCCGATGTTGGTGAGTCAAATTTTTGCGATCGTCCGCGATATTAATGCTCAAGGAACTACTATTTTATTGGTGGAACAAAACGCCCGGATGGCTTTAAGTGTAGCTCACCGCGGCTATGTCATTCAAACTGGTGAGGTTGTAGTCGCCGGTACTGCTAGCGATTTGCAGTCTAATGAAACTGTTCGCAAGGCGTATTTAGGGGAAAGTTAAATAGCTATTTTGGGAATGGGTAATTGGTAATCGGGCATTGGTAATTGGTAATCGGGAATTTTCAATTACTAATTGAGCGCGGTTCATTAAACATCCTGGTTAAGGACTAATGACTAATGACTATATCTCTTGTAAAAGTCGTTTTAATCAAATTTTGGAACGGGCAAGATGCCCGTTCCACAGAAAAAATTATTTTTGTGGAAAAGGCATCTTGCCTGTTCCTAGCTATTTTTGTAAGAGGTCTACTAATGACTAATGACTAAGGACTAATGACCAATGACTAATGACTAATGACTAATTCCCCATTTGCGATCGCAACTTCCCGGTTGCCAATTCAATTTCAAAAGCCATCCGCACCTTTTCCCACTCGGCTTGGGCTTCCAACAACCGATCGCGCGCCGTACTCGCATCAAAAACCTGATCCCCTCCAGACTCAACAGCCAAGCGACCCATATACTCCAACTCCTTACAAACTTCAGAAAAAGACACGGCTCCTAAATTGGCGCTGCTCGACTTCAATGTGTGAGAAGCCAGTTTCAAACTATCAGGATCGCCGAGAAAAATAGCCTCCTTCATTGCTGCCAAATGCTGCGGTGCATCTAACAAATATATCTGAATCAAATCCCCTAAAAAATCCGGGTCTTCCTCATCGTCTAGCTCGCGGAGATTCTGCAAAATATGAAAATCGATCGGCGAACCTGCTCCCGGTTGAACGATCGAATGTCCCGCAGCCTGACTATCAACTTTGTCAGAAATATGTTGATTTTTCGGCTCAGCAACAGCATCTAATTCATCCCGATGCAGGGGTTTGCACTGCGAGAGGGCCAGCGCCAACTCTTCCCGGCGCACCGGCTTAGTAATATAATCGTCCATACCTGCTTCCAGACACTTTTCGCGATCGCCCTGCATCGCATTCGCCGTCATCGCAATAATTCTCGGCTTCTTGTTAGCTGGCCATTCCCGACAAATGCGGCGCGTCGCTTCCAACCCGTCCATCTCCGGCATTTGCACGTCCATCAGCACAACATCGTAAGACTGCCGCTTCAATGCCTCCAAAACCTCCAAGCCATTAGCCGCAATATCAGCCCGATATCCTATCCTGTCGAGCAAATGCGTAGCGACTTTTTGATTTACCACATTGTCCTCTGCCAGCAAAATCCGAATCTGACCAGAATTAGCTGCATCACGCGCAACAGAATTGCTCGCAACCTGCCTCAAAACCGCAGGCGTCCGCTGCACGCGGTGCTGTTCTTGAGAATTTTCAAAATACTTCAATCCCGAAGTCAAAGTCGCCACATTTGAAACTTCTCCCCTGCCGCTTTTGCCAGCAACATATCCAAAAACTTGCAGCAATACATTATAGAACTGCGACTGTTTGAGAGGCTTAGTTAAAAAAGCCGAAAAATGTACTTCTGTAGTTTCCAGTTTTTTCCAAACTTCCGCCTTGCTCAAATAAGTAAACAGCACCAAAGGTAGCGCAACTTTGCGAGGGCTTTTAACTTTGATCGCATTCGGATTTAACCCGTTATCGCTAGACAAAGCGCTCAATTCCAATGAACGAATCTGCACGGCCAAAGCCACACCGTCCATATCTGGTAGATTCATTGCCAAAATAGCCAAATCGATCGCCGAATTTTCTTTGATGACTTCCAAAGCCTCAGCACCCGAAGTTACAGCCAGGGGTATCATGCCCCAAGCCTGGGCCTGGCGGATCAAAACTTGCCGGTTAATGGCATGATGCTCGACAATTAACAAACGCTTACCAGCAGCAAATTCTGGCAGTTTTTCCTCGGTGCGACTCTGGGTGGCTTCAGCAATCACCGTAAAATAAAAAATCGAACCCGAACCGGATACCGACGGCGGAGTAAATCCAGCAGGCGGCATTCCAGCGGTGCTTTGTCCGATCGCCGAAACTGGCGGTTGAGACTTAGGAATAGCCGTACAAACCTGACTGACAACCCACATTTTACCCCCCATCAGATCGCTCAGACGCTGGCTGATAGCCAGTCCCAAACCCGTCCCGCCGTAATGTCGGGTTGTCGAAGCATCCACCTGCGAAAAAGCCTTAAACAGGCGATCGATTCTGTCTGGCGGAATGCCAATCCCAGTATCTTGGACACCAAATTGAATCTCGTATTGTCTGCTACTTGCCAACTGTTCTTGCTTAATTGCTAGCGGTTGCGGAGCTAAAATATTGATTATTTCCGGCAAACTCTTAGCAGCTACAGGCTCGATTTTCCTAGCCGTACAAGAAACGACAATTTCTCCAGATTCTGTAAATTTAACTGCATTTCCTAGCAGATTTACCAGGATTTGACGCAGCCTAGTAACATCTCCTAAAATGTTTTTCGGAACAGAATCGTCAATAAAATAAGCCAGCTCTAACCCTTTTTCTGATGCTCTCGGAGCCAGCAATTCCAGAGATTCTTCTATGCAGTTTTGCAGGTCAAAGGGGCTGCGTTCCAAATCCATTTTGCCCGATTCAATCTTGGAAAAGTCGAGAATATCGTTAATAATAGTCAGCAAAGCATCGCCGCTGGTGCGAATTGTCTCTACAAAATCCCGCTGTTCTGTAGTTAGTTCCATATCCAGCAGCAAACCAGTCATCCCGATTACCGCATTCATCGGAGTGCGGATTTCGTGACTCATCGTAGCTAAAAATTCGCTCTTAGCTCTGTTAGCAACTTCCGCCGCTTGTCGCGCGTGATCCAAAGCTTCGTTTTGCTCTGCTAACTGTTGCTGTCGGTGAACTTCTGTTTCTAAAAGTTGGGCTTGAGCTAAGGTAATTCCGACTTGAGCGGCAACATCTTCTAACAGTTCAATTTCGTCGGGAGTCCACTGGCGAGTTGCATCGCACTGGTGCAAAGTAATAATGCCATTGGGTTCGCCTTGATAGGAAGTGCGAACCGCCAACATAGATTTTAATCCGATGCGGCGGCACATCGGCACGGAAGATTCGAGCAAAGGATCGGCAAACACATCGGGAGATGCCAGGGCTATATCTTCAGCGAGCAGTTTTTCTGTGTAGGGGTTGTAAGTGACAGAAAGTTCTAAATCTAAAGCTGATTCGTGACCTGGTTCGAGGTATTCTGCGACGCAAGGAAGGTGCGGATAAGGTTGGGAAAGGTAGGTGTGAATTGTACAACGATTGACACCGAATACGCGCCCGATTTGGGTGGCGGTAGTCTGAAAAATTTCTTGAGTATCTAAGGTCGATCGCACTTTTTGAGTGATATTTTTGAGGAGTAAAACGCGCTGGTACTGACGCTGCAAAGTGTGCTCGCGCTCTTCGCGGGCAATTTCCGCGCCGATATAATTGCCCATCAACTTTAACATTTCAAAATTCAACGGTTTCAAAGCAGGTTTAGCGGTGCTCGAAGTAAAGCTCAAAGTGCCAAAAATTCGCCCTTCCACTATTACCTGCGTGCCGACAAAAGCCTCCAACCTGCGGACTGCGTAAGCCGGGTGGTGCTTCCACTGAGTAGTGCCGGCGGATTCGATAGAAATAGGTTCGATCGATCGCAAAACCTCTCGTTCAAAAGTTCTGCTCAAAGCAAAACCGTCTCCTTTGGCAAATCCGAAGGGGAAATTTGACGGTACATATGCTGCGATGACTTCGTAGCGATCGCCCAAAACCCTGCCCAACAGCCCGATATCCATCCCAAACTGACTGCAACCCATTGCCAGGAACTGAGCAGTACGCTCCTCAAAAGAGCCTGACGAGCTCACCATTACCTCGTAGAGCGATCGAATAGCCCGCTGGCTTTCCCGCAATTGCTCAACGCCTTCGACGCGGTTGCAGACATCGTGCAAAGTCCCTAAAATACCCGCTATTTCACCTTGGGAATTCAGCCGGACTTGAGCAAATATTTCAACCGAAATAAAGCCAGAATTAGGGTGAATTCCCAATTCGTTTTTTTCCGAGTCCGAATTGTACTTAAATCGCAGTTCTTGCCGACAAAATTCCGACTTTCCCGACAGCAAAGACTCCAATAGATTTTCACACTGCGGGCGTTCATCGGGATGAACCCAATCTAAAAAATTAGTTTGCAAACTTTCGGAAACCGCAAAACCTGTAATTTCAGTCCAAGCACGGTTGAGAGACGTCCAAACTCCCGCCGCATCCATCTGAAAAATTACTGTTGCTTTCAAAGAATCAAATACTTGGAATCGATCGGGATCGCCGCCTTTGAGTTCTAACTGCTTGTTTGGAGTAATATCTGTATGAGTTCCGACCAAGCGCAGCGGTTTGCCTGCAGCGCTCCGCAAAACTTGACCCCGGTTCAGCACCCAGATAGTGCTGCCGTCTTTGCAGTACATCCGATATTCTGCTGCAAAATCCGCTGTCTTTTGTGCGAAGTGCTCTTCTAAAGCTGCCTTTACTCCGTTAATGTCCTCTCGGTGGATGCGACTCCACCATTCCGATCGGCGATTCGAGATTTCCCCTTCTTTGTAGCCCAGCATTTCTTGCCACTGCGCCGAATAAAAAAACTCATCAGTTTCGAGATTCCAATCCCAAATTCCCTGATTGTTGACAGCAACCATCAGATTTGGGCGATCCATGAAACTGTTTTCAGTAATTGGGCCCACGAGGTGGTGATTTGCCGCCGGTAGAAGCTGTATTTCTGCCGAGAGTCTTTTGTATTGGGCGTTGCTAGATTCTAGTTGGCGTTGTAAAGCGATCAAGCCCGAATGCAGAGATTTTGAGTCCAGTGCTTGTAACAGGATAGTTTTAGGGTTGACAAGCCCGATCGGGTGACTGTTTTCGTTGATGACTAATAAAGGCACCTGGCAGTAGTTTTTTTGCAACAAGGCGATGGCGGATTCCAGGGTAGAGTGCGATCGAACCAGCGGCAAGGTGCTGCAAATCGCTCCCGCTTTAATTTTGTTCGAGTCTCTTCCCAGGGCCTGCAACTGCACGATATCCCGCGAACTTACCACCCCAACCAGTTTGTGGAGATTGGGATTTGTAGATTTGGGATTTATAGCAGCACCAGTCGAGTCTTGTTCGGGGGTTTGGGTGATTAATACATAGCTCACATTGTGTCTGAACATCAGTTGCGCCAAATAGCGAACCGAAGCAGAAGCTGGAGCGTGAATAATTCGCGAAGCGGAGATTTGAGGGATTTGATAAAGTTTAATTAAATGAGCTGGTAGCTCTAATTTAGGATGCGAAATTGGCAGTGGCGGAGGGAAAGCGAAGTCTGGTGCAGGTGGCGAAGTGCTGCTTGACTTTTGTGCAGATCCCCCAATTTTCTGCAACAGTTGCATCAAGCTTTGAGAGCTAATTAAACCAACAAGTTCTTCAGTATCGTTGACAATAGGCAAATGGCCGATCTGATTTTTATCCAGCAGATTTGCTAAGGCGAAAAAATCGGGAATTTCCGATTCTCGGGCTACAGTTACGGTTCTGACCATGATTTGCTCGATCGCGAATCCCCTCAAAGCAGCGCCGATCGAATTTAGCTGTACCACATCTCGCGCTGTAAAAATCCCCAGCACCGTCTGGCTGCCCCCAGAAGGAGCAGAAAAGCCGTTGAGACTAAGCTGGTTGGCGGATGGCCGTAACGCACGCGGTACGCCCTTGTAGAAGCCCGACTGTACCGGGGAGTGCAGAAAATTCCCATTGGTGAGATTTCCGAGTTGAGAATCCCCGCGCGACTCTACCACAAGGACGTAACTGGCTCCTGTGCTGCTCATCAGCTCGATCGCCTCTTCTACGGGCGTCCCAGGCGTGACGGTGAGGGGATTGCGGTTAATTACCTGACTGAGGGAGGGAATAAACATCAGGGTGCAGGGTCAAAAGAGTGATATTTGTTGGAAAAACCCGATTGTCGATAGCAGGTAGATTGACAGGGTTTGCCCGCAAGAAGGTTTCCAAGCGCGCTCAAAGTCTCTGTACGATTAAACTCACCTCTACTTCCAGCATCTTGGCATTGAAAATTAATTCCGTGCCAATCCTGACAATTGACGGGTAATGACAAGTCAGAAGCAATGCTATCTGCCAGAGGGGGACTTTTGACGGGCTGGCAATTCTTCGCCTAGCCTAACTGCTGCGGGTTTACGAGCAAGAATTTCTGCCATTGTCTAGACTGCACCCTACTTTCTCGCCCTCAACGGAACTCTCGGTCGAATTCTGTTGGAGGCAACATAGCCATACGCTACCAATTTATCAGGCAAAGGAGGGGGAGGACAACATTCAGATTTGGTACTTGAATTGTCTCATTAGCGGGGAGAGGGTCTGAGGGGGAGAGAGTCCGAGGGTAGAATGCCGAAAATCAATAATTGCGATCGTTACTAATTTGGCGTTGCTGATTCTGGGTATGATTCATCCATTATGCGATCGCTACAACCTTGGGTAGGGGCAATTCATGAATGGCCCCTACCCAAGGTTTCATACCTCAATCCAGCAACGTCAATAATTTTATGTTATCCCAATTCCGGTTGCAGGCAAGATATGATAGAGGAGAAGGCGAGTGCCTTTGTCCCTACAATTAATCAGTCAATTCTGGCGATCGAACTTAATGAGAATAGCGCTGTTCCCTGCCACCGAAAAAGTCGCACTTCCCGCCTTCAGCCTGAAGCTACCAACAACCGCATCCATTGCCCTCGAACTAAACTCCCGCACCGTACCATTGCCAGCTTTAATCAGAGCCGAAATATCAGCAGTAACAGTATAAGATTTTGCTTGGTCGTTGACAGCCAGCAAATAAACATGATTGCTAGCATCAAGAGTCGCAACTGTCATTAAATTAGCACTATTCGCGATCGGGAAAAAAGTAGATTTCCCGCCCTGCAAAGCCCGAATCCCCATCCGCAAAGCATAGTAGCCAGCACGCCGTTTTCCCCCGTCCCCGATCAAACCTTCCGCGAGTCCCGGCTTTCCCCAATCGTACAAACAGAATATGTGACTGCCGTAAATATAATTATCCCCCGGTTGGGAACCTCGAATCAAATTCTTAATCAAATTTAAAGCTAAAGAGAAATCGTTATAGCTAATTTCATAACTTCCCCATTCTCCCACCCAAAGCTGGGAGTTAGCAAGTGCACTTCCCTTCATCCAGCCGCGCACTTTGCGAGTATAGTTAGAAATATCTGCATCGTAATTGTGGACATTGACTGTATCGAAATAATTGGGAATTTCTCGCAAAGCATAAACAGGCCAATTGCTGCCGCCTACGGTTTTCGGGCCGTGGATGCGGTAAGTGCGCGAAGGCAAATAAGTTTTGTAAACAAAGTCGATCGCATCAGACGCCACCTTAACCAACTCAAAATAATCCGCCCTAGTCCCGCCCCAACCCTGTTCGCGGTTGTCCGGTTCGTTGTGAATTTCCCAATCATCAACGCCGTAGTCATTGCGAACATTTAGCCAATAAACCGTAGCAAAAACGTGTTCCCACCACTCATTCCAATCTTCTTTGGTGCGCGGCGGATTCAGTTGCAGCGCCCAGGACGGATTCCAGCTACTATCAACATTGCGAATGCTGACAACCGGGCGAATATTTGCTTGTTTCAGAGTATTGAAAATAGTCCTGGCATTACCTGGCCAAACTTTATCGGCTTCTCCAGACCACCAATAATCGCTACCCTGGGGCGGATCGGTCATAATTTGATCCCAATGTGCCCAATTAATTGTATTGGGATTTGCCTTAATTTGGGAAATTTCCGGCCAGCCATATTTACCATCATCATCTTCGGGTTCCCACCGAGACATCCCGCCGTAAATGCGGTAGGTATTAATTCCCAAATCTTGTAAATCTTTGAGATCAAAGTTGATGTTACCTTCCACAGCACCAATGTAGCGAGTGCTGACACCCGCAGGAGTGCCGGAGAATTTGATTGTTTCGATGTTTTGAGCAAAAATTGCGATCGGGCTGCACAACTCAAGGAGCAGGGCAATTAAAAAACCAAGAAACAAATTCAGAATTGTTGTTTTTGATAACACAGGGCTAATAACTAATGGACTAACTACCAATTACCAATTACCAATTACCAATTACCAATTACCAATTACTAACTGCCAATTACTAACTGCCAATTACCAATTACCAATTACCAACTACTAACTGCCTGATACCGACTGACTAATTGACTTCAACCGACGCCGAAGTTCCCCCGCCGTCGCCGCAATTACGATCGCCAAAATCGGGTGCAACGGCTCGCTGTAGCGAACTTCTGCATAAGTGAGCGAATGGATCACAGTAAAATAGCCACAGACTAGCAACAGTGGCAAAAACTCCCGCCAGCGATGTCGCAAAACTATCATGCCCAAAGCAGCAAATACAGGCAAAATTCGCGACGCTAAAATGCCGACAATCCGTTGCGGCGAAAAGAATGGCCGCATTGCCTGCACATTAAACATAGCGCCATAGGGCCAGTCACTTATAGGGTTTCCCAACCACAAATAAACTGCCTTTTGCAAACAATACCAGAGATAGACAGCCGGCTCGCGGAGGATTGAAGCGATCGCCCGTTTGGTAAAATAGCGATCGCCCTCAATTGTAAAAGCATTGTGTCCCCCATTTCGCGCCGGATTAAGTTCTTCCTCCCAAATCTGAATCATATTACGTTTTGGCAATTTTTCATAAGCCAAATGATAAAACTCTGGACTTCCTTGCCACAGCAGCGCCGTAGAAACACTGTAAATCAAAAAAGTCTTGTGAGTTCGATAATTATGGTAAGTCCAAGGCGCAGTAATGATAATAATTGCGCCCAAATAAGCAACAAAATAAGCAATCTTGCGCTTCAAATGCCATTGGCGCGGCATCAATAGTGGCACAATTAATGGAAGCAACATCCCTGTCGGCCGACAAAGATTCGTAATTGCTAACACCGCACCGGCTAATGCAAAATTTTGCCATCGCGGCCGTTCCAATGCCCACAGCAGGCCCAGCACTGTTAAAATTATTAAAGGAGCGTATAAAACCTCTGTTTGCAGCAGCCTGACATGAAGAATCAGAGAGGGATGCAGCGCAATTAATCCAGCCGCTACTAAGGAACTTTGAGCACCAGTAAAACGGCGTGCCAGGATAAAAGTTAGCGGTATGGTTATCGCCCCCAAAAAAGCTTGTACGTAAACTACAGATGCGGGAGAACGACCAAAAATTGCATAGCATCCAGCCACAAAAAAGGGATAAACTGGTGTCCGGCCTGGCCACTCAAAAAAATGACCCTTCAGCAACCAATATGCCAAACCCTCATAACCCGGTTCGTCGCCTCTGAGACGGGCGGGGGTATCGGGGAGAGTTTGGTTGGTGCGCCATGCCAAATAAAGGCGGAATGCTAGTCCCAACAGGGTCAGACAAATCAGCGCCCAAACAATTCTGCCGTCATTTCTTTGCTGCGGCACTTCTGATATGTTTGATGTCATAAAAACTGACTGCGAAGATTTGATTGGATCGCTCCCAACAATTATATCGAAACTTGCGTATCCAGACCAGAAACCCGGTTTCTCTGTAGATATCTCGTTGCTGGGCTGAGATTTCTCAACAGAAACCGGGTTTCTTAGTGGATATTAAGCTGTTACAGCTACCGAAATGCGGCGGGCGTGAACCAAACAGGAACTCGGGCTTATCTGCTGAAGGCGATTCCGACAACTTAAATTAGTTGAGACAGACGCAGATATCTAAAAAATATCTGCGTCATTGGTTCGTAGTGCGGACTTTAGTCCGCTCGCTTAGTTGCGGACTAAAGTCCGCACTACGAACCTTTTTTGTTATGGTAATCCAGCGGACACGATATTAAGTCGTGCAATGTCACCGGTAAAATTCTACAAATCAAGACGACAAGCTTTGTTTTCGATTCAACCAGCCTGTCACCAATGCTAGTAAAAACATTCCCAACAATGCAAATCCTAACAACAACTTACCTCCTTCGAGAACGCCTGCTCCCAGGGCAACTAATGGGGGTTTAGCAACAACAATACTCAGCGTCAAGGCAGGGATAAATCTCCGCCATTTCATTTGAGTTAATCCGACACCGTAGCAAACAAAGTCAAACAGCCCCGTCATCAGTAAAGCCGTGACTAGAAAGATATTACCCTCTAGGTACTTCTGATTAATGGCATCTACTTTGTCCATGAACTTTTCCCCGACAAATTTCTGGACGAGGTTGCGTCCATAGCGTTTGGCAATGTAGAAATTAATAGTACAGGCGATCGCATCGGCAATGGCGATCGCAATTAAACCCTGAGTAAACCCAAACAATCCACCTGCTAGCAGCGAATAACCAGTACCAGGTATGGCAGGAATCACAATACTGATCATTCGCAGCAACATCAACACCAATGGGGCCCAAAGGCCAAACTGACTGATGTTGGCTCTAATTTGATCGATGCCGTAGTGGTTGATTAGGACGATCGCACCGACAACGAATAAAGCTGTTAGGCTAAATTTAAGCCATTTAATCCAACGGTGCTTCATGCTTGATACTCCAGCTTGAATAAAACGATCGTTCCCATAGCAATTAACCCAAATCCGACCAATTCGTGTAAAATCGCAGTTGTTCGATCGCCAATATACCTCCTCAAAAATGTCCGACTATTATTATTCCAGTAGGCTGGTGGTTTGTAATGTGTTAGGAGAATCATCATTAATCCTAACAGAATATAAGTAATGCCGTTCATGGTTTTGATTGAGAATACAAGATTAACGGACTGCTGCACAAATCCTCACTAACAATTATTGTTCCTGGGGGATAGTAGAGTTCTTGAAACAAAATCCATCCGGTTCTTTGCTGAATGTACGCATGGGTACTCAGTTTTAGCTGCTTTGCTGTCATAGCCATCTCTCGATAGTTGAGCTTGAGGCGATCGCCAAGTTGTCGTTGTCGTAATCCTTCCATCTCATCCATGTTCATTCATCGCCCATGACTTTAAAAATTATTGCAGATTTTGTGAACGAGATTTATTTCTTTTAATTAACCGCAGAGAACGCAGAGGAATAGCAGAGGAAAGTAGTGAAGAAAACAGCAGCTTGATTAAACTCAATCAAACTGCTGCTGACCTGCCAGAAAAAAGATGTACAAGTTTAACACTTATACCACAAAGATTTGATCTATTGTGTATTGGATTTAACCATGAGTTGCAGTATTGTAGCGTTCATTGACGGCATCCCAATTGATCGTATTCCACCACTGCTTTAGATATTCTGGACGACGATTTTGGTAATTCAGGTAATAAGCGTGTTCCCAAACATCGTTGCAGAAAATTGGGAAATGCCCGTCTGACCAAGGACAATCCTGATTCGGCAAACTGACAATCTGAAATTTGTTGTCTGCTGTTCGTACCAGCCAAACAAAACCACTACCAAAATGCTTGGTTCCGGCATCGTTAAATTGAGTTTTGAAGCTCTCGAAGCCACCGAATACATCGTTGATTAAAGTTGCGATCGCCCCTGTGGGCTCGCCGCCGGCATTCGGTGCCATAATTGACCAAAATATCGAGTGGTTGAAGTGTCCGCCGCCGCTGTTGCGCACCCCATTCCGCACTGCTTCGGGTAAACTGTGCAAATTCCGAATCAAATTATCGATCGACTGATTTTGTAAATCGGGATACCCTTCTATAGCCGCATTCAGATTCTTGACATAACCGCCGTGATGAAAGTCATGATGAATTTGCATCGTCCGCGCATCGATATACGGTTCTAGCGCATCTTCAGCATAGGGTAAGGACTGTAGTTCAAATGCCATGATGTTGATCTTCCCTGGTTAGTTTTAAGTGGACACTTTGTCTGCTAAATTTTCTTGATTCGGGGCGGGAACGAACTTGATTAGACCTCTAAAAAATTGTACTTGTTGGGCTGCATATGACAAGATTTCCTGCGCTTTCGCGACTTGATTGAGGTCGCAGTAAAACCGATTCATTTCAAAAGCAACCATTTTCAATGCTTGAAATGATTCAAACCTGAGAGTGTCAGACAAACTGCTATTTCCCATGATTTCAACAACTTGGTTATAGGTTTGCTGAAGCACGGCTTCGGCCTCCTGAACATTGCCTAAATGCAAATAAATATCTGCCCGGTTATGACAGGAGACTACATAGGGATGAATTGCATCGGGATGAGTTTCTCCCTGCATTGCTTCTTCAAGCATCAATTGAGCTAGTTCGAGCGCCTGCTGATACCATCCCTGTGCTTCTGCATACAGATTTGCCTCGATCTTTAGGTTGCCCATTTTGGTGCACAACTGCCAGTTGAGTTCGCGCCCTTCGTAGGAGCTTATGTCTGGTTCCATACTATAACTCTTGATTGTTTGGATAGATGGTTTTTGGGGAATCGCAGGTGCAAATTTGCGATCGGGCAATCAAACAATGCAGATCGGTTTATGCTGGCTGTACTTTCTGGTAGTTAATTGGGTTGTTTTGATTGTTCATCCGGGTCTGGCTGCGAGATTTTTGCTGAATAATTTGTTCCAAACTTGGCATTTCCTGATGACAGTCTGGACAAAACCAGTAGGTTTTTGACTGTCGAACATGATGCAGTAGCTGACCTGAACAACACGGACAATTTGGCATAACATATTCTGGGGAGAATTGAAACAAATTACAGATTCTCGCGACCGAGGATGACAAAGTTTATTTGGTGATGGTGTTAGGAGATAGCACTTGACAAGCACAAGTTTAGGAGTCAGAAAGTTCGATCGACTCTGACTCCCAAACACTCAGGTTTAAACCAGCGCTAGCTGTTTTTCCATCTCAGGGCTGTATTGACCCAAACTCGCAGCACCGTTGAGTTTTGCCCGTTGATAGAGCAAATTTTGCGCTGCTGCAACATTGGCATCATTGCCTGACCAATGTTCTAGGGCTGTTTGTTGGATAGCACGGGCATAGGAGAAGGTGACGCGCCAAGGACACTGGGTGCCATACTTGGCGTTCATTGCGTTCAAGTGGGCGCTAGATTGTTCGTTGGTTTGCCCGCCGGAAAGGAACGCAATGCCTGGAACAGTTGCAGGTACGTTATTTCGCAAGCATCTAACTGTCATCTCTGCGACTTGCTCGACAGTTGCTTGAACTGGGCAAGCCAAGCCGGAAATCACCATACTTGGCTTGAGAATCATCTGGTCAAATTCGACTTTGTTTAAGCGCAGTTGATTGAATACAGCTTGCAAAGTTCGATCGGTAACCTCATAGCAGCGTTCAATTGTATGATCGCCGTCAATCAAAACTTCGGGTTCCACAATCGGCACTAAACCGCCTTCCTGACAGAGTGCCGCATACCTAGCCAGCCCGTGAGCATTTGCCTCAATGCAGGTGATGCTGGGAATGTCACTGGCGATCGTAATTACGGCCCGCCACTTCGCAAAACGAGCACCCATTTGATAATACTCAGCGATACGTTCCCGCAATCCATCGAGACCTTCTGTCACCTTCTCATTGGGACAAGCTACCAAGTCTTTCGCACCAGTATCCACCTTGATGCCGACAATCATTCCTGCATCTTGCATCACCTGCGTAAACGGTACGCCCGCCTGAGATGACTGCCGGAGCGTTTCGTCATAAAGGATTGCTCCGCTGACAAACTCGCTCAGATTGGGGGCAGCGAGAATCAATTCTCGGTAAGCCCGTCTGCGTTCCTCAGTAGCTGGAATGCCTAATTTCTCAAATCGCTTATTGCAAGTGGCGTTGCTTTCGTCCATTGCCAGAATCCCTTTGCCTGGAGCCACCATTGCCAGTGCCGTTGCTCTCAACTCCTGAGCATAATTACTCATGTAGATATCTCCTAAACAGAATTTGGTAAAATCTGAGCCTGAGACAATTATTGCAATAAATTATCAATATGTCTACAATTTATTCAACTTAATTTTGTTGTGTGCTTGGCGGTGGTCTGACCGAATACTTGCCTAAAACTTGACCTATGATGGCTCAAAAGCCAGCAGCACTAGAGTTTTAGGAGGATTTACGAGAGACGAAGTGGCGATCGCATACTTGGGACGAGCTACAAGCGTGAGATTTTTTCTCGTAAAAAATTCTCAATAGGCTGGTATGCTCCGAAGAGTCTGCGGGGCGCTGTGAGATCGATCGAGATTTGACCCACTTTCACAAAGCACTCAATAGACATCTAGCATAATTCTTGTGGAACAGGCATCTTGCCTGTTCAAAACAGGCTTTTTGGGACAGGTCTAATTATTGATGTCAATCCATAGGAGTATGAATCGTGAATGCGGCAGAACAGGCAAATAGTATTGAAATGACCAGCAAGATTGCTGCGGTGGTAAATCTTTTCCATTCCTATTTCCCCGGCATTTCAGTAGATCTCAATCCTTGGCTCAAGAATGCAGAAACCGAGGAGTTTGACGATCCAAACGCACTTGATTTTGCCTTTCATTTTCAGGGGCGCAATTTTTCCTGTTACAGCAACTGTATATTGATGCAAATTCGGCTGTCAGATCGAGATAAAATCGATCCATCAAAAATAATTGGTATCGAACTATCCGGCCATGATTATCAAGGACAACAGTGGCGCTTTTCGACTGTTGGAAAATGGGAATTTTGGGGAATTGGGCTACCCCTACCAAAAGAACAGGAAAAGTTTAAACAAATGTGTCAGCGGATGATGCACATCTTTGACCGAGCTCACAAAAGTGAGGTTGATTCAAAGCCAGACCTTTTCTGACATTTAACGTTAGTCGCGAGGAGGAAACGGTACTGCTGTTTCCCTACCCCGATTAATTGTAGGGAAACCAGCAGCAGCTTGAGAAACTGCCATTTTGAATAAAACTTTGACCAAGAATTTCTTGATGGTACAAGCCCCCGGATTTATCCGTGGAATCAATCCAAAATTGCGAAGCATTGCGAGCTCTGCGTGGCAACCTCTCAAATCCTCAAGCCCCCGCATTTATCCGTGGGGTCAATTCTTCAATTCTTCAATTCTTCAATTCTTCAATCGATTGACGGTGGAATCATTGAGAATGCGACTGATTTCGTCTACCAAACTGCCATGTCCGTTTGAAGTGAAAGGATCGAGGGCTTAGATTTTATAATTCACCCCACGGATTCATCCGAGGGGTGATTAACCAGTTGTTTTCGGTCAAGTCTTGTCTGTAGCTTAAGCAACCTGATGTTAATGTAGACATAATAGGTTGAAAATGTCACAGACGCGAAGTTAAAACAATGTATTGAGGGCGAGTGCGATCGATAATTCCCTCCTGCTCCAACCGACACATCAGCCGCGTTACGGTAATCCGTGTAATTCCGATCGCCTCAGAAATCTCTTGATGAGTCAATCTCAGATCGATCAAGATTCCTTGTGCCACTTCCCGACCAAATTTTTGTCCCAACCAAGCTAATAGTTGCACCAATCTATCCCGCAGAGATTCGCTACGAACAATGCAGAAAAATGCTTGAGTTTCCTGAAAGTGTCTGAAAATTTCATCTAAGGATTGATAGCACAAATTTTGAGGAATGTAACTCACTTCTACATGAGTTTTGCACTCAATTTGATAAGGTTGAACACCTGACAACGACTGACCGAGTACGTCTCCAACTCCCCAATATCCCAGCGTCATTGCTGTTCCCTGTTCGCTCCAAGTCACGGCTCGGACAGCCCCCCGTTCAATTCGCAGTAAGCCGTTAAAGGGCATCGTCACTAACTGACGGCAGGTGAAAGTCTGCTGTCTTAAATTGGGGTACAAGGCTGGAGTGTAGGTTGAAAAAGCCATAGTATTTAGGTTGAGCGCGATCGCTACTTTGGATGATGATGTACAGTTTAAGCTAGTTGATAATCTGTGTCAACTAATTTTCTAGGATTTACCAATTTTCGTCTCTCCTCGGCAAGAGCGGACGATCGATCTTTGTAATCAGAGCTACTATGGACGGCTAAGGTTGAAACCCTTTGCGGGTGCTTTAACAGTTGACAGTTGACAGTTGACAGTTGACAGTTGACAGACAGATACAGTTGCAGGTGGCTCTTGAGAGTCCAGAGTCTGTACCCAGTTATTGATAATTTTTGGCTGTAACTGATAGTCAAATGCTAAGCCAGCAAAACAAAGTGTTAGGATTAGTGCCGATCGCGCGATCGAGTAACCGAGGACACGGCACCGTGCGGTGTGCCTCCCTGCCGATGAATTGTAATCCAAGGGCACTGCCGTGTCCTGATTTCGGTAATATTAATAATTCCGAAAAAACCCCGGTTTCTCTGTCGGAGTGCGTCCAAGACTGAAGTATCCGCGCTTAAAACAATTCTCTTATTTCAACATCAAAGCAACTTCCTTAGCAAAATAAGTCAAAATCAAATCAGCACCAGCTCGTTTGATACTCGTCAAAGTCTCCAAAATAATCCGTTCTTCATCAATCCAACCTAACTGTGCAGCAGCTTTGATCATTGCGTATTCGCCGCTGACATTATAAGCAGCTACGGGCAAATTAGTTGCTTC
>Ga0335395_10001049_pt1 | contig 17630 bp, 19 predicted proteins | sample MAT02_FD_205744 | JGI IMG/M metagenome (GOLD analysis project Ga0335395, IMG submission 205744) | Freshwater microbial communities from Lake Fryxell liftoff mats and glacier meltwater in Antarctica - MAT-02 (spades assembly) (version 2) ...
TTCCTTTCTGTTGCCCTGCCGGCAAAAGTAAATCGTTGGGCAAACCTCATTATTGCCGGGGTGTTCATTCCTTTTACATTGTTTAATTTGGCAGGAGAGGCTTGGATGCACATGGTGTTTGGCGCTGTTGTAGAAGTCATTCTTCTTTGTCTAATTATCCGTTATGCATGGAAATGGCCTCGTATTGAAACATGAAAAACCCATGAATGAATAATTTTGGGAAAAGTATGCGTGGATAATTTTCCTAATTCTTAGAGTTATGGTTTCAGTGGGTACAATTCCTCACATATTCGGCATTCATGCGAACCCTGCATTGGTTCAGTTTATTAGACGCCAAACAATTGATGAAATTGAAATTTTGTATTCAATTACATACGAGAGTTCCATTTTGATATTGCTTATCCCGATTCTTCATCGAGCCTTCGGTGGCCGTCACCAACTGGCCCATCAAGACGAACGTCCCGGAGTCCTTTGCCAAACTGGACAACAATTGGCCGAAATACCTCCTGTTCGAACCGGGATTGCACTTCGGGGTCAAGTTCTGACTCATTTCTTAACCAAAGTCAATGGACGGCGAAAGCGGCCCTCCTACTTTTGCCGTTCACTTTTACAAATCAAATAGCCATGAAAAAAGTAATCTTTCTGATTTTACCGTTGTGGGCCAGCGTCGCTAACGCCCAAACTACTACACAACCCTTCCACTTTTCAGTGGTTCAGTCGGTCGGTACCGATGGCGCCGACAGTAAAAACCGAGACTACCATTTCTCGTTCAACCTCTTTTCGGGTACGGTCGGCAGCATAAAAGGCGTCGAAATAGGAACGCTCTGTAACCAAAATGAGGGTGACATGACGGGATTCCAAAGCTCGGGACTGCTCAACGTGACCAAAGGTAACGTCACGGGCTACCAAACGGCGGGCCTTACCAATATTTCGGGCGACGTGAAGGGCTTGCAGAATGGAGGCTTGTCGAACCACGCCAAAAATGTCGAGGGCGTGCAGACCGCCGGACTAGTCAATACTGCCAAGGAAGTTTTCGGATTACAGTTAAGCGGTATCATCAACAAGGCCACACACCTCAAAGGCTACCAAATCGGCCTTGTAAACGTGGCGGATTCCGTCGAAAAAGGGGGCGGAATCGGGCTGATCAATCTCTACAAAAAGGGTGGCTACCGTGAGGTTGAAATCTCCGTAGCCGACTACCAGAACGTAGGACTGAGCTATAAATCTGGGGTAAAATTCCTATACTCAATCATTTCAGTGGGCTACAATTTTCTGGATACGCCGCTTTTCAGCGCCGGTTTCGGAATCGGTACCCTTACAGACCTTGGGGCCAATTGGTTTTTCAAGCCTGAACTGATCTGGTACAATTATCTGACGAAAGACCTCAGTTTCAACACCGCCACGCAGTCCTCGCATCTTCGGCTGGGGATTATGAAGCGAGCCAATAAGCTGGCAATAACGCTCTATCCGAGTGTTTACTACGCTAATGTTCCAAAGGGTCTGGAAGGTGAACTGACCAAAATAGGCGAAATTAAGCCATTCGCGCAGAACAAGCATGGCCAATTCGGATTTGGGCTTGGGTTGGGGGTAGCGTTTTTGAAGTAAGGGACAATTACGAAAAAAACTGCTCTCGGCAACGGGGCAGTTTTTCATTTCTTAACCGAAGTCAATTGTTTCCATTCCTGGCAGGTTTTTCTTTGTACAAAAAGAATATGAACAGAAAAACCTTGCTCTCGTCCCTATGGATCTTCGTGACATTCAACTACCTCTACTGCGACCTGATCGGCCTGATGGACGCCTCGCTACTTCGGCAGTATCTTACGGGAAAAGTCGAGAGAATGGAAATTAACGAGCGTTTTTTGTTATACGCCGCCATCCTCATGGAGATACCGATCAGCATGGTGCTGCTGTCCAGGATACTGCCTGAAAAACCTAACGCCTGGGCCAATATCATAGCTGCATTTATCAAAACGGTCGTGATGATTATAACCTTGTTCGTGGGGAAGCCAACTGAGTATTATTGGTTTTTCGCTTGCATAGAAATTCTGACCACCGTATTTATTTTTGTGTTTGCTGTCAAATGGTTGAGGGAATTTTCTTCTCCGCTAACCGCTTCCTGATCCGGCTTAGAGATTCGGGTTTGACCCCTAGGTAGCTCGCCAATTGATACTGAGGCACTCGCTGGATTAGGCTGCTGTTGGATTCTTGCAAACGCAGGTACCGCTGTTCCGGGGTGGCAGCGAAGTAGGCGGTGACTTTTCTCTGGTAATCCAGAAAAGTGTTTTCCAATACCCGGCGGGCGATAGATTCCAGCCGGGGAAATTTAGCAAAAAGGTCGTTCGCCGAGGCATTGTTACCAATAAGCAAGGTGCAATCCTCTTCGCAGACCCAGTAAAAAATGGCGGGCTGCGGGTTTTCGGCATTAAGCGAAATTACCCAGTCGTCCTCCACAAAAAAAGCAGTTGTCATTTCCTCACCGTCACTCAGGTGGTATTGTCTCACCAAACCTATCAACACAAAATACGTGTCGTCCGAGATCTGTCCAGCTCTGAGAAGTACCGTTCCTTTTTTAAACTCTTTTATGACCGAACTCGATTTGATTGCCTCGGCTTCTCCGATAGATAAAGGAGATATTTTGGAAAAATAGTCTACGATTTTATCTCTCATAAGTTATGTATAAATCAATACTTTTATCGGTTTTTTAGCAAATATAGAAATAAACGTCAAATATGAACTCAGCTATATTTCTTAACCAAAGTCAATGGACGGTGTGGTAAGCGGCGATAATTTTGCCCCATAATCATTCACCAATCCATTTTACCATGAAAAAGCTATTTTTTGTTTTATCGCTATTTGCCTTGACTTCTTGCGACGAAGAAGCGGTTTCCGTCGGATCCATCAACGAGTCGAAAATGCTCGACATCAACGGCACCAAACAATTTGTGATGATTCGCGGCGAGAACGCCAACAATCCGGTGCTGCTGCATTTGCACGGCGGGCCGGGTGTTTCGGAGCTGGGCGGCTTGCGGAAGTACAACCGAGACCTCGAAAAGGACTTCATCGTCGTGTACTGGGATCAGCGGGCCGCCGGGAAATCGTTCGTGGTGAATTCCCCGGCCAGCGAAATCAAAGTGAGCAAGTACGTGGAGGATGTCGATGTGCTGGCTAAATACCTAAAAAAACGGCTGAATGTCAACAAAATTTTGTTGGTCGGTCATTCGTGGGGTTCGCGGCTGGGGGTGCTGGCAGCCCAAAAGTGCCCGGAGCATTTTAGCGTTTTGGTCACTACCGGGCAAGAAGTTGCGGCGGCAGACGGCGAGCTGCAATCGTACGAATACACGCTCGCCAAGGCCAAAGAGTTCAAGATAGACTCTATGGTACAGCAGCTGCAATTCATCGGCCCGCCCAAAGGGGGCGACTACAGTACCATGTACCCTTTCCCGGAGGCGTTTTCTATCCAGAAATTCTTTCTGCTGGAACTGAATTGGAAAATTTATGACGGCATTTCGGTTGAAGATTTGTACGCCAATTTTCAGGAATCGGACGAATACACGGCCCAGGAGAAAGCGAACTACCTGGTGGCCGCTGATTTCACTAACCTGTACATCGCCAATGATCCTGACTTCAATAATTTTGATTTCAGGAAACAATTCCTTACTTTCAAGATTCCCGTATTCTTCTTTTCGGGAAAATACGACTACATCAACCCGACGCCCTTGGCCAAGGAGTATTACGAGTTGTTGAAAGCGCCAAAGAAACAGTACGTGCTTTTCGAGAACTCAGGCCATGATCCCGCCTGGGAGGAATCTGCCAAATACCACGCGGAACTAAAAAGAGTTTACGATATTGTAAAATAATTTGTCCGTAGGCTATCCTTGAAACCAAGGCGCATTAAAGCAAATACCTTGTTGCTCCGAATCCCGTTGGCCATTATCTTATTGATGCACAGCATTCCAGGAATGCTTAACGGCGGGATAACGCAGTTCGGAACGATGTTCCTCGACCCGCTTGGCTTTGCTCCCTTGGGTATCTACCTCGCCTGGTTTATCAAGCTTTCGCATGTAGCCACCGCCATTGCGCTGCTTTTGAACAAGTACCTCAAGCCAGCGGCTTGGGGTACTATTTTTGTTTTATTTGTGGGTATTATTACTGTGCATTTAAAGTCGGGCTGGTTTGTGGTGGGAGGGGGCAGCAATAGCGTTGAGTACAATTTTTTTGTTGATTTTTGTTTTGTAGTATCTGGTATTTTCGGATAAAGATTAGGCGAAGATTAATTATTCCTATCGTATGAGCAAAAATAGACTTCACTTTCTCGGGGGAATTATTCTAGCAGGATTCGTTTTTGTACATCTTTCCAATCATGCGTTGAGCCTTATCAATATCAAGACTCATATCAAAGTAATGGAACTATTGAGGGTAGTTTATAGGCAACCTATTTTCGAATCGGTGCTATTGCTAACAGTGTTTAGTCAGATTTTTTCCGGTCTTAGATTGTTTCTAGTACACCGAAAAAAAGCTGTAACATTTTTTGAAAAATTGCAAATCTGGTCAGGATTATATCTCGGAATATTCTTGATAATTCACTTGTCGGCTATTATGGCGGGTAGATATGTTCAGAAAGTCGATACTAATATTTATTTTGGAGTAGCCGGACTGAACACTTTTCCTTTCTTGTTATTTTTTGTCCCCTATTACGCTATCGCCATACTTGCTTTTTTCGGGCATTTGGCTGCTATTCATGCTAAAAAAATGAAATATACCCTTCTCGGTCTGAATCCACTAAATCAGGCAAAGATTTTGCTTTTAGTCGGCGCTATTGTTACTTCCTTGATTATGTACGGCCTCACCAATCGGTTCAATGGCGTAGAAATCCCAGCTATTTACCGCCTGGTAGAATAAATATTTACCAAAACTTTCATTCCGTTCCAACCTTTCACCTCCCTTCCTGCTCTACATCATATGTTTAACCATAAAAACCATTTTAAGCCATGAAAAAGCGATTGCTGATGCTGATGATTCCGGCGGCCATGATCCTGGGTTGTGAGAAGGGGGACGAAGTTGCCAACCGGGAGAAAACCACGGATTGCCGGGAAAAGGCCTGGAAAGAGGACTTGGCCTGTGTCCTAATTTACGATCCGGTTTGCGGATGTAACAACAAGACGTACAGTAATGCCTGCTTCGCGCAGGGCTACGGGGTAAGTGTTTCGTATAAAGGGGAATGTAAAAAATAGAGCCACCACGAAAAAGCAACTAATGACCGTTTTCATCGCCGCCTTACTGTGTTCGGCCTGTGAAAACAACCAAATCGAAAAAGAAACGACCGTCGAGGTAATTAAGGCCACTGTCAAAGCCGACGAGAGCGAATACAGGAGTCTGTTACAGGGGCGCGAGAGCTACGAGGGAGAGCTGTTCGACCTCAAAAACGTGAAAAGGGAGCAGCATCTCCTAAGGATATTTGTGGAAGGGCCCTGCGACACCGAAGGCTATTCGGTGACTTGGGATGGGGTCATAAACTATTCGGAGCCCGCCATCGCCAACCTGGCGGTTGGGTACAACGCTAAAAGTCAGGTACAGTGCCTGGCTTTAATGGCCTACACGGTCGAAGTGGACTTGCAAAAGGCTTTTGGGAAAAGCTATCGGGAAAACCTGATCGTCAACGTCGTCAATGCCTCTAAAAAGCAGGACATCCGCATTGACGGCAAGGGGGCCGCTACGAAGCTGAATTAACGACTCGCATTTATTCTGGGCGGGCTTTGCGCGTGGGCGTGAAGCCCGCTTTTTTTGCCTAGAATTTCTGACCGCATCCGTATTAATGTCAATTCAATCCACTAACCAAATTTTATCCTCCTCAAAGCCCTGCTCTTTCCACTCTACGAGTACCCTTTGGCTGTCTAGCGTGTTCACTTTCATCCCGACGTAATCGGGGTTGATGGGCAGGTCGCGGTTGTAGCGGCGGTCGATGAGCACCAGTAACTCCACGCACTCGGGGCGGCCGAAGGCGGTCATGGCGTCGAGGGCGGCGCGAACCATGCGGCCCGTAGCCAGTACGTCGTCGATCAGAATCACGTTTTTGTTTTCTATCAAAAATGGTACCTGCGTTTTGCTGGGGACGATGGGGGAATCGCGTCGGCGGAAGTCATCACGGTAGAATGTCGCATCTATATGCCCCAACGGAATCTCCTCCCCCGTGCGCTGGCGTAGCTCAGCGGTCACGCGCTCGGCCAGGTGAATGCCGCGCGGCTGCAAGCCCAAGACTACCGAACGCGAGAAGTCGCGGTGGTTCTCGATGAGTTGCTGGCACAGCCGACTGATCATGATTTCCAGCAAGGGACTGCTAAGGATAAGGCGTTTTTGGGACACTTATTTAGTGGACAGTTGACGGTTGACGGTTGACAGTTGGTAATGAGATAATTAGAGAATTTTATCTTCTATTTCCTATCTCCTAACTCATATCTAAATAAGTTTGCGCTAAAATAAAGCCTAAATATCGACTTTTCGAGAAATCGGGACGATTATCTAAAGTCAAACATCCAATATCAAACGTCATCTAGCATGAAATACCTCATCGCCGGGCTGGGCAACATCGGCCCCGAGTATGCCCTCACCCGCCACAACATTGGTTTCATGGTGCTCGATCGCCTGGCCGCGCAGCACGATTTCAAGTTTTCCTTCGAGCGGCTGGCCTTTACCGCCGATTGGAAGCACAAAGGACGCCAAATCCACTTCATCAAGCCCACAACTTACATGAATCTGAGCGGCAAAGCCCTCCGCTACTATACGGATGCCCACAAAATCCCGGTCGAAAACGTACTGGTGGTGGTGGACGAGCTGCAACTGGATTTCGGGACGCTGCGCCTGAAGCCCAAAGGCTCGCACGGCGGACACAACGGGCTGCGGAATATCGAGGAAATTTTAGGAACGGCCCAATACCCGCGCCTGCGCTGCGGCATCGGCAACGATTTCCCGCGCGGGCGGCAGGTGGATCACGTCCTGAACCCCTTTTCTGACCCCGAAATGGACGAACTTCCGGCGATTCTCGACCGGGCGGGAGACATGGTGCTCTCCTTTTGCACTTTGGGGCTACAACAAACCATGAATCTATTCAACCAATGATTGTACTTTATAAAGAATTTTGCACTTTTAGAAGACGGTCGAAAATAGCGGATAACTCCGAATATTATTTTATGAAATTTGGAATTTTAGCTCAATATAGACTAAAATTGGGGTTTGAGAGCCAAAAATGAAATTAAATACCAAATAATATTTTGTGATGTACCTACATCTAATTTGGTGATATCGAACTATACAGAGACCTTTGTGCGTTGATAAAGTGAAAATAAAAATAGCACAAAACAATGAAGAGTTCAAATAATAGTTTTATATTTGCCGGAGTATTGGGAGTAATACTCACCGCAAGCCCAGTAGTTAGTTTCTCATACAGCACCAAGGTAGATACCAGCGCTAAGGCGCATTTGTTGCACAAAGGAGCCGAAGTCGGGTTTTCGTCGTACGTTGAGGAGAATCTGACGCGGTTCAGCAAAAAAGACGAATGGAATAACGTAGAAAAAGTTGTGACGCTTTACAGCCAGTCACCGTCCAAGTTACTCAGTACGTCGCACACCGACCGGCAGGCTTTTACGGAAGCTGCCAAGTCGCTGGCCAAAAAGCTGGACCGCCAGAAGGGTGAAGACGCCGACCAGTGGTCGCGAAACTTGGCCAAAACGGTAAACAATATTCAGGTAATCTGGAATTTCGATCTAGACAGCCTGACGCCAGTAGTGATTGAAACGCCGCTCTACGTGGCCCCAAGCGGCGCAAAGCCAACTATCTGATAAGAGAAAAAGAAATTAAAAGACAATAAAGGTTAAGGGTTTAGGAATAGTCAGCATAGAGCCGCCTCATTTGAGGCGGCTCTATCTTTTTAGCTGGTTCTGCTGCCATTCGTGACTTGCCTTTTGCACCCACACCTCTACTCGGCGATTTAGCTTTCGGGTCGTTTCGTTACTATTGTTGGCTATGGGGCGGGAAGGCCCAAAGCCCTTTAATTCAATTCGTTCAGTAGCAATACCCTTTCGGAGCAAATAGTCTTGCGCCACGACGGTTCTAAGCTTGGACAACCCCAGGTTTTTATCAAAATCGCCCACATTATCGGTATGTCCGTAAAGTTGAATGCTCAATTCTGGACGCGCGTTCATAAATTCAACCACGCTATCTAACGCGCTGCGAGCCACATCGGTGATTTTGGGTTCGCTCTGTTCAAAAGGCAAAATATATATCGGCTTGTCGAAGTTTTCTTCCCGCATATTCATCAGCGTTTTCACCTCGCCGCCTTCGGGCTGGGGCGTCACCACAATGCTCTTGGCCTCGAAACCGGGGCTCAGCGCGGTAATCTTGTAGGTTTCCAGAGGCTGCAACTGAAAGCGGTAGGTGCCATCGATGGCTTTGGCGCGGGCGATAATCGAGTCGCTGTTGAAGCGGCGCACCAGCACGTCCACGTTCGGAAGGCGATCCAGGTTGCGGCCGTTGAAGACTTTGCCCGTGACTTCCACGTCACGCACGCTTGCCTTGGTTTTGACCACTATCTCTTCCAGATTTTCCCCTTTCGGACTGGCGGAAGCAGCCGCTTCAGCGACCGTTTTCACTGGTTTTTGGATATTTTGGGCCAGTCTCTGAAAACTTTGCTGCACAAAAACGGGCGTCATCACCCGGTCATATAGCCGAATAAGGGCCACCGCGCCTGGACTGGCTTCGTTTTTGGCGATCAGGTCGTCCTGAAAAAAATTAAGCACTTGGTCTTTATCCAGCACGGCCTCGTCGCCGGGGTCGATGAACTCGACTTTTGACTCGCCGTCCACGTACATTTTGATGAGGTGCGTTTCGACGTTGCGCGAGAAAACGTAATGGACGTACTCTTTGGGCTTGACAGGCGCCTTCTCACCCGTGGCGAAGTTGAAGAAATTGAGCCTCCCTTCGTAGATATAGCAACCGTTGTCGGTCTTGCGATTCTTGAAATCCAGCACCCGTTTCCAGCTTTCCAGCTCATCGAGCCTAAAATATATCTCCACGGTGTAGGAGCCGTTCAGTAGGTTGTGGCCCTCCTTGTTATCGAATTGCAGACCCGAATTGGCCTCAAACTGATATACCGTCCGCTTTTGTTTGCCCAGCTCGGGTAGCACCTCCTCGATGTATTTGCCCTCGGTTCCCAGACTATGCAGTTCGGGGGCGCTGTCGGAGTAGCTTTTCAAGCCGTCGGTGAAATCATAGGTGTAAACCTTCTGAGCCTGTGTTTCACTAAAAAAACAACCGCACAGAAGCAAACAAGTCAGTAATCCTCGCCGCACAAATACCATAGGGCAAAAATAGGGGAAACAGACCGCAACGGGAACAAGTCGCAGGATTTATTCGTGAATTAAAGTTTTTAACGACTGACCGCGAAAATTTATTCGTTTGAAAAAGTGCCCTTGTCTCGATCTGCTCTTGAAAACGCTCTTGTCCCTTCTAATACTTCAGGCCATTGGGCAAGCCATTCAATAGCCTAGTATTTTAGGCCAGTTATACAACATGATACTGTTCGAGCGAATAAATTCGGTAATTATTGTTGAGCGGGCTTTTCAAAAAACGGATTCATATACCAAACCAACTTTCCGCGCTTTTTCCTTGTTACCCTCCTTGAATCGACATTTCCATTCCCGTGAACCAAGAACAAAAAAGCGGTCAGATATTTGACCTCCCCACCCTTCGGCGCCTCTATACCTTTGTGGGGCCGTACAAAAAGCAGTTTTTTGGCCTGATCGGCATCATCATGCTGAGCGCGGTGCTGTCGCCGCTGCTGCCGCTGCTCATCAAGTACACCATCGACAATTCCATCGCCACGGGCGACTACCAGGAGCTTGCCCTGATGATGGCCATCATGATCGGCGTGCTGATCGTGCAGGGTCTGGTTTCTTTTGTAAACACGTACTTATCCGGCTGGCTCGGCCAATATATAATCCGCGATATGCGGGTGACGCTCTACGAAAAAATCATTAACCTGCGGCTCAAGTTTTTTGACCAAACCCCCATTGGGCGGCTCGTAACGCGCACTATTTCCGATATCGAAACGCTCTCCAACGTATTCAGCGATGGCATGGCGGCCATCGTGGGCGACATGCTGCAACTTACGCTCATCATCGCCGTAATGTTTTACACCGACTGGAAGCTGTCGCTCATCAGCTTGTCCATGATTCCGCTCATGCTGGTGAGTACCTACGTTTTCAAGGAAAAAATCAAAGACGCCTTTAATGAAGTGCGGGCGGCAGTTTCAAACCTCAACTCCTTCGTGCAGGAACACATCACGGGCATGAACATCGTGCAGATATTCGGCAGCGAAGACGCTGAGTTTGATAAGTTTGAGAAAATCAACGCCAAGCACCGCGATTCCAACATCCGCTCCATTCTCTATTACTCCATCTACTTTCCAGTAGCGGACGTCATTGCCGCCGCTGGCACGGGGCTGGTGGTGTGGTACGGCTCAAAACAGATTCTGGCCCAAGATGTTACCTTCGGTACCGTAACGGCTTTTGTAATGTTCATCGGGCTTTTTTTTCGGCCCATCCGCCAACTCGCCGACCGTTTTAACACGCTGCAAATGGGCATCGTCAGCACCGACCGCATCATCAAGCTCCTCGACAGCGACGAATACACCGAAAACAACGGTGGCTACGAACCCGAAACCGTGCGGGGCAAGGTGGAATTCAAGAACGTTTGGTTTGCCTACAACGAAGAGGAATACGTATTGAAAGACCTGAACTTCCACATGAATGAAGGTGAAACCATCGCCTTCGTGGGCGCGACGGGCGCGGGCAAGTCGTCCGTCATCAATTTGTTAAGTCGTTTTTATGAAATAAACAAGGGCGAAATCCTGATCGACGGCGTGGATATTCACGACTATGAACTCACGGCCCTGCGGCGGAACATCGGCGTGGTGTTGCAGGACGTTTTTTTGTTTTCCGACACCATCGAGAACAACATCACCCTCGGCAATCCTAACATCACCCACGCCCAAATAGTGGAAGCTGCTAAACTAGTGGGCGTTCACGAGTTCATTGAGCGGTTGCCCGGTGGCTACGAGTATAACGTGCAAGAGCGCGGAAGTACCTTGTCAGTGGGGCAGCGGCAGTTGATCTCCTTTGTGCGGGCGATGGTTCACGATCCCAAGATTATGGTACTTGATGAGGCCACCTCCTCAGTGGACAGCGAAACGGAGGGACTCATCCAAAAAGCCATCGAAAAACTCATGAAAGGCCGCACGGCCATCGTCATCGCCCACCGCCTCTCCACAATCCAGGAAGCCGACAAGATCATCGTGCTCGACAAGGGCGAAATCAAGGAAGAGGGCACCCACGAGGAGCTTCTAGCCTTGGAAGGCTTCTATGCCAACCTCTACCAGATGCAGTATAAGGAAATGGTGTAGGGGAGAAATTCGTTATCTTGCTAGAAATAAAAACTGACAAACCCATGGAAGCGACCTATGAACTAAGCGTGCAGGAACTCACTCCTGAGTGGCTGGAAAATTTCAAAAAGAAATTTCAAGATGCGGGTAAGGTGGTCATCAAGGCCAAAACGACCGAAATCCCGCCCAAGAAGAGCCAATACGAGGTCTTTTTGGAAATGGAGGAGATACGTAGGCGATTCAAACTGACTCCTGCTGACTTTCCGCCCGGCTTTGACATTAATGACATAATTGATGACGTCAATAATGTGGAATTATAAGTGTGCGCTATTTTGATACCAATGTATTGATAAACTATCTAGTCGAGCAGGACACGGAGAAACAATTGCAAGCTAAAAGGCTGTATGCTGAGTCGGCGGCGAATCAAACTTTTTTCATTACGCTGCTTTCATTGCAGGAGTTGACCTACGCGCTGGCTAAGATAAAAGTCGAGCAAGCTGAGATTGAGGACGCTTATGAAAAGTGGCACTCTCCCGAACTGCAAGATTATAGTCCTGACATTTTTGCCCGAGCTTTTTGGTTGTCTAGATATATTGGCTTCAAACACACCAACGACTGCCTTCACACCGCTATGGGCGAAGCGTACGGCTGTACTGAACTGATTACCTATAATCGGAAAGATTTTGTGCGGATCCAGCCATTGACGTCTTTAAAAATCATTATTCTGTAAATATCAATACCTCTTACCGGACGGTATAGCTAAAAATATAAACCATGACCCAACAAGCCTATATCCTCACCACGGCCCGCACCCCCATCGGCAGCTTCGGCGGAATACTTTCCTCAGTTTCCGCCACCGAACTGGGTGCCAAGGCCATCAGAGGGGCCATCGAAAAAATAAAGCTTGATCCCGCCCTCATCGAAGAGGTCTATATGGGCAATGTCGTTTCGGCTAATCTCGGTCAGGCCCCCGCGCGGCAAGCCGCCCTCGGGGCTGGGCTGGCCCACGAAACCATTTGCACGACGGTCAATAAATTGTGCGCTTCGGGTATGAAATCGGCCACGTTGGCGGCTCAGGCCATTCGGCTAGGCGATGCCGATTTGCTCGTGGCGGGCGGCATGGAAAATATGTCTCAGATTCCGTTCTACCTGCCTAAGGCCCGCTACGGCTACGGCTATGGCAACGGCGAAGTGGTGGACGGACTCCTCCGCGACGGCCTGACCGACGCCTACGACCACTGCGCGATGGGCGCCTGCGGCGACCGCACCGCCACGCAGCGCGAAATCACCCGCGAGCAGCAGGACGAATACGCCATTCGCTCCTACCAGCGCAGCGCGGCGGCAAATGACAAAGGGTATTTTAAAGAAGAAATAGCGGCGGTGGAAGTACCTCAGCGCAAGGGTGAGCCGCTGCTGGTGAGCGAAGACGAGGAATTCAAGAAAGTAAACTTTGAAAAAATTCCAACTTTACGCCCGGTATTCTCACCGGAAGGAACCGTCACGGCGGCCAATGCCTCCACCATTAACGACGGTGGCGCGGCTATGGTTTTGGCCAGCGGCCGGAAGGTAAAAGAACTCAATTTAAAGCCCATCGCCCGCATTGTGGCCTACGCCGACGCCGAGCAGGAGCCCGTTTGGTTCACGACTACACCCATCGCCGCTACCCGCAAAGTTTTGAAAAAGGCTGGAATGCAGCTTTCGGACATCGACTATTTCGAGGTAAATGAGGCTTTTTCGGTAGTAGTGCTGGCATACATGAAGGAGCTGGGATTATCGCCTTCGCAGGTCAATTTATTTGGCGGGGCTGTGTCGCTGGGGCATCCGTTGGGCGTTTCGGGGGCGCGGATTATGGGCACGCTGATTAACGTTTTACATCAAAAGCAAGGCCGTTACGGGCTTGCGGCTATTTGCAACGGTGGGGGAGGAGCGTCGGCGGTGATTTTGGAAAGGTTGTAAGACCCGCTACGTGATGAGCGTTTTCAAGCGGTCGTAAAAGCCCGTGCTTTTAAAAGTGAAGGTTTTGTGCAGGGTGTAATTGCTGATAAAGCTGCATCCCATACCAAAGATATAGCACGCCATCTGATTGACATTCACAACCTTGCTGGAAAGCGGAATCTGCCAAGCGTATATCTCGAAATAATTGTTAGAAACGAAATAGGCAAAGCGCGTCGCCATGTCCGTCACAAAGCCCGAGAAGAGCGCCACCATCAGGAATTTCACCATCTCGCGGTTGGTCTGCTGGGTACGGCGGGCGTCGAAAGCGAAGAGCTTGGTAAGGATGAAGCCCACGATCAACGAAAGCAGGTAAGAGGGCCAAATGGATTGTTGAAAGCTAAGACTGAACCAATCCTGTAACAAACTGCTGCATATTAACTGCACTACCGCCCCGGTTCCCGCCACCAGAAAATACGCGATTAAGTCTTTACGGTTGAGGATCGGACTTCCCGACTCAGTGGACACGGCGGCAGTCTGTTTCATTCAGCTATTGCTAGTTTTCGATGCAATAGTAGGGATAATTCCGTTTAACCCCAAATAGCCTTACTTCTCAAAATCCACCACTTCCCAAAATGCCTTCTTGGGTTTTAGTGCTTCGTCAAAAAGCAATGGATAGTCTTTACGACCTTTGATGGGAAAGGTATTGAGCCATGACTTCCGGTCGGAAATATTCCAGAACGTGACGCCCGAAACTTTGTCTTTGTGCTTGCGCAGGACGTCGAAAATCATTTGGTACTTATTGATTTGCAACCGCTCCTTCTCGGGCGTGAAAGAGGTCGTGTCGCTGGCACGCCGTTCCTTGCGGTTCCAGTCTTTAGGATAAACCGAAATATCCAGCTCCGTGATCTGCACCGTCAGGCCCAGGCTGGCGAAGCGGGCGATGGACTCTTTCGGTTAGGCTAGCGAAATTTTTCTTGATTAATTCAGCTTCGTCGCCTAGCTACACCGACTGCGGTGCCACCGAGACACCCACCGTGAAATAGTCGCGGTAGTAGTCTTTCAGACCCTTGTAATCTTGGGCAGTAACCGTTTGGATATAAGCAGCTAGGAATAGCGATACAAGCAATAACTTTTGCATAAAATAAGGGTCGGTTAGTTAGTTTTCAAGCTTTCAAATGATTTAGCCACTTCTCGAAAAGTATTGCCCGCTACTTTTGAACTTTCATCCTGCTTAATGGAGCCGCTTCGTAGGGCATTCATCACGGCGCACATCGCCATGCGGCTGCTGCTGTATTGTTTGTAGAACGCATCACTTACCGGAATGCGAGATACCGCCATTTTTTCCACCAAAACTTTCAGCGCCGACGACGCAGCCATGGGGTTGTTGTTACGGTTGGCCGCCATGCGGTCGAGCGTGGCGGCGTCGGTGCGGGCGGCCTGAGCCAGGGTGTCGGCTAGTTGGTTTTGTTGGGCGAGGTCGAATTTTTCGCTCACGTAAAGCCATTGGAGTTTGTCGAGCGGACACCCGTCATCGAGCGTGCTGTTGCTGGTGGCTGAGGCGGTCTCTTCGTTGACGCGGGCATTTCCGCCGCCGGGAGTTGCGGTCTTCGGGGGACCAGACGTGGTGGCGCATTGGGTGAGGAGGGCCAACACTACGACAGAAAAAACCTTGGGCAGACACTTCATAGAAAAGGGAGTTGATTAGGCAACATGGACAACAAGGAGCCGGCATTGGTTAAATCTACTGGTTTAGGTCGGAAAAAAACTGGTTTCTTATTTGATCCAGCACCCGTCCGATCAATCGGCAGCGGCCCGAAACAGCGGTGAATATTCCCCGTTTGTACGGTATTCCACAATTTGGGAAGCTGCGTGGCTTGACAAGTGCTGGCGGAACCGGGGCTGCATGACCCTCTTTGGACTGGTACATTTATTTGTTGAGCGTAAGAAATAACTGATCTACCAATGGCAGCCCATGCTTTCGCTTCCTCGGGAGAGTTCAGCGAAAGTGACGCAGCTCGCGCGACCGGGATTTGCTTTGGGAGAATCGGTCTCACACCAGAAAGGCGAGGAAGAAACTCCCGCTTTATTTTTTAACCAATAAAAATACTATGAAAAAATCATTAAAGAAACAGCTACTTGGTGCGCTAGTGGGCTTGGGGATGATGGGCGCGGTAGCACCAGCCAGCCTTGCGCAAGTGAAAGGAATCAGTTACACGCTGTCGCCCACGGGTGAATACGTTTTCTGGGATAAGAACACCGGAATTAGTAACGGATTTTTGGTGGGCGGTCAGCTCGGATTTGGTTTCGGCGAATTCGTGGAACTACGGGCTACCTATTTGCAGGATGTCAATAATTTGACTCGTGATTTCAGCGCGTTGTCGCCGATGGCGCTCAAAAACGCTGATCTCAATGAGGTCGGGGTGAGCGTTCAGCGCTGGGGCGGTGACCTCAAGCTAAACCTGAGCCGGGGAGGGCTGGTGCCTTACCTGACCGTCGGCACGGGCGTGCAGACGATCGGGGCCGACACCTTGGCCAAGTCGAAGGCCATTTATGTTTCGGGCGGAGCCGGACTGCAATTCAGCGGGGGCGACCGTTACACGCTGAACATACAGGCGGTAAACACGGCTTTCAACGGCTCGCCCGTCCGCAGCCTTACGAGTGCCGCCGAGCGAACCGCCAACAATTTGACGGTTGAGGATTACCCCAACGACCTGCTCCAAAACTGGTCGATACGCGCCTCCCTCACCCTGTATTTGGGCGGACGCCGTCCGGGCCAGTTGACGGATGCGGACAAAGCTTATCTCAACAATTTCTCGGGGGGATTGGTCCTGCCGATTGAAGTGACGGCGGGTCAACTGGATTTTGGGAAAAACCTCCCTTACGCCAGTACCCGCTTTGTGGGCGTAGCCACGGGTCTCAATTTTGGGCCTTACGTGGGCATTCGCGGGTTCTACTGGCGGGGGCTGGAAGACGGCTACTTTAATTCCAGTTTCAGCAAACTGGCCCTCTACGGGGGCGAAGGCAAGTTTAAACTCAATTCCGGTCAGGGACTCACCCCGAGTATTCTGCTGGGTGGCGGGGTGATCGACGCCATGGACGGCTACCAGACCGACAGCAGCGCGGCTCCATTGGACAAAAAAGGATTTGTGTCGGGTGGCTTGGGACTTGACTTTCCCTTAGGCCGGGCCTTAAAGCTTACGGCTTACGCCAAAGCATTACTAACCGCACCCGACTCGATTATCGACGTGGCCGATCCTGACAGACTGGCTACGAGCTGGGCCTATGGCCTAAGCCTTAACCTTTTGATCGGCAACGGGATAAAAGACACGGAGTCGAAAAAGGAAGAATCGTACGACGAGTTGGTGATGAATAACCTGAAGCGTGAGAAAAACCGTGCTGAAAACCTGAGGGACGATTATGAGAAGCGAATCGGTCGCCTTGACGACCTGATCAAGGACGCCCGCAAGGATGGTGATCGCCAGTTGCAGTATGACTTGCAGGACGAGCAGAAGAGCCTGGAAAGGGGAGTCAAAAAAATCGAGGAGTTGCAGGAAAGGGAGGAAGAAGCCAACGAGGAGGCCAACAAAAAGGATGACGCCTTCCTGATCGACATGAAGCCCACCGAGTATCGTGACCAGCTCGACGACATAGAGAAGCAGTTCGGACGAGGCACCAGCAGCGGTAGCCGCAGTTTCTTCAACGACCGCTCTGATCGCAATGACCGGAATACTGACCGCCGCGACGATGACGACCGTGATGACGACGACGATGAGAACCGTGCCATTAAGTTGCTGGAAGATCGTTTAAAATCTATTGAGCAGAAACTGGACGATATGCAGCAGAACAATCAGCGAAGTGGCCAGAGCCAGATGAATTATGAAGATCGAAACCAGCGTTTCGACGACCGCGATTATCGGAACAACGACAATCGGAACGAGCGGAACAACGACAATCGGAACGAGCGGAACAACGACAATCGGAACGAGCGGAATAATCGCAACGACAACCGATACGACCAAAACGATAACGACCAGAACAATAATGGAAACTACGACGACCGTAACCGCAATAGGCGCGGCAATGCGGGCGGCAACCGGAATGGTGCCTATCAGCCCGACACCAATGATAAAATGATGGCACTGAAAGAGCAGCGCCAAAAGGGTGAAAACCTGCGTAAAGCTTACGAAGACCGCATCGACCAACTGGACGATCAGATCAAGGAAGCCAAGGACAAGAGCGACGATAAGCTGGAATCGGAACTGCA
>Ga0335395_10001051_pt1 | contig 17619 bp, 10 predicted proteins | sample MAT02_FD_205744 | JGI IMG/M metagenome (GOLD analysis project Ga0335395, IMG submission 205744) | Freshwater microbial communities from Lake Fryxell liftoff mats and glacier meltwater in Antarctica - MAT-02 (spades assembly) (version 2) ...
AACGCTTCCAAAAAGTAATCGATACCTGGAACAGCACCTCAGAAGACCTCAAAGACGAAGTAGTAAAGAACTTCCGCGCCACTGACCCGCTCAACTCCGTCTACATGATGGCCTTCTCCGGCGCGCGCGGAAATATCTCCCAAGTGCGCCAACTCGTCGGAATGCGCGGATTGATGGCTGACCCGCAAGGCGAAATTATCGACTTGCCAATTAAAACCAACTTCCGCGAAGGACTAACCGTTACTGAGTACATTATTTCGTCCTATGGAGCCCGCAAAGGCTTAGTAGATACCGCCCTCCGCACCGCCGACTCTGGCTATCTAACACGGCGGTTAGTAGACGTAGCCCAAGATGTGATTGTGCGGGAAACAGACTGCGGCACTCAGCGCGGGATTCGGGTACGTCCGATGACCGACGGTGCTACAGTGCTGATTCCCCTGAAAGAAAGGCTGCTAGGCCGCGTGTTTGCCAGAGACGTACTGCACCCCAAAACCAAAGAAATCGTGGCTTATGGCAACGAAAGAGCGGTGCGAAATCAGCCGATTACCGAAGAACTAGCGGACGCGATCGGCTTATCTGGAGTGCCAGAAGTTTATTTACGATCGCCCTTGACCTGCGAATCTACACGCTCGGTTTGTCAGCAATGCTACGGCTGGAGCCTCGCCCACCTGAAAATGGTAGACATGGGAGAAGCGATCGGGATTATTGCCGCCCAGTCGATCGGCGAACCCGGAACCCAGCTCACCATGCGTACCTTCCACACCGGCGGCGTGTTCACCGGAGAAGTCGCCAAACAAGAACGGGCACCATTCCCTGGCGTGGCAAAGTTTAAGAACTTGCGAACCCGTCCCTTCCGCACCTCCCACGGCGAAGAAGCCCTGATCGCCGAAAACGGCGGCAAGCTGGTATTCGAGGGCGAGGGCTACGAGGAAGGCAAATCGGGAGCCAAAAATCAGAAGCTGAAAATTGAACTGGCGATCGCCCAAGGTTCTACGCTTATGGTCAAAGACGGACAGCGCGCCATCCAGGGTCAAATATTGGCTCAAGTGCCGATCGTCGGACGCGCAGCCCGCAAAACCACCGAAAAAGTCACCACAGACGTAGCCTCAGACTTAGCCGGCGAAGCCAAATTTGCCGACATCGTACCCGAAGAAAAAACCGACCGCCAAGGTAACACCACCCGCACCGCCAGCCGGGGCGGACTGATTTGGATACTATCGGGAGAAGTCTACAACCTTCCTCCCGGCGCGGAACCGGCAGTCAAAAACGGCTCCCGAATTCAAGAAAACACCGTCATCGCCGAAACCAAACTCGTCTCCGAACACGGGGGCGTAGTCCGCATCGCCGACGAGCGAGAAATCGAAATCATCACCGCCCAAGTATTGCTCGACCAAGCCATCGTCCGAGCCGAAAGCACCGGCGGCCGAGAATACTACACTATCGAAACAACCTCTAACCAGCGGTTCTCGCTCAAAACAACTCCCGGAAGCAAAGTCATCAACGGCGAAGTCGTAGCCGAACTGCTCGACGACACCTACCGCACCGCCACCGGAGGCATTGTCAAATACGCCGGAGTCGAAGTCCAAAAACGCGGCAAAGCCAAACAAGGACTCGAAGTAATCAAAGGCGGCACCCTGCTGTGGATACCCGAAGAATGCCACGAAGTCAACAAAGACATCTCCCTGTTGCTAGTCGAAGACGGCCAGTACGTCGAAGCCGGCACTGAAGTAGTCAAAGATATCTTCTGCCAAACCAGCGGTGCAGTAGAAGTGACGCAAAAAAATGACATTTTGCGGGAAATTGTCATCAAACCCGGAACCCTGCACGTCGTTGACCGCCCCCCGCTTTCAGGAGCCGAAGGTCAAATTGTCAACGCCGGTCAAGAAATCTTCCCCGGCTTGGTTGCTGAAGAACTCGGCTATGCCGAATACATCGAAACTCCCGAAGGCCCAGCATTGCTGCTGCGGCCCGTCGTAGAGTTTCCCGTCCCCGACAAGCCGCCGGTGCCTGCCCAGACGGCGCTCAACGAGTCGATCTCCCTCAAAGCAGTCCAGCGCCTCCCCTACAAAGACGGAGAGCGCGTCAAATCAGTAGAAGGACTCGAACTCCTGCGGACTCAGCTCATCCTAGAAATCGGTTCAGGAGCTCCGCAACTGGCAGCAGACATCGAACTTTTGCCAGATCCAGAAGATGATACCGCCTTGTCGGACGACGGTTATGACTCTTCCTCCTCGGCCTCCGACTCCACCGCCCTCTCCCAAGAACTAGCAGGAGAAAGCGACGAAGCACCGCAGGTTTCCAAAACCTTCCGCCTGCAGCTAGTGATTTTAGAATCCCTCGTAGTTCGGCGCGACGTGTCGGCAGACCCCACCCAGGGCAGCACTCAGACGCGGCTGTTGGTAGAAGACGGACAGTCGATCGCCCCCGGCGCAGTAGTTGCCCGCACCGAAATTCTCTGCAAAGAAGCAGGGACAGTTCGGGGCATCCGCGAAGGACAAAACGAGCCGGTGCGCCGCCTCTTGGTCATGCGGGAAGCCGACTCGATTTCGATCGACCTCCCCGTCGCACCAGATTTCAGTCCCGGTCAACTGCTAGTAGCCGGTACGCTCATCGCCCCCGGCACGATTTTGGAAGAATCCGGCCAAGTAGTCAAGGTCATACCCTCGAACGGCTCGGAATCTGCAAAAATCGTGCTCAGAATAGCTCGTCCTTACCGGGTTTCTGCTGGTGCAGTCCTCCACGTCAATGACGGCGACTTGGTGCAGCGGGGCGACAACTTAGTAATCCTGGTGTTCGAGCGGGCGAAAACCGGCGACATCATCCAGGGTTTGCCCCGGATTGAAGAACTCCTGGAAGGGCGCAAGCCGAAGGAAGCCTGCATTTTGGCTCACCGGCCCGGGACTGCCCGCGTATCCACCGAGGAAGATATGGTCGAACTCTCGGTAGTAGAAGATGACGGCCGCATCGAAGCCTATCCTTTGCTGCCGGGCCAGAATCCGATCGTCTCCGACGGACAGCGAGTGGGTGTCGCCGAAGCCCTGACTGACGGGCCCGCCAACCCCCACGAAATTCTCGAAGTTTTCTTCCAAGCCCTCAAAGAGCGCCAGCCCATCTTTGAAGCAGCTTTGGAAAGTTTCCAGCAGGTGCAGACCCTCCTGGTAAACGAAGTGCAGTCTGTCTATCAGTCCCAAGGGGTAGATATTTCTGACAAGCACATCGAGGTAATCGTGCGGCAGATGACCAACAAAGTCCGCGTAGAAGACGGCGGCGACACTACGATGCTCCCAGGCGAGCTGGTAGAGCTGCGGCAGGTAGAGCAGGTGAACGAGGCAATGTCGATTACCGGCGGAGCTCCGGCAGATTACACTCCGGTGCTGCTGGGTATTACTAAGGCTTCGCTCAATACCGACAGCTTTATTTCTGCGGCTTCTTTCCAAGAAACCACCAGGGTTCTGACTGAAGCTGCGATCGAAGGCAAGTCCGACTGGCTGCGCGGACTCAAAGAAAACGTGATCATCGGCCGCCTGATTCCCGCCGGTACGGGTTTCAACGCTTACGAAGATGCCAGCGTTCAGGAGGCGGGTTTTGAAGGTGCCGTGTTTGATGACGATTTCCAAGATTTGCAGGAGGATGTGGTACTCGATGATCGTTCGGCCCGCCGCAAATATACGATCGAAAGCACTTTCGATACCGCAGTAGTTTCTGACCTTGAGCCTGATGAAGATTTTGAGGAAGTTGAAGTTGATGAAGACGATTTTGTCGGCTCAACTGATGACAGTTCCTTAGAAGTTTTGGCTGACGACGAGGACGATGATATCGGTTTCGATTTCGACGAAGACGAAGACTAATACAGGACTTACTCGCGAGTGGTCAGAAACCGGGTTTTTTCGATAATTTTTCCCACTCGCTCACAGATTCGGTAAAAACCCGGTTTCTTTGGTCTTAACCCGTTTAGGACTGTAATCTTAGTTCTGAAATTGTCGCGCACGCCCGTAAGACCGGGCTGCGCGGCAATTTTTTCGGTTTCGACACCGGTTTAAAAATATTAAGTTTGTTTCTTTAAAGCTTGGTGTTCTCCACAGTCAAATTCGCGACAAAAAGCGCGATCGGACTGCACACAAATAAGGAATAAATCAATAGGTGTATCCGTCAAAAAATATAAATCAAAATTTAAGAAAAACTTATAATTCCGAGGTTTTAAGTGTTTGAGCTAACAAATAGTCAAAGAGAGCATCTCCGGCTTTGCAACAAAAAGCTTTTTTTGTTTAATATCGTGTCCGGTCGATCGATCGATCTAATATTGGTTCGTAGTGCGGACTTTAGTCCGCTCTTAAATTGCGGACTAAAGTCCGCACTACGAACCGTTGCTCGATCGCTATCGATCGCACCGCTGGTTACATACAGCCCGTGCGAACTCGATAGCGAGCTGTTGCTACAAATGTAACATTGAGATCCAATGCAATTAAAATTCTTTCTTCCTTCTTCTTCCTTCTTCCTTCTTTTTCCTTCTTCCTTCTTCCTTCTTCCTTCTTCCTTCTTCCTGCTTCTTCCTTACATCCGTTACATCCGCTACACAATCCGTTGCCGAACTTCCTCCTTCATGTATAGCGGTTCTCAAAAAAGTGAGGATAGCCCTATGCCCTATGCCCTATGCCCTATGCCCTATGCCCTATGCCCTATGCCGTTCGCGTACCTCATATGAGAGAAAAGGAAGGCTATATTTCACTCAATCAGGGAGCAAAGCCTTGATTTGAGCGACAAACTCTTGATGGTCTACCACGGGTTTAGAGATGTAACCGTCCGCACCACTTTGATTCAGAAAAGTTTCTCTATCACCGGCCATCGCGTGAGCAGTAACCAAAATAATCGGTAGCGAGGCCGTTTGCGGGTCTGCTTTCAGCATTTGAGTAATCTTAATGCCGTCAACAGCTTTTCCTTGATAGACGCTGCGCGAAAGAGACACATCCATTAAAATCAAATCAGCTTCCCCAGATGCAGCAATCTGCATCACCTCATCGACATTTTCTGTGTGCTTCACGGCTAAGCCCCCCCGCTTAGTCAGAATTTTAGAAAAAACTCTAGCGTTAACCAAATCGTCCTCTACAATCAGAACGGTTTTCATCTTTGCGATCTCCTGGATACCACCTTCAAAGGCGCTTTACTCAGCACGGGGAAGGCGAGAGGAAAGGATGGGCAACAATACGGCTGCATACAAATAGCCATCTTTTTTGTGAATGTGTTTGCAATACTTTTGACATCCGCCCCGCCGTAAAATGGACGGGGATTTCATCTATTTCAAAGCGTCAAAAATTGACAACTGTCGAAATTCTGGTTGGGTTAACGCTTGGCGCGAGGATGCAGCTACTTTAAAAGCAGTCTTGTGCTTGACTCCACGTTTGTTTTTCGTCTCCGAGTGCAACGGCAGCGACTAGAATATTAACCGCAGCATTGATATTTATATCATGGTTAGCAGACAAGCTAAATTCCTCCCTCTGCTGCCGATCGACCAATCCTTGAATCCGAGGTTTATTAATTAGTTTTGGGTCAACAGTTTGGCTGATGTAGTTGCAAGGATGAGAAAATACCTTGAGAGTCGCGTCCAGTTTTGGGGCTACTTTAGGAGGTACTTCAAGCTTGTAAGCTCTTGTCAAAACTTGTTTCATCAAGCTAGTTATATCACAGATGACACTAGGCGGCTCCGATCCGCGAATTGCGTTTCTCTTCAACTCGGTTGTCTTGGGCCCGTTGGTTTTTCGGCGAAATGGCCTACAGATGCCTAAAAGTTTCCAGGGAGTATCTCATTTCTGTCGCCAAGCATTTTTTTGCGAGTGCAAGGCGGTGGCGATCGACCTATATAAGACTCGATCGCCAGAAAGCACTATAAATGCACTGTCAAAAAAATACTTACTGCATTGATTGAGGTGCTCTACCTGATACTGACAAGAGTCTCAAGATTCTTCATTAGCAGGTTTTTAGGATTTTTTTTCTGGGTCAAGCCGGCGACTTAGAGTCGGGAGGGTGTGACAATTGTTTTATGTGCTGCTCTTAAAATCAAGCAATATTGATTCAGGTACTGCCGCTGAAGCATTCGGAGTAGGGAACATAGCGGGGATTGTTAAGGATTGGCAATTCTTAGTTTAGACCGATCGACATTGCTTTAAAATATCGACGCTTCCATCGATCGCAGATCAGACTAGGACAGCTCATGAGAAAAGCTTTTGACTGCTGAATTCTCAAAGATCGGCATTTGTGAGCGATTATAAGTAAAAGCATGACTGTAAATCAACCTTCTCGCGGCGGACGGTATATAGACAGGTAGTCGCAACGATCGGCAATATAGAGGTTAGGGTAAGAGTGGAGAGTAAGAAGCAAGTGTTGCCAGTCTTCGGCACTCTGATTCTGCTTTAACCTGTTAAATTTATTTTTATCCTCCTGCTGGGCGGTTTTATCGAACTATCGGTTTGCTTGAAGGCAAACGCTTTTCATTCGAGACAGGCAACCTGAGCATTATTGACAGAGGCTGTCTTCACTCAGGAATTAACGGACACAAGGACTCATGGCCAAACAACTAAACCTACTTTCCGGGCAAGTAATTTCTACGCCTCTGCACGCCGAGATGCAGCAATCGTACCTCGAATATGCCATGAGTGTGATCGTCGGGCGAGCTTTGCCTGATGTCCGCGACGGTTTAAAACCCGTGCACCGTCGAATTTTGTTCGCGATGCACGAACTCGGTTTGACACCAGACAGACCTTACCGCAAGTGCGCCCGGGTAGTTGGAGATGTTTTGGGAAAATATCACCCCCACGGCGACCAATCGGTTTACGACGCTCTGGTGCGTATGGTTCAGGAGTTTTCGAGCCGCTATCCTTTGCTTGCCGGTCACGGCAATTTCGGTTCGGTGGACAATGACCCGGCTGCTGCGATGCGCTACACGGAAACTAGGCTCGCACCGATCGCCCACGAAGCTATGCTAACCCAAGTCGGCGATGCAACTGTTGATTTTGCAGCTAACTTTGACAGTTCCGAGCAAGAACCGACAGCACTACCGGCTCAGTTGCCGTTTCTGTTACTCAATGGCTGTACTGGGATTGCTGTGGGGATGGCCACTAATATTCCGCCGCACAATTTGGGGGAGGTGGTAGATGGTTTAATTGCTTTGATTGAAAATCCCGAAGTCTCGGACGAGAAGTTAATTGAACTGATTCCGGGCCCAGATTTTCCGACGGGAGGGGAAATCGTCGCTACAGAGGGCATTGTTGATGCCTACACTAAGGGTCGAGGCAGCATTGCGGTAAGGGGTGTGGCCGGGGTGGAAGAAGTCCCTGGTAATCGCAAGGTGCGGACTAAAACTGCGATCGTGGTGACGGAGTTTCCGTTTCAGGTGAATAAGGCGAGTTGGATTGAAAAGGTGGCGGATTTAGTGAATGCCGGTCGCCTCGACGGTATTTCTGATTTGCGCGATGAGAGCGATCGCGATGGCATTCGAGTTGTAATTGAACTCAAGCGGGAATTTACTCCCGAAGCGGTGCTAGCTCGTCTTTACCAACAAACTGACCTGCAAACAAATTTTGGTGCGATTTTGCTGGCAATTGTCAACGGTCAACCCCGACAGTTGACGCTCAGACAATTGTTGCAGGAATTTCTCGATTTCCGAGAAGTGACTCTCACCAGGCGCTACAATTACGAGTTGCAGGTGGCAGAACGTCGGTGTCACATTGTCCAAGGCTTAATGTTGGCTTTGACAAATCTCGATACTACGATCGACATTCTCAGAAATTCTCCTGACGGTACTACTGCTAAGCAAACTTTCCAAGTTCGCCTCGATTTGAGCGAAAGTCAATCTGATGCGATTTTGGCGATGCCGATGCGCCGGCTGACTGGTTTGGAAAGGCAACATTTGCAAGCTGAACTGGATGAGTTGATGGGGAATATTCAAGAATTGCAGCGGTTGTTGAGCGACAGGCGCGAACTTTTGAAGGCTTTGAAGAAGGAATTGCGATCGCTCAAACGCAAGTACGCTGACCCCCGCCGCACTAAATTTGCTAGGGAAACAGGACGCGCGGCCAAGACAGACACACAATTTTCTGGTAAGAAAAATTCTGGACTAAAGCAGTTGTCGCCGGCAACGATTCAGCCTAACTTATTGTTGCCGGTTCTAGAGCCTGAAGAAACAATTGTTGAATTTTCGCACAAGCATTACGTGCGGCGCTTGCCGGCTACGGATCGCCCGCGCTCGAAAAGTCGCGAAAAATCGGTTTCTGCTTTAGACAAATATGAAGATTTTATTGTGACTGCAGAGCTGACTAAAACCGATCGCACTTTGATAGTCTTAACTCCTAACGGCAAAGCTTACCCGCTGAAAGTGGCTGATATTCCTAGCAGTAATCCAAAAGACCGAGGAAAGCCGATTGTCGGTTTGTTATCACCGAGTGCTACTAAAGACAGTACGGATCGCGCTTTGTCGGAAATTACTATCGCACACTTTATTTTGCCGGAAAATTCGGAGGGTGTGGATTTAGTAACTATGACTCAGCAAGGAAAAATTAAACGTTTGCCGGTGCAGGAATTGGCTGATGTGACTAATCGCGGCATGACTGTTGTTAAACTCAAGGAGGACGATCGACTCCGCAGCGCAAGTCTGAGCAAAGTCGGCGAGCAAGTGGCCGTCGCAACTTCGGGAGGTCGAGTCCTCCGGTTTGATATTGATGACGAACAACTGCCGCCAATGGGCCGCAGCGCCCTGGGTTCTCAAGTAACCAGGTTGCGGAAGCAGGAAGTTTTGGTGGGTTGTATTACGATCGATCCCGAAGACAGTCTGGTGCTATTTTCGGAGTTGGGTTGGGCTAAACGAATGCCTGCAGGTTCTGTCAGACTTACTAATCGCGGCGAAATTGGCACTCAAGCTTTTCGTTTCGCAGAACCTAAAGATACTTTGGTTGGCTTGCTGCGCGCTGTTCCGGGTACTGATGTTAAACTTTTTACTACTTCTGGCCGCTTGCTGCGATCGACTACTCATGCTATAGCTTTTTGGGGGAAAGATGCTGCGGGCGATCGAGTTTTTGACCTCAATCCCGGTGAAAAAATTATTAAGGTTATTAGCAGTCAATAGTCATTGGTCATTGGGCATTGGGCATTGGGCATTGGGCATTGGGCATTGGGCATTGGGCATTGGGCATTGGGCATTGGGCATTGGGCATTGGGCATTGGGCATTGGGCATTGGGAATAAATACCCGGAGGCTCTGCCTCCAATTAAGGCTTGTTAAGGCTTGTTCCCAGGCTCTGCCTGGGAATACATACCCGGAGGCTCTGCCTCCAATTTCCCCAATTCTCAATTCTAAAAATCTAAAACTTGTTTTGAGCGAAGTCGAAAAATCTAAAATCTAAAATCTAAAATCGTTTGATGGCGAAAGTTGTATTAGAAAATATCTACAAAAGTTTTCCACTCCGCCAAGGAGAACAGGAAAAACAAGCAAACAACGTCGCAGAAAGTGTCTCGCCCGAAGCCTCTAGTTCAACTTCTAACAGCGTTTTGCGGCGGATTAACCTGACGGTCGAAGACGGGGAATTTATGGTGCTGGTGGGGCCTTCTGGCTGCGGAAAAAGCACTCTGCTGCGATCGATCGCCGGTTTGGAAGTTTTGACAGCCGGCAATATTTGGATTGGCGATCGCCTCCTCAACGATTTGCCCCCCAAAGACCGAAATATCGCTATGGTATTTCAAAATTATGCTCTCTATCCTCACTTAACAGTTTACGATAATATCGCCTTTGGATTGCGCCGCTCTCAGAAGGAAGAAGGAAGAGGGAAGAAGGAAGAGGGAAGAGGGAAGAGGGAAGAAGGAAGAGGGAAGAAGGAAGAGGGAAGAAGGAAGAGGAAAGAAGAGACAGAGACAGAGACAGAGACAGAAAAAAGCAGCAGGGTTCAAACAGAAAAAATCAAAAATCAGTTAAAAGAGGTGATTAATTATTTAGCTTCTAATACTGTAAACAACGATCACTTATATAGTTTAGGGGAGGACTTTTTAGTGGGAGCAACTCGCAAGCTTCCTCCGGGTTTGCGCTATTTATCGGAACGGGAAAAGGCTGTCGGCAAAAGAGTTAGGGCGGTAGCTCAATTATTGCAAATAGAACCGCTTTTAAATCGCTTGCCGAAACAACTTTCGGGAGGACAAAAGCAGCGAGTAGCTTTGGGTAGGGCGATGGCTCGAAATCCTGAAGTTTTTTTGATGGACGAACCGCTATCTAATCTTGATGCGAAATTGAGGGCGGAAACTCGATCGCAAATTGTGCAGTTGCAGCGACAGTTGGGAACTACGACTATTTATGTGACTCACGATCAGACTGAGGCGATGACTATGGGCGATCGCATTGCGATTATGAATGCAGGCCAGCTTCAGCAAGTCGCTCAACCTCTGGAGCTTTACAACAAGCCCGCTAATCTATTTGTGGCTGAGTTTATCGGTTCTCCGCCGATGAATTTTTTGCCGGTACAGTTTACAGCCCCGCTGTTGATTTCTCACCCGCAATTTCGCTTTACTTTACCGGATATTTGGGCAAAAAATCTACAACAATATGACGGGCGAGAGCTAATTTTGGGCATCCGACCCGAACATCTGAGCATTCACCCTCCTGCTACCAAAAATCTGTCTGTACAAGTGGAAATTGTGGAGGCTTTGGGACATGAAACTTATTTGCGGGTGTGTTTGACTGATGCTCCGGCTGTGCGGATGCAGGTGCGGGTTCCTCCTGAGCGATCGATCCGTGTTGGCGATGAGCTTTGGCTGGCCGTCGCCCATGACAAAATTCACTTGTTTGACCCGGATACGGAGTTGGCTATTTTCCCTCGTTAGACCAAATTCTCAAGGTCGATCGACCTTTGCGATCGATATCACACATCATAAACTTGCACTTTTTTCAAGTTACTGTTATATTAATTTACATAAGCCTTACAAAAGTTAACGAAAGGAGTTCGCACTATGCCAGAACAAAAACGCAACGCTTGGAACTGGGGCTTCAGCGAAGGAGCTGAAAATTGGAACGGTCGTTTAGCCATGATTGGTTTCTCTGCCGCTGTGATTATCGAATTGGTTTCCGGTCAAGGTCTGCTTCACTTCTGGAACCTGATCTAGTACGATTTTAGATTTTAGATTGGAGAATTGGGAAGCCATTCTTTTCTTGATAGGACTAAGATTAAAAAACCCGGTTTCTTTGACGCGAGTAGCTGCTCTTCGAGAGACTCAGATCGAGAAACCGGGTTTTTTTAATTGCAATGTGCTAGCAAACTGCTTTAAACCCATCTAATTTTGCAGTTTAGATTTTTCAGACAATACAAAGCTTGGGAGTCCCCAAAGGAACTCCCAAAATTTTGCCCGCGCGCTTATCGCAGGGCAATTTTTGCAGGGCGATTTACCCGCAGCAAATAGCCATCTCATGTCCGTTCGATTGACCGCAATCAGATTCGTTTGTAGTGCGGACTTAAGTCCGCTTTCATGGAGCGGACTTAAGTCCGCACTACGAACCGTTTTTGTGATGATAATCGACCCGACATAATATGACTCAATCGGAGTGCAACGATCAGCACAAAGTTTAACAACCATCGCTTCCAAAAAAGCTATGGTTCGCTCCCCAAAAGAGCCAATCACTCTTTTGGGTGATGCCAGACAAATACTCTAGCGGATATATTCTTTTAAGATGCTGTTGCGGTTGGGATGGCGCAACTTCCGCAGCGCTTTAGCCTCGATTTGACGAATCCGCTCGCGAGTGACGTTAAAGATTTGACCAATTTCCTCCAAGGTCTTCATCCGTCCGTCATCTAAGCCGTAACGAAGTCGCAATACATCTCGTTCTCTAGGGCTCAGAGTATCCAAAACGCTCTCTAAATCTTCTCTTAGCAAGTTTTTCGAGACTTGATCTTCTGGCGTTTCTCCGTCAGATTCAATAAAGTCTCCCAGACGCGAGTCTTCCTCTTTGCCGATCGGAGTTTCTAAAGAAATAGGTAACTGTGCGGATTTAGCAATGAAACGCAACTTCTCGATCGTCATCTCCATCTTAGTCGCGATTTCTTCTTCCGTAGGCTTGCGACCCATTTCCTGAGAAAGAAGTTTGGTAGTTTTCTTAATCCGCGAGATGGTTTCGTACAGATGAACCGGTAGGCGGATAGTCCGGGATTGGTCGGCGATTGCTCTGGTGATGGCTTGACGTATCCACCAAGTTGCGTAGGTGGAAAATTTGTAGCCTTTTTCGTGATCGAATTTTTCAGCGGCCCGGATCAGACCCAAAGAGCCTTCCTGAATCAAATCTTGGAAAGACAAACCGCGATTCATGTACTTTTTGGCGATCGACACCACCAAACGCAGGTTTGACTGCACCATCTTCTCCTTGGCCCGCCGACCGATGTGGAGTCTGTGACGGAATGCCGGTAGTGCCATATCTACAGCATTAGCCCATTCGTTGTCTTTGGGTTCGCGGTCTAACTCTTCGAGGAGTTGTTCTCGAACTCGCTCTAATTCCAGCAAATCGGCAATCTTGCGGGCGAGTTCAATCTCTTCGTCAGCTCGCAGCAGTCGAATTCTACCAATTTCTTGGAGGTAAAGACGAATAGAGTCTTCAGTATAATGCTTTTTCTTGGCTTGGGCCCGACGGCGGGCTTTGACACCTTTGCCAACTTTAGTATCGTCTTCCTCAGATGGGTTTTCTAGAAAATCTTCTCGATCGTCGTCTTCGTCGATAAAAAGTTCCAACTCGGTTTCGGGTAGAACGCTTTTGGCGTTCCGAAGCAACTCGATGGTTTCCATTTCGGGTGTGATTGTGGTTTCGAGTACGGTGTTAGCCTGGATCATGCCGCCTTCCTCATGCTCCTGAATTAAAGAATAAATAACAGTGGAATAGTGTCTGTTTGTAGTTTAGACAAGTTAGCCAGTATTGGCATTTCCGCAGTAAGAAATAGTGGGCTTTTCGGTTTGCTAAATGAAGCAGTGACCAAAACTGCGTTTGTTTGACGAGTCAAATTTCGACTTCTGGTTGAAAGAAGCAGCGAGTACATTCAATCTATCGCATATTTTTAACGTTGCAACCTATATTGAGGGTGCAGCTTTTTCTTTCACAGCGAGTTATCGCCTGATCTGCGATACCTTACCCAGAAAAACGAACGCCAGAGATGCGATCGATCGCACGTCAAAATACTGGCTTTTTTTTACGCGGTACTTCGATCTTTTACCCGTACCAGTTTTCTGGTACTGAGCCCTCTAACTTTTGTGTTTGAGGTGTCGAACTTTTGATTTGCCGGCAGCGTGCGAGTGACGATGTTGTCAGACATCACAGTTGCACGGCTAATTTTTGCCATCTCGGATGTAAGTCTGCTGCTTCAAACGCAACAGCAGAGAGTCGTAGAACCAAATGGTGAGAATCTGATCTTGCAAAGACCCTTCCGATTGTAGCCGTTCTCACAAAAAATGGAAGTTATTTTCAATTTTTGTCAAGAACTCGGAAAACTTTGTCAGCTTAGCTTGACAATAGTGACTCATGGCTGGTTAAGCTCAGTCCTGAGAACGGCCCCTAAAAACCTGGGTACGATCGAACGGCGCTGTTTTTTGTGCTGATGTAGGTGAACGGCTGCGGCGCAGTCTGCCAGACGGTTAGCAGACAATTTTTGATTTGCTGGAATTGAAACCAATAAAATCTTTGTAGATGCACCCATCATTACCCTGTTTCCCTGAATTGAATCATACGCAATCTGCGATCTAATAAAGCTTGCGAACTTGAGTTGTAAGTCGGCCGCTCTGAAGTAGAAACCGACGATTTCCCCCAATGAAGCGTTGCGGGTTTAGTAGTGCAACAGGGGCTTTCTTTGTTAAGTTAGCTCAAATCCCAGAAATTGGGTTTAATTTTAACGTTAAATCACATTAAGTTATTAACGTCACATTCTCATTTAAGCAGTTGGACACGAGTTTATGGCAGAGCGTGGCAAAAACCACCCGGATAAATTCTACTGAGAGTTAACCCGCCGTGCAACTCCCGGCAGCAAATTTCTCTAAAATTTGCTGGCTTTCGGCTCGCACTTGCGCGATCGCACATTCTCACAAGCAAGACAATTCGCTATTTCCCGGAAGCACAACTTCACATTTACTTTAAAAATATCCTAACAGTGTGAAGCTTTGACAAAGCAAATTCATCAGTTTTAAGTAAAATTACTGGTGTTGGGTGAAAGATTTCCAGCAGACAGAACAAAGCGCCAGCAGACGCTGCTGCAACGGAGGGCGGAAGATAACTTAAAAAAAAAGAAACTTACCCAGTGTAGCGATGTGCTTGCTGTTGGGCGATCGGACAAAAGCTGCCGAGTTCGTTCAAAGCTTTTAAGCAATAGGACTCTGGTGCTATGTGAAGATTTTTGTTACATTTATTTACAGCGTCTCCTCCGAAAGCAGGTATCCGGGCTCGATACCCCACTCTGGTTTAAATCATGGGGCTCGATCGCGAGGGTATTTCGCTATCAGGATAAAATTCCGCTCCGCATCTGTCTTGACGACGCCAGAAAGGTTTACTATACCTGTTGATTATCGATGATTTCTAATGAACCTCGATAAAATACTTTGAAACTTGTAGGGCGATTTAATTCAGGATTCATATATTGAGAAATTTCGCTAGAGGCCTTGTATTTTTCTAGTCCTCCCAGATGATATCCAACTTTTCGCAGGACTCTCTCCAAAGCTTCCCACGTGCCCCCTTTAATAGCATCGGGATCGCGAAACTTTTGTTGAGTCGCTAAATTGGGAGAGACTTTAGGATAAGCTTGGTGAATGGCTTCGACATCGCCGAAAAACCATGCTTCTAGTTCTTCAATCACTATTCGATTTAAGACTTGAAAGGATTTGCCTTTTTGAGCAGAAGATTTAGTAATTAATCCTGATGATATTGCCATTATTTCTAGTTGTTGTTTTAATTTGAGACAATCTTCTAGATCTTTATCTATTAAAATAACAATTTTCCAATCAGCGGGAAGCCATGCTTGATAACCTTTCAAACGGTTAGGCAATTTAGCCAGTAAATCTGTTTTTCCTCGAAAAGCATGAATTTTAGAGGTAACAGCCGATTGCAAAATTTTGGGCAAAAGCTGGCTCAAAGCTGATTCTAGGGATGCTTCTTCCACTAAAAACTCAAGATGCAAAATGCTCACCTACTCTTAATTTTCAAGTTAAAATCATTGCGGTGCACCCGCATTTTTGAGGGGATTTCCCACATCAAAGAAATCTTCCATCCACAGGGAACCGAGTAAGGAACCGTTGTCTATAAATTGTTTAATTCCCTGCATATCTGCGGTTCTTTTGGCTTGAGTAAAACCTTTTTCATCTCTATATAATACCCATAATTCCTCGGGTTTTAAACGATCCACAAAAAAGGGAGAATGGGTTGTTATCATTAATTGAGTATTAGCAGAAGCAGAACGACATTCTTCTGCAAGCTGAGGTAATAATTGCGGATGCAAATGATTTTCTGGTTCTTCTATTCCAACTAATTGCGGGGGATTTGGATCGAATAAAACTGTCAAATAAGCTAAGAGTTTTAACGTACCATCGGAGGCATATTTTGCCAAAATGGGATGAGAAAAAGGAGCATCTTTAATTTCCAACAAAAGTCGGCCATCCTGCATGACAAGAGCCTCGACTTTTTCGAGGCGTGGAATACGAGCAGAAAGGGTTTTTAGTATTTCTTCTAACCGGTGGGGATGTTGTTCTTTGAGGTATTGGATAACATTAGGTAAATTGTCACCAGTGGGGGACAATCTTTCCTGTGCACCTGCTTCGGGAAGGCTGCGGGTATTATCTGCGGTTAAATAGGATAAATACCAACCTGTAATAAAGCGTCTTAATGCGCTGACGCGAGGATGTTTGGCAAATTGTCCTAATGTATTTACGGCTAATAATTCAGGTGATGCCAGTTGTTCGGTGATTCTTTCACCTTCTTCATCAGGACTTTCACCACTAATCACTTGTCCTTCGCCTTTCTTGAAGTCTAAAAACCGAAAAGGTTTACCTTGGCTGGCTCGCCTCCACTGTAACGATTCCTCAGCGATGAAAGGACGATTATTTTCTTCATCTATGGCGAGATGATAGGTAATTAACGGCGATTTGGATGTCTCTCGATATTTTAATTCAATAATGATGCAGCCTGTACTATCTCTGGTGCGTAATTCTCGAAATCTGCCCCTTCTATCCCATGCTTTTCTGAGGCTTTCATTGAAACATTCAGATAGGAAAGCAAAAACATCAAAAATAGTTAATTTCCCGCTACCATTAGGGCCTAATAATACAGTTAAGGGGGTAATTTTTTTGAGTTCTAGATTATGTAAAGCTCGGTAATTTTGGACTTTAAGATATTCAATACGGGGAATATTTTTCATGATTTCACCTCCTTAACTATACTTGGTGTTTCTTGGATAAGTAGGTCGTTTTCATTAAACCTAAAACGCTTTTTCGTTAGATTCCCGACTTCTCAAAAAAGTCCGGAATCTGGGTGTTGGGTTTTTTGAGGTTGTGCTACAGAAAAATGATTACTAATGATTTCGCAGCCGAGGGTTAACAAATTCGTTCAATCCTTCTCCTACCAAAGATAGTCCGATTACCATTAAAGTCATGGCCAAACCGGGAAACAAGGCTGTCCACCAAATGCCTGTAGGTAACGCATCCAAAGCTAAACGCAAGTCGTGTCCCCATTCTGGGGTTTGTTCGGGAAGTCCCAAACCGAGAAATCCTAAGCCTCCTAATGTTAAAATTGCATCGGCGGCATTGAGCGCAAACAGCACCGGTACGCTTTGAATCACGTTTAGGAAGAGGTAGCGCGAAAGCACTGTCTGGGTGTCTGCACCCATTGCTCGGGCGGCTTCGACAAATAATTCGGTTTTGATGCTGGCGGTGTGATTCCTGACTACGCGGTAGTATTGAGGGATGTAGGAAATGCTCAGGGCGATCGCAGCATTGAAAACTCCTTTTCCTACGACAAACGCCAGTGTCAAAGACAGCAGCAATCCCGGCAAAGTATAAATTGTGTCCATTAAAAATAACAGCACTCGATCGAGTTTACCGCCCAAATAACCGCTAACCAAACCCAGCGGTACTCCGACAAACAAGCTCAAACTTGTGGCTAAAATCACGACTTGCCAAGCAGCCCGAGAAGCAAACAGCGTGCGGGAAAAAACATCGTAGCCACTGCGGCTAGTCCCAAACCAATAATTCGCGGACGGCGGTTCGTGAATCGGATTAATCAAAGCGTCGGTAGGATTTTGCAGCCATCCCCAAGCTTGCATGGCCGGAGACAAGGTGGCTACCAATATAAACACGGCAGTTATTGTTAAACCCGCCCACATCATTTTCATTGACAGGCTTGACGGTGAGGCAACATTGAGAAATCGCGGCAGTCGGAGGCGGCTTTGAGTCATATTTATGAAGGAAGAGGGAAGAAGGAAGAGGGAAGACGGAAGAAGGAAGAAGGAAGAGGGAAGAAGGAAGAGGGAAGAAGGAAGAGGGAAGAAAGGGTTTTAGCAATTAAGAATGTTCTAAGTGTCGGGCACGGTTGCCATAATTGCGATCGACCAATATGAGACTTTTCGATTTTAATAGCACC
>Ga0335395_10001054_pt1 | contig 17584 bp, 15 predicted proteins | sample MAT02_FD_205744 | JGI IMG/M metagenome (GOLD analysis project Ga0335395, IMG submission 205744) | Freshwater microbial communities from Lake Fryxell liftoff mats and glacier meltwater in Antarctica - MAT-02 (spades assembly) (version 2) ...
ATCGGCGTCCCGATCACGCGCTGTCTGTTCACCGCGAAGTGACGCTCAGCGATACGGAGCGATCGGGACCTGCATCGCCTTCTCGACGCGCTCCAGCTCGCGCAGGATCGCGTCCAGGCGGTCGTCGAGGTCGCCGCGGCCGGGCGTGTACAGGCGCGCGCGCTCGAAGGCCCAGCCCTCGGCGGCCAGCCCCGAGCGCACTGCGCCCGGGCTCGCGCCCATCGCCTCCAACGTGCCGCGCTCGTGCTCCGTGAGCGCGTCGACCATCGTCAGCCACACGCCGATCTCGCGGGTCGCCTCCATCAGCGCCGCGTCGACCGCCTCGACGTCGTCCTCGGTGCGCGTCAGGTCCATGCGCATGAACTCGCGGGTCGCCCGCAGCGGGCTCTCGAGCGAGATCCTCAGGGTCCGCGTCTCGCGGGCCACGCGGGCCAGCGCGCCGCTCAGGTGTGACAACTGCAGCGGCGCATCCATGCCGCCCTCGAGGTAGCGCCGGGCCTCCTGCTGCGCGCGCATCAGGCGATAGAAGCCGAAGCCGCCGAGCACCACCACCATCGAGACGAGGAAGATCTCGACCATCGCGGCGTCACTCGGCCGCGCTGTGCTCGGCGCCCTCGGCCAGGTCGCTCGGGCTGGCCCGCTCGACCCGTACGGCGCAAAACTTGAATTCGGGGATCTTTCCGTACGGGTCGAGCTCGTCGATCGTCAGCACGTTGGCGGCCGCCTCGCGCCAGCAGAACGGGATGAACACCGCGCCGCGGCCCGGCGAGCGGCTGCCTCGCACCTTGAGCGTGATGCTGCCGCGGCGGCTCGTCACCGTCGCCCACGCCTCGTCGGCGAGGCCGAGCGTGCGCATGTCCTCCGGGTGCATGTCGACGTGCGGCTCGCCCTCGATCGCGTCGAGCGCCACGGCGCGCCGCGTCATCGTGCCGGTGTGCCAGTGCTCGAGCAGGCGGCCGGTCGTGAGCACCATCGGGTACTCGGGGCTGGGCAGCTCGGCCGGGGGGGCGAACTCGGCGGGCACCATCTTGCCGCGGCCGCTCGGGAAGTCCTCGTCGAACAGCACGACGGTGCCGTCCGAGTGCGCCGGGTCGTGACAAGGCCACAGCTTGCCCTCGAGCCCGAGGTGTTCGTACGAGAGCCCGCGGTAGCTGTCGGTGAGCGCCGCGAACTCATCGAAGACCTGTTCGACGCTCGCATAGTCGAAGCCTGGCGCGCCCATGCGTCGGGCGATCTCACAGGTAATCTGCCAGTCCAGGCGGGCCTCGCCGGGCATCTTCAGCACCGGCCGACCTATCTGGACCCGACGATCCGTATTTGTGTAGGTGCCCGTCTTCTCGAAGAAGCTCGAGGCTGGCAGGATCACGTCGGCGAACTCGGCCGTCTCGGTGAGGAAGATGTCCTGCACCGCGAGGAACTCGAGCGCCGCCAGGGCCTTGCGGACCTTGCCGGTGTTCGGGTCGCTGATGAACGGGTTCTCGCCCTGGATGTACATGCCGCGCACGTCCCCGTGCAACGCCGCGTGGATGATCTCGACCACCGTGAGCCCGGGCTGCGGGTCCAGGGGCACGCCCCACGCCGCCTCGAAGCGCCCGCGGATCACCGGGTCCTTCACCGACTGGTAGTCGGGGAACACCATCGGGATCAGGCCCGCGTCGCTGGCCCCCTGGACGTTATTCTGCCCGCGAAGCGGGTGCAGACCGGTGCCCGGACGTCCGACTTGGCCGGTCATCAACACCAGCGAGATCAGGCACCTCGCGTTGTCGGTGCCGTGCGTGTGCTGGCTGATCCCCATGCCCCAGAAGCAGATGCCCGCGCGGGCCGAGCCCCAGGTCACCGCGACGTCGATGATCTCCTCCGGGTCGACCCCGCAGATGCGCGCCGCGACCTCCGGGGGGTAGTGCGCCACCATGGCCGAGAGCGCCTCGTAACCTTCGGTGCGGTCGCGGATGAACGCCTCGTCGACCAGCCCGCGGCGGATGATCTCGTGCATCACCGAGTTGAAGAAGGCGACGTCCGTGCCGGGCTTGATCCGCACGTAGCGGTGGGCGTGGTCGGCCAGCGCCGGGCGATGCGGGTCGATGACCAGCAGCTTGGTGCCGCGCTTGGCCGCCTGCTTGAAGAAGGTCGCCGCGACCGGATGATTACTGGTCGCGTTGGTGCCGGCCAGCAGCGCCACGTCGCTGTTCTCGATGTCGCGGAAGGTCGTCGACACCGCCCCCGAGCCGATCGTCTCCATCAGCGCCGCGACCGAGGACGCGTGGCACAGGCGCGTGCAGTGGTCGACGTTGTTGGTCCCGAAGCCGACCCGCACCAGCTTCTGGAACAGGTATGCCTCCTCGTTGCTGCACTTGGCCGAGCCGAAGCCGGCCAGCGCGCGCGGGCCGGCGCGCTCGCGGATCCCCTTGAGCTTGCTGGCCACCAGCGCGAGCGCCTCGTCCCAGCTCGCCTCGCGAAAGTGCGGCAAGACCTCCCGGTCATCGACCAGCCCGCCCGGTCTACGGCCCTTCTTCTGCCGCACCGCGCTCGACAGCGGGCCCCTGGGATAGCTGCTGTCTTTGCGGATCAGCGGCACCGTCAGGCGCTGGGCGTGCGTGGCGTAGTCGAAGCCGTAGCGGCCCTTGACGCACAGGCGGCGGTCCGACACCCGGCTGTCGCGGCCGTCGATCCACGCGACCTTGTTGCTGGCCTCGTCGACGTGCGCCGTGATGCTGCAACCAACCCCGCAGTACGGGCACAGGGTCTCGACCTGCTTGAGCTGCGCGGGCGGGCGGATCTCGGCGGCGATCGGCTTGTTCACCAGCGCGTCGGTCGGGCACGCGTCCATGCACTCGCCGCACGACACGCAGCTCGAGCTGCCCATCGGCAGGTCGAGGTCGAACGCGATCTTGGTGCCGTAGCCCTTGCCGCTGCGGGTGATGACCTCGTTGCTCTGGACCTCGTCGCACGCACGCACGCAGCGGTCGCACAGGATGCACGCCTGATGATCGACCCCGATCACCGGCGACGAGTCGTCGGCCGGGCGCCCGCCGCCGCGCGGCAGTCCCAGTGGCCCGACCTTGGCGTCGGTCGGGCCGTGGTCGAGGCCGTAGCGGGTCGCCAGCGCGTGCAGGAGGTTGCCCTCCGGGCGCGTCTGGGTCGGCGCCGTCGGCTGGTCCGCGAGCAGCAGCGCGGTCAGCATCGCCCGGTGCGCCTCGATCGCCGGGCTCGTCGTGACGACCTTCATCCCGGGCTCGCAGGGGCGCACGCACGCCGCCGCGAGCACCCGCCCGCCGACGTCGACCACGCAGATCCGGCACACCCCCACCGGTCTGTAGCGAGGGTCGTGGCACAGCACCGGGATCTCCACGCCGAGGCCGCGCGCCGCGTCCCACACGGTGGTGCCGGCCAGCACGGTGACGGGCTGATCGTCAATCTGCAGCGCGACGGTCGCGACCGGGGCGGGAGGCGTCAGGGCGTCGGGCATGGCCAGCCATCATAGGCCATCATCGGTCGTCCCGGTCGTCCGCACGACGACGCTACCTCCCGGCGCAGCGCGCGTGTAGGCTCGCCGCATCATGGCCAGGAAGCAGCGCTACCGGTGCACGATCTGCGAACACGTCTACGACCCCGCCGAGGGCGACCCGGACGGCGGCATCCCGCCGGGCACGGCCTTCGAGGCGCTGCCGGAGACCTGGGCGTGCCCCGAGTGCGGGGCCAGCAAGGCCGACTTCGAGCCGATCGACGACTGACTGACTGACGGACTCGGGCCCTCCGCGCCGGACCCGACCTGGCCTTCAGGCCAGGTCAAAAAGCAGCAACTCGGCGGCCTCGACGCCGGTGATCTCGACGTGGTCCGTCTGCTGGACCGCCGCGCCGTCGCCCGCGTGCATCGTCGCCTCGCCGATCTGCACCGTGCCGCGCGCGACCTGCAACCAGCCCTGGCGGCCGGCCGCGAACGCGTGCGTGACGGTCTTGCCGGGCGCGAGCAGGGCCGCGTACACGCTGACGTCTTGATGTACCGTCACCGACCCGGCGCGGCCATCCATCGAGGCGATCAGCTTGAGCGTGTCCTGGCGCTCGGCCGGCTCGAAGCGCTTTTGTTCGTAGCTCGGGGCGATCCCCTGCGCCGCCGGCAAGATCCAGATCTGCAGGAAGTGTACGGCCTGGTCGCGGGAGGAGTTGGACTCGCTGTGCGACACGCCGGTCCCGGCGGTCATGCGCTGGACATCCCCGGGCCGGATCACCGAGCCGGTGCCGAGGCTGTCCTTGTGCTCGAGCGCCCCCTCGAGCACATACGACACGATCTCCATGTCGCGGTGCGAGTGGGTACCAAAGCCCTTGCCCGGCGCGACGCGGTCCTCGTTGATCACGCGCAGGGTACGAAAGCCCATGTAGCGCGGGTCGTGATAATCGGCGAACGAGAAGGTGTGGTGACTGTCGAGCCAGCCATGGTGGGCGTGCCCGCGTTCGTGCGCTCTGCGGATGGTCAGCATGGGGTCGGGGCCAGGGTGCCGTACATGTCCCGCGCGGTCCATCGCCGCGATCCTCTGTCCTTTGGGTCAGGTTTGCGGCAGCTCCCCCTGGCCGGCCGTCCCCGGCCGATGGCGCAAAAACCGAGTATTCGCGCTCAGCACGCGGCAGAGCGGTGTTTCGTGGCTCCCGTCGCATCCGGTTTTTTTTGGGCGCTCTGTGACGCCCCGGATCGCCTATCATGGCGTCCCGTGATGGTCTGGCAGCGATGATCCTGCGGCGATCGGACAGCACGCGCCGCGGCGCCACCGACGGAGGTCCACGTGTCCTGGCGTGACGAGTACCTCGCCGCGGTGCATGACATCCAGCGCGGCCTCGGCGAGCAGGTCGAGCTCTCGGTCCTCGTCAGCGCCATCTTGTGGCACGCCTCGCAGTACTTCGGCAACACCGGCGCCGCCGTGTACCTGTACGACGGCGGCCAACTGGTCGCGCTGGCGGAGACCGGCGGGCTGGCTGCCAGGCTCGGACCGCGGCTGCCCGTCGATGACCCGAGCCTGCTCGGTGAGGCCTGGCGCTCCGACCCGCCGTGGACCGAGGCGCACGCCGGCCCCGAGGGCCCCGGGCACGGCCCGGTCGCCGCGGTGCCGATCGCCACCGATGACCTGCGCCTCGGCGCGATGATCCTGGCGATGCCGGCCGGCCCCGACGGGCGCCGCTTCAGCGACGGCGACCTGCTGGCGATGCGACAGTTCGCCGGGCTCATCGCGATCTCCGCCGCCAACGCCCGCATGTACTTCGCCGCACGCCAGGAGCTGGCCGACCGCCGCCGGGCCGAGGACGCCCTGCGCGAGAGCGAAGAGCGGTTTAGGACCCTGTTCGAGTACGCCCCGGAGGCCGTCGTCGTCGTCGACGCCGACACCGGCCTGTTCGCCGACCCGAACGGCAACGCGGCCCGCCTCTATGGCCTCTCGCGCGCGGAGCTGCTCGAGGTCGGCCCGGGCATCATGAGCCCGCCGTTGCAGCCCGACGGGCGCCCCTCGAATGACCTCGCCCGAGAGAGAGTCGGCGAGGCGCTCGCTGGCGGGGCGCCGGTGTTCGAGTGGACGCACCGCAACTCCGCCGGACAGGACATCCCCTGCGAGGTGCGCCTGGTTCGCATGCCCGCCGCCGGCCGCAACTTGGTGCGCGCCAGCGTCACCGACATCACCGAGCGCAAGCGCAACCAAGAGGCGCTGGCGACCGCGAAGGAGGCCGCGGAGGCCGCCAACCGGGCCAAGAGCGCCTTCCTCGCCAACATGAGCCACGAGATCCGCACGCCGATGAACGCGATCATCGGCATGACCAGCCTGCTGCTCGACACCCCGCTGGCGCGAGACCAACGCGACTTCGTGGAGACCCTGCGCAGCTCCTGCGACTCGCTGTTGACCCTGATCAACGACATCCTCGACTTCTCGAAGATCGAGGCCAACAAGCTCGAGCTGGAGAACGACGCCTTCGAGCTGCGTGGCTTCGTCGAGTCGGCGATCGACCTGGTCGCCGCCAGCAAGCTCGGCGACAAGCCGCTCAACCTCGCCGCGATCCTCGACCCCAGCGTGCCGCCGCGGCTGATCAGCGACTCGACCCGCCTGCGCCAGATCTTGCTCAACTTGCTCGGCAACGCGGTCAAGTTCACCCCGCAGGGCGAGATCACCGTCACCGTCAGCGCCCGCCAGCTCACCGAGGGCCACGGCGAGCTGCCCTCGCGCTACGAGCTGCAATTCGCGGTGCGCGACACCGGCATCGGCATCCGCGCCGACCGCATGGACCGCCTGTTCCAGTCGTTTAGCCAGCTCGACAGCTCGACCACCCGCAAGTACGGCGGCACCGGCCTCGGCCTGGCGATCAGCAAGCGCCTCGCCGAGATGCTCGGCGGCACCATGTGGGCCGAGAGCAACGAGGGCCGCGGCTCGACCTTCTTCTTCACGATCCTCGCCGCCGGCGACCACGGCCCGTCCGAGCAGGAGTTTAGCGCGACCCCGCTGTTCGGGCGCCGCGTGCTCGTCGTCGACGCCAGCGACACCCAGCGCCAACTGCTCGCCGCCCACCTGCGCGCGTGGGGCATGGTGCCGGTCCTGTGCGCCGCCGCGGCCGACGCCCTCAACTTCCTCCGCGACGGCGGCGGCATCGACGTCGCCCTAATCGATGGCATGTTGCCCGAGGATGGTGACACGCGGGTGCTGCAGGCGATGGCCCGCCGCGGCGCGCCTGCCGTGCTGCTGACCCCGCTCGCGCGCCGCTACCACGCCGACTCGCAGCGCCAGCCAGCGACGATCGTCACCAAGCCGGTCAAGGCCTCGCAGTTATACGAGACCTTGTTGCAGTTACTCGCGGGTCGCCACCTGCCCGAGACCCATGAGCCGGCGCCGCGCTCGGAGTTCGACCCGACGATGGGCGAGCGCCTGCCGCTGCGGATCCTCGCCGTGGAGGACAACGCGACCAACCAGAAGCTGATCTTGCTGATGCTCGAGCGCCTCGGGTACCGGGCCGACAGCGCCTACCACGGCCTCGAGGCGCTCGAGGCCGTGCACCGCCACCCCTACGACGTCCTGCTGATGGACGTGCAGATGCCCGAGATGGACGGCCTCGAGGCCACCCGGCGGATCCGCCACAGCTTGCCGGTCCAGCCGCGCATCATCGCCATGACCGCCAACGCGATGGAGAGCGACCGCCAGGACTGCCTCGCGGCCGGCATGGACGACTACATCCGCAAGCCGATCCAGGTGCGTGAGCTGCGGGCCGCCCTCGAGCTGTGCGAGCGCATCACGGCGGCTCCGACCCCCAGCACGCCCCCTGTCAGCCCGCGCGCCTCCGCGGCCCTCGACCCCGAGCCCCGCGCCAGCGACATGGAGATCGAGGTCGACGCGCTCGCCGGCCTCGGCCAGTTGCGTGACCTGCTCGGCAAAGAGGTCGCGCTAGAGATCGCGGCGCTGTTCCTGCGCGAGGCCGAGACCACGATCACCAGCCTGCGCGAGGCGGTCACCGGGGACCACGCCGATCGCCTGCGGGAGGCCGCCCACAGCCTCAAAGGCAGCGCCGGCGGCATGCACCTCAACTACCTGCATCAGCTCGCCTCGGCGCTCGAGTACCGCGGCCGCGCCGGCACCGTCGACGGCGCCGAGCCGCTGGTCCGCGAGCTCGAGCGGCAGTTCACGCGCGTCCACGAGGTCTTCGAGCGCCTGCTGCGAGAAGGCATCGCGTGAGCACCAAACCTCGTGCTCGTGCATCTGCATTCTCTGCATCATCGTCCCCATGACGACTCCTCACAGCGGCCCTGACAGCCTCTGCTATGCTGCGCCCGCGGATGCCAAACCCCGACCGACCCTCGCGCCCTCGCTCCGACCCGCCTCGCCAGGACACGCCTGGTGAAGAACGCCGCACGCGCGGCGCGACTCCCCGTGACGTCCCCCGCGATGCGCCTCACGATGCGCCTCGCGGGGCACCTCGCAACGCGCCCCGCGATGCGCCTCGCAGTGCGCCCCGCGATGCGCCCCGCGACGCATCGCGTGCCCCCGGGCCGCGGTCGAGCGGTGAGCACCGCGGTCCCTCGCGCGACTCAGGGCCTCGCCCCTCGCAAGGCGCCCCGCGTGACGCTCGCGATCGGGACCGACGCGACGACCCGCGTGCTGCGCCTCGCGATCGCGACGCCCGTCCGCCGCGCGAAGAGCCGCGTCCCGAGATCAAGATCTGCGGCGTGAACGCCTGCCACGCGGTCGCCGAGCGCCGCCCGGACGACGTCCGCCGCGTCTATCTGCGCGAGAGCCTGCTGTTCGGCTTCGGCGCCTTCCTCAAGCGCTGCGCCGCCGCGAAGATCGCCTACCACGTGGTCGAGGACGCCGAGCTCGAGAAGATCACCCACTCCACCCACCACGAGGGCGTGTGCTTCATCGTCCGCGAGCGTCCCCCTGTGGCGCTGCGCCAGTTGCTCGCGGTCCCCGGCTCGCGCTGCCTGGTCTACCTCGACGGCGTCCAGAACCCGCACAACCTCGGCGCGATCGTCCGCGTGTGCGCCCACTTCGGCGCCGCCGCGGTGCTCGCCGCCGGCGCGGACGAGGTCGTCTCCACCGCGATGCTGCGCACCGCCGAGGGCGGCGGCGAGTTCGTCGAGGTCGTGCCCGTACCGTCGGGCATCGAGCCCTTGCTCGCCGCGCGGGCCGCCGGCTATCGCCTGGTCGCCACCACCTCGCGCGCCGCCCACGACCTGCACGCGCGCCGCCTGCCGGCTCGCACGATCATCATGCTCGGCTCGGAGACCCATGGCCTCTCGCCCGCGATCGCCCAGCTCGCCGACGAGTGCGTGCGGATCCCCGGGACCGGGCGGCTCGACAGCCTCAACGTCGCCTGCGCCTGCTCCGTGCTGCTCAGCGAATACTGGCGCACCCACGCCGGCGCCGCGCCGGCCTGAAGTCATGCCGCGACACCATGTCCTCACCGACGAGCTGCTCTGCGCCGCCCTCGACGGTGACGCCCGCCCCGACCTCGCCGCCCGCTCGCCGCGCTTCTTCCACCGCGAAATTCACGAGCGCCTCACCCGCGCCCATCCAGCCTCGCCCTACCTCCTCTACATCCCGGCGATCGCCGGGTGTCTGTGGCTCGCGGCCGACCTCCCGCTGCCCGCCATCGTCGCCCTGCTCGCCGCCGGCTGGCTGGGCTGGACCTTCATCGAGTACTGGCTGCACCGCGGCTTCTTTCACCTGCGCCCGAGCTCACCCGCACGCCGCGTGACCTCCTTCATCATCCATCGCCACCACCACGCCGCCCCCCAGGACACCGACCGCCTGGTCGCCACACCGCTCTACAGCCTCGGCCTATTCCTCCTGCTGCTCGCGCCCTACAGCCTCGCCGGCGCCGCCGCGCGCTGGGCCCTGATCGCCGGAAGCATGCTCGGTTACCTCGCCTACGAGCTCGCCCACTGGCGCGCGCACCACGTCCGACCTGGCCGCTGCGGCCCCCTCAGCAGGTCGCTACGCCGCCACCATCTGCGCCACCACTTCGGCGACGACCGCCACAACTTCGGCATCAGCAGCCCGCTATGGGACCTGGTATTTCGCACCTGGCGCACAGGACCTGTCCATGAGGACAGCCGCGAAGATCGCTGACCGACGAGCTTGCGTGCTCTGCCGCTGCCCGATAACCTGCCCCGGACAGCTCATGGCCGAGGATCGTCATGCTTGATACCCAGGAGATCGCCAGGCTGGCCGGGTCCCTCGAGAGCTTTCACGTCGAGCGCAAGGCCAGCTTCAAGCCGGCCAAGAGCGACATCGAGGAGGAGATCTGCGCGTTCGCCAACGACCTCCCCGGTGCGGGTCAATCCGGCATCATTCTGATCGGCGTCACCGACCGCACAGGCCAGCCCACCGGGCTCGCCGTCACCGACGAGCTGCTGCGCGAGATCACCGACATCCGCAGCAGCGGCAACATCCTGCCGTTCCCCGTGATGAGCGTCTATAAGGTCACGCTCGACGATCGCGACATCGCGGTGATCGAGGTCCAGCCCTCGCACGACCCCCCGGTGCGCCTGCGCGGCCGCGTCTGTGTCCGCGTCGGCCCGCGCAAGGGCACAGCCACCCGCGACGAGGAGCGGGTCCTCAACGAGCGGCGGCGCGGCTGGGACGGCCCCTTCGACCAGCGACCGATCGGCGGCGCCACCCTCGACGAGCTGGAGATGACGGTCTTCGAGCGCGAGTTCCTGCCCAGCGCCGTCACGCCGGAGGTCTTGCGAGAGAACGGACGCTCGCGCCCCGAACAACTGTCTGCGCTGCACCTGGCCTCGCCCGACGGCGTACCCAACGTCGCCGGCATGTTGATCCTCGGGCGCGATCCCACCGCGTACATACCAGGCGCCTACGTCCAGTTCGTGCGCGTCGACGGCACCGAGCTGACCGACCCGATCCTCGATCGCAAGGAGCTGATGGGCCCGCTCCCGGAGGTCCTGCGCCGCCTCGACGAGATCACCGACGCCCACATCCGCGTGGCCACGACCGTCGCCGGCAGCACCGTCGAGCGCCGCGCGCCCGACTATCCGATCGCCGCGATGCAGCAGTTGCTACGCAACGCGGTCATGCATCGCAACTACGAGACCAGCAACGCCCCGGTCCAGTGGTACTGGTTCTCCGACCGCATCGAGATCCACAACCCGGGCGGCCTCTACGGTCGAACCAACCCGCACAACTTCGGCAAGCCCGGCGGCAACGACTACCGCAACCCGACGATCGCTGGCGCCCTGTACCTGCTCGGCTTCGTGCAGCGCTTCGGCATGGGCATCCTCATGGCCCGCAAGGCCTGCAGCGACAACGGCAACCCCGCGCCCGAGTTCGTGTTCGAGGCCGCCAACTTCGCCGTCATCGTGAGGACCCGGGCATGACGCGCATCGCCTTCTGGGACGTCAGCGGCGGCCACGACTCGCCCTGGCTCGTCTATCACCTCGCGCACATGCTCGCAGACCACGGCCGGCGGACGCTGATCCTTGACCTCGACCCGTCCTCGCGCCTGACCTCAATGTGTGTGTCGGAGGACCGACTCATCGAGCTATGGCGGCACGAGGATGCCAACACGATCGCCGGATTCCTCCATGGCCTGCTCACGGCCTTGAACGACCCCCCAGGGCCGAAGATCGAGGAGTTAGGTCCAGGGCTAGGCCTGCTGCCCGGGAGCTTCGCGCTCGCCTTAGTTGAGGAGCCGCTCGCCGAGGCGTGGTCACGTGGAAGCGACCCCGGGGCTATTGTCATATCATCCATCTTCGACCGAGTGACCTCCCTCGCCCAACAGACCCACGCCGCCGATATTGTCCTGATGAACCTCGGACCCGGCCTCGGCGCGATCAACCGCGCCGCGTTGCTGGCCACGGATCACGTGATTACGCCGCTCGCCCCGGACCTGACCTCGGTCCACAGCCTGCACCTCCTCGGTCCCGCGCTCTCGGCTTGGCGTACGGATTGGCAAGCGCGCGCGACCAGTCCCCCGGGACAGGTTCGCCCGCTGGGATATATCGTCACATCTCCGGCGATCGCCGTGAACCGGACTCCGCAGGCACAGCACTGGCAGGCCCAGATCCCGGCCGCGTTTCATCGCGCGTGGCTCGAGGCATCCGAACCCGCCAGCGATCCCGCCACGGACCCCTGGTGCCTCGGACTCATGCGCGAGTATCCCGGCCTCAAGATCCTGGCCCAGGAGGCGCGACGGCCGATGTTCGACCTGCGTCCGGCCGATGGTGCCATCGGCGCCCATATGACCTCCGTCGTCCGCTGCCGCGAGGACTTCGACCGCCTCGCGCGCACGCTGCTCGCCCGCGCCGCCGAGCTCAACGCGTGAAGCGACGACGCTCGCCAACCCCTCGCCTTAACGAAGAAGCGCGCCGGGGTCACCCCCGACGCGCTCCTGTCCTTTCGGACAGCTACCTCACCCAGCCGCCGCGGCGAGCTTCTCGGCGCGGTCGGTCTTCTCCCAGGTGAACTCCGGCTCATGGCGGCCGAAGTGCCCGTACGCGGCCGTCTGGCTGTAGATCGGCCGGAGCAGGTCGAGCTCGCGGATGATGTTGGCCGGGCGGGCGTCGAAGAACTTCTCGATCAGCGCCTCGAGGCGGTCATCGGAGAACTTGCCGGTACCAAAGGTATCGACGGCGATGCTGACCGGGGCGGCCACGCCGATCGCGTAGGCGAGCTGGACCTCGGCCTTGGTGCACAGGCGCGAGGCGACCAGGTTCTTGGCGATGTAGCGCGCGTAGTAGGCCGCCGACCGGTCGACCTTCGAGGGGTCCTTGCCCGAGAAGGCGCCTCCGCCGTGGCGACCCATGCCGCCGTAGGTGTCGACGATGATCTTGCGGCCGGTCAGGCCGCTGTCGCCCATCGGTCCGCCGACGACGAAGCGCCCGGTCGGGTTGATGTGGAACTTGGTCTTGTTGTCGAGCAGCTCGGCGGGCACGACCTTCTTGATGATCTCCTCGCGCACGTACTCGGACAGCGTCTTGTGGTCGACGCTCTCGTTGTGCTGCGTGGAGACCACGATCGTGTCGACGCGACGCGGGCGGCCGGCGTCGTACTCGATCGTCACCTGGCTCTTGCCGTCCGGGCGCAGGAAGCTCTTGCTGTCGGCGCGGCGGGCCTCGGCCAGGCGGCGGGTCAGCTTGTGGGCCAGGCTGATCGGCAGCGGCATCAGCTCGTCGGTCTCCGTGCAGGCGAAGCCGAACATCATGCCCTGGTCGCCGGCGCCCTGCTCGTGGTGCAGGCCCTTGTCCGCGTCGACGCCCTGCGCGATGTCGGGGCTCTGACCCTCGATCGCCACCAGCACGCCGCAACTGTCGGCGTCGAAGCCCATGTCGGAGCTCGTGTAGCCGATGTCGCGGATCGTCTTGCGGACGATGCGGGGGATGTCGACGTAGGTCGAGGTCGTGATCTCGCCAGCTACGTTCACGTAGCCGGTCTTCACCAGCGTCTCGCAGGCCACGCGGGCCTGCTTGTCCTGCGCCAGGATGGCGTCTAGCACTGCGTCGCTGACCTTGTCGCAGAGCTTGTCGGGGTGACCTTCGGTGACGGACTCACTGGTAAACAGACGGCTAGCCATGATGTGGGGCGGAGCATATGTGCCCGGGCGCGGCAGGGCAAGCCTGACTTGCCCGCCCCTGACATGACTCACACCGAGCGGCGACTTCTTCGCCGGCCGACTAACTAAGTCACTCGCCGGACCCGCCACCACTGACCGGGGGCGCACGAAGCACGCGCCGTACGTGCAAGGTCACCGGCTCGTCGAGCACGCCTGGCTCGGGCATCTCGACGAACAGATACGGCTCGACGCCCGCACGCTGGAGCTCGTCGGGCGCCACGATCGTCACCTGTGATCCCGCCGAAGACGGCGCCGCACAGGCGAGCTCGTCGCTGACGAGACAGCCGGGCGCGCGCAACGCGAGACCGATCTCCGGGCGCTCCGTGCGGATCTGCAGGCTCAGTTGCGGCCCGAGCCCGACCGGCAGGCGTAGCCGCATCACTCGCTCGCGCGTGCCCTCGCCGGTGCAACTGTGATGGTGCGCGTCCGACTGCGGCTGGTCCGGATCGACGATCAACGTCCCCTCGCCCGCGACCAACTCCACAGCCACCCGCTCCGCCGCGATGCAGTTGTCACCCACCAGCGGCGTGCACGACCACACCTCGTCGGCGTCGCCATCCTCGCCCGCCACCGGCGTGTCCTGCATACACAACGACCCCGCCCCGCAGCGACCCCGCCCCGCCGGACGACACGCCTCGCCACGCGCGAGCACCCGCGTCATCCCCACGTCGACCACGAAGCCGAGCGGGTCGGTGCCGTCGTCCGCGACCGGCTGCTTCGCCAGCGCCGCGAAGCTCTCCGCGTCGAGCCCGACCGCGAGCGTCACCATCGTGCCCTCCTCGAGGTCCGCCAGCCCGACCACACCGTCGACCCCACAGGTCAACATCGGCGCCGCGAGGCAGCCGACCGGCGCCAGGCTCACCCGCGGCGTAAACCCGTTGCCGCGGGCCTCCACCCGCAGGTCGGCCCGCAGCGGCACCTGCACGCGCAGGAACACGTCGGGTCCGCCGCCACCACACACCCCACCGATCACGGGGTCGGGCGTACGATCGCGGAGGCTGCCCGCGAAGCTGCCCTGGCCGATCGCCGGCGCGTCCGTGCAATCCTCGCTCGGCACCTGCGCGTCGCTGACCACCGGCCCCTCGCTGGCGCCGGTGTCCGACGACTCGCCGCCGGCTTCCCCAACGCCCCCACCGGGACCACTGCACCCGGCCAGCGCCAGCGCCAGCGCCAGCGCGCCCCGAGGTCCGCGAGTTGAGAAGGGAAAATTCATGGGCGCGCCGCTACGAACGGCCCATCGTACCGGATCCCCCCGCCGGTTTCACTTCCGCCGGGCCCGGCCACGCTGTAGCTTTCCCCCATGGCAGCCCGCGGCCTCGACGTCCTCGACCTGCGCACCCCCACGGACGGCGCCGGCAACCCCGCCACCGCCCCGTCCCCACACGAGCGATGGCGACGCCTGTGCGCCCGCTCGGCCGGACTCGAGGGCGAGGCCGACAGCGCCGCGCGCCAGGTCATCGCCGCCGTGCGCGAGCGGGGCGACGCCGCCGTCGCCGAGCTCACCCTGCGCTTCGAGGGCCGCAGCATCACCGACTTCGAGCTGTCCCCCGAGGACCGCCGCGCCGCCGTGGCCCGCAACCCCGCCGACCTCCGCGACGCGCTCGAACTCGCCGCACGCAACATCCGCGAGTTCCACGAGACCCAGCGCAGCGGCGACACCGGCCTGCACCGCGGCGACGTGTACCTGACCAGCCGCGTCCGCCCGCTCGCCCGCGTCGCCGTCTACGCCCCGGGAGGCACCGCCGCCTACCCCTCCTCCGTGTTGATGACGGCGATCCCCGCCAAGGTCGCCGGCGTCCCCGAGGTCATCCTCTTCACCCCGCGCCCCTCCGACGTCGTGTTGCTGGCCGCCGAGATCGCCGGTGTCGACCGCGTGTTCGCGATCGGCGGCGCCCAGGCGATCGCCGCCGCCGCTCTCGGCACCGCCCAGGTCCCCCGCGTCGACAAGATCGTCGGCCCCGGCAACGCCTACGTCACCGCCGCCAAGCGCCAGGTGTTCGGCCTGGTCGACATCGACGGCATCGCCGGCCCCAGCGAGATCCTCGTGCTCGCCGACGCCGACGCCGACCCCGAGCTCGTCGCCGCCGACCTGCTCGCCCAGGCCGAACACGACGACCTCGCCTGCGCCGTCGTGGTGACCGACGCCCCCGCCCTCGTGCCCCGGATCCACGCCGCCCTCGCCGCCCAGCTCGAGGACCTCCCGCGTCGCGAGATCGCCGCGCGTGCGCTCGCAGATCACGGCGCGGTCGTCCTCGTCGACGACCGCGACGCCATGGTCGCCGCCGCCAACGCCTACGCGCCCGAACACCTCGAGCTGCTGGTCCGCGACCCGCGTGCCCTGGTCGACCACCTGCACACCGCCGGGGCGATCTTCGTCGGCGCCTGGACCCCCGAGGCCGCCGGCGATTACACCGCTGGCCCGAGCCACGTCCTCCCGACCGCTGGCGCCGCCCGCTTCGCCTCGCCGCTCAGCGTCCGCGACTTCCTCAAGATCACCAGCGTGCTCGAGCTCGGCCCCGCCGCCCTCCGCCAGCAAGCCTCCGCGATCGTCCGCATCGCCCGCGCCGAGGGCCTCGAGGCCCACGCCCGCGCCGTCCTTCTCCGCCTGCGATAAAGGAGCCCCCATGACCGAGTGGACCCGCCATCTTCGCCCCGCCCTCGCCGGCCTCGCCGTCTACGAGCTGTCCGAGCCCGCCCCGGGGTCCATCCGCGCCCGCCTCCACGCCAACGAGTGCCCCGAGGCCTGGCCGCCCGAGGTCATGGCCGAGCTCGCCAGACGCATCGAGACCGTCGAGCTCGGCCGCTACCCCGACAGCTCCGGAAGATCACTGCGCGAGCTGCTCGCGACCCGCCACGGCTGCGACCCCACACAGCTCGTCCTCGGCAACGGCAGCGACGAGGTCATCTCGCTCCTCATCACCGCCCTCGCCGGCCGACCCTCCGAGCCGAGCTTCATGGTCATCCCGGCCCCGACCTTCGTGATGTACGCCCACAGCGCCCGCTGCCTCGGCGTCGGCGTGCTCGAGGTCCCCCTCACCGAGGACCTCCAGCTCGACGAGGCCCTGATGAACGAGGCCCTCGGCGTCGCCACCGGCGCCGCGCTCTGCTTCCTCGCCCGCCCCAACAACCCGACCAGCAGTCTCTGGGACGCCGAGGTCATCCACCGCCTGATCGCCGCCCACCCCGGCACCATGTTCGTACTCGACGAGGCCTATATCCGCTACGCCCCCGGCGCCACCCTGTGGCGCCAAGACCTCCCGAGCAACGTCACCTATATGAGCACCTTGTCGAAGGTCGCCCTCGCCGCCCTGCGCGTCGGCTACTGCATCGCCCCGCCCGCGCTCGCCCGCGCGATCAACGTCGTGCGCCACCCCTACAACGTCTCGACCCCCAGCCTCCTGCTCGCCGAGACCGTGCTCAAAGACTTCTCCGCCGCGCAGGACGCGATGCTCACCCAGAGCCTCAAGAACCGCGACCGCCTGATCACGATCCTCGGCCGCCTGCCCGGCGCCCGCGTGTTCCCGGCCCACGCCAACATCGTCCTCGTCTGCCTCACCCCCCCCGAGGAAGCCCCCCGCCTCGCCAGCGAGCTCGCCGCCCGCGGCGTGCTCGTCAAGGACGCCTCCGGCCTGCCCCGCCTCACCGGCTGCCTGCGCCTCAGCGTCGGCACCACCGCCGAACTCGACGCCCTCGAGTCGGCCCTCGCCGAGATCGTCCCCGCGAGCAAGCGCGCGTAGCGACTCGCCGATCTCAGGAATCGCGGTAACTTTCGCCCATGTCCCTCAAGGCCCTCGACCCGCTGCTCGCCCCGCTCAAACGCCCCGCCCTCGCCGAGCTGCTCGGTGAGGCCGACCTCGAGCTCGACGCCGACGACGACCTCATCGACAACCTCGGCAAGGATGTCCCAAAGGACACCTTGATCCCCTTCGCGCAGCACGGCAGCGGCTCACTGCTCGCCTTGTGGCGCACCGACCCCCGGATGCCGCTCGCGCGCTGCCCCGTGATCTGGCTCGACAGCGAGGGTGACCCGGTCGAGGCGCTCGCCCTCGACTTCGCCGCCTTTCTGCAGTTGCTGCCCTACGGCATGGGCCAGCTCCACGACCTCATCCGCCGCGCCCAGCGCATGCGCGACGGCGAGGACGCCGACCCCGACGAGGCCTTCGAGGTCGACGACGACGACCTGCGCGAGGGCCTCGCCATGATCTCCGCCGAGCTCGGCGCGTGGCGTGACGCCGGCTTGCCGCCCGCCGGCGACCCGCTCGCGCTCGTCGAGCAGGCCCTCGCCTCGCCGTTCGCCGCGTGGTGGGCCGCGTTGCCCGGCGCGTGAGCGCGGCCCCGGTTGTTTCGTTTGTCGTCGGGTGCGACCCTCGCGGATGTTTCGCATCCGCAGGATCCACGACGATCTCCTCCCGGTGAACGCCGCCGCGATCGTCCAGGTCCAGGCCCAGCTGCGGGTCCAGTTCCCGGGGCTGCGCGCCGGCCAGATCGACGCGCTGCC
>Ga0335395_10001055_pt1 | contig 17573 bp, 14 predicted proteins | sample MAT02_FD_205744 | JGI IMG/M metagenome (GOLD analysis project Ga0335395, IMG submission 205744) | Freshwater microbial communities from Lake Fryxell liftoff mats and glacier meltwater in Antarctica - MAT-02 (spades assembly) (version 2) ...
ACATCGGCGATACAGCATCACCCACCGCGCCGTGCAGCGCCTGCGCGAGCTCGTGCCGACGGTCGCCGAGGAGGACGACGAGGCCCTGCGTGATCGCCTCGACGCCGCGATCACCACCGCCGAGGACAGCGGCAAGGCGGTGCGCACGCTCGACGTCATGCTCGCCGAACCGCAGATCCTGATCCCGCTCGAGAGCTTCGGCGAGACCCTCTACGCGATCATCAAGGAGGACACCGTCGTCACCGTGCTGCCCCGCGGCCACGGCGAGGAGATCCTCCAACGCGGTCAAGCCCTCGAGCAGCGGGTCGCCTCCGGGGATCCCGCGCCGCGCCCCGGCGAGCGCGACGAAGCCTGGGACCTCGGCCGCCGTCGCTGGCGCCGCGACCTTCCGACCCCGGTGGTCGAGCGTGTGCGCAGCCCCGGCTCCGGTGGCGACGATCTCGACGACCGCCCCTCAGACTTCACACTCACCAGCCCCCCGGGATCACCAGGCGCCGCAACGGCGTCCACCCCCGTGGGCTCCGTGGGTTCGCTCGCCCCCGCCGCCGAGGATCCCGCGACCGATGAGGTCCCGGTCACCCGCCTGCGCTCGCGCGTCAGCGGCAATCGCCTGATCGCCCCCCCAGCCAGCGACCGCGCTGCCACCAAGAAGCCCGTCGGCCCGGTCGCCGAGGCTCTGGCCCTCGCCCTCGCCCTCGCCCGCCGCCGCGCCGCCGCCCACGCCCTGCGCGAGACCCTGCGCCTGCAGCCCGCCGACGCGCCGCTGCTGCCCCTCTGGAACCTGCTCGCCGAGAAGAACCTCCCGGAGGCGCTGACGATCGGCGATCTCGTGGCCGCCGTCCGCGGCCTCGGCTAAAGCGCGAGCGGCTGGGCCCCGCCTGCTTCCGGGCCCATGCGTCCGGGAACCACGGGCGCGCGCGCCCCCCGAACGATGTCCCGATCCGCGATGAACGCCCTTCCGCGGACCCGGGGCGGAGGGCTATGCTGGCGCCCCGCCATGCGGATCGTGCCCCCCAATCAGTCCATCCCCGAAGCCGACGTCACGTCGGACGACGGCGGACCGGCCGCGGGTGAGCCCGCGGAGCAGAGCGCTCCGCCGGAGCCGAGGCCAGTGGCGCGAGCGAGCCTGGCCCAGCAGGTCACCTCGCACTCCAATCTCGTCGGCCACGTGCTCGCCGACCGCTATCGCCTGCTCAAGCTGATCGGCGAGGGCGGCATGGGCTCGGTGTACCAGGCCGAGCACATCACGATCGGCCGCAAGCTGGCGGTCAAGGTGCTCGCGCAGGAGTACTGCGACAGCCCCGAGGTCGTCGCGCGCTTCCTGCAAGAGGCCCGCACCGCCTCGATGCTGCACCACGAGCACATCGTCGACATCACCGACTTCGGCCACACCAAGCAGGGCCTCGCGTTCCTGACGATGGAGTACCTCGAGGGCGAGGACCTCGCGACCTTGCTGTCGCGCGAGGGCCGACAGCCGTGGGCCCGCCTGCGCCGCATCATCCTTCAGGTGTGCCGGGCGCTGCACGCCGCGCACGAGAAGGGCATCGTGCACCGCGACATGAAGCCCGACAATTGCTTTCGCATCAAGCGCGGCGGCAACCCGGACTTCATCAAGATCCTCGACTTCGGCATCGCCAAGGTGCTCGCCGACGGTCAGTTCGGCGGCCGCGAGGACCGCCCGAAGATGGCCACCGAGGCCGGCACCTTGCTCGGTACGCCCGAGTACATGGCCCCGGAGATCGCCCGCGATCAAAAGGCCGACGCCCGCGTCGACGTCTACTCGCTCGGCATTCTCATCTACGAGATGCTGACTGGCTCGGTGCCCTTCAAGGGCCACACCTTCATGGCCACCGTGGCGATGCAGATGGTCGACGAGCCGCAGCCCCCGCGCCAGCGCGCCCCGGAGGCCGAGATCCCGGTCGAGATCGAGGCCGTGATCATGACGGCGCTGCAAAAGGACCCTGACCAGCGCTACCAGAGCGTGCGCGAGCTGGCCGAGGCGATCATCGAGGCCGACGCGGCCCTGCGCTCGACCTCGACGGGCATGCCGGCGCTGCGCTTCGAGTCCGGCGAATACGACGCCACCACCAGCGCGGTCCACCCCGCGGACAGCTCGTTGATCCGCACCTCCACGCTGACCAACACCGACGCGAAGGGGATCGCCAACAGCGGCGCCTGGCAGCCAGCGCGCGCGCCTGGTACCGGCAGCCAGCCGGTGGTCAACGCCCGCCTCGCAACCCCCTCGCCCTCGCCCGGGACGCCCGCCAACGCGACCGAGGTCCCCCCCGACCTCGACGACGGCAGCGGCATGACCCGACCGAACCCCTACCGGGCGCTGTCGGTGATGCTCTTGCTGGTCGTCGCCGGGCTCGGCGCGGCGATCTGGTACCTGCTCGGGCGCGTCGAGCCCGACCCCGAGCCCGGACTTGCAGGCGAGCATGTCATCGCCCCCGGCGACCCCATCCCGGCCCCAACGATCCCCGTCGATCCCAAGCTCGGAGCCAGCTCGCCGACCGACCCCGACCCCGTCGACGACCCCGACGAGAACCCCGGCAAGCACGACAAGGCCGGCGGCAAGAAGACCCCGCCTGCCCCCGTCACCGACGCCACCAGCGACGAGAAGCAGGCCTACATCGGCACGCTCATGGGCGACGTGTCGCGCTGCGCCACCACCAGCGAGCTGCCGCGGCAAAACGTCGTGTTCCTGCTCGAGTCCGAGGCCGGCACCGGCAAGGTCCGCGCCAACCTCGAGTCGCCGCTCGGCAACGCCGCCTTCACGAGCTGCGCCGAGAAGGCGATCGCCAAGCGACGCTTCAAGAAGAGTCGCAAGCACGTGACCTTCCGCGCCACCTTGCAGCTCTGATCTGTCCCCCGGGACAGCCCATGGTGACGCTGTCCGTTCGGACAGGTCGGACTAGCAGCGTGACAAAGCATGACGCGACATGACGCGGCACGACGCGGCACGACGCGGCACAACGCGGCACAAACGAGTCGCGGGACCTGTCCCGAAGGACAGTCCCGCGTCGCGCGTTGACCGGCTGTCCCGAAGGACAGCCGCGATCGGTTCACTTGCCCGCGGGGTCGCGCGGCTTGCGGGTCGGGAGCTTGAGCCCCGCCGTGCCCGGGACCGTCGGGGCCGGCTTGGGCGTGTCCGTCTTCGGCGGGGCCGGCTTGGGCGGGTCCGTCTTCGGCGGGGCCGGCTTGGGCGTGTCCGTCTTGACCGGGTCCGTCTTCGGCGGGTCCGTCTTCGGCGGGTCCGTCTTCGGCGGGTCCGTCTTGACCGGGTCCGTCTTCGGCGGGTCCGTCTTCGGCGGGTCCGTCTTGACCGGGTCCGTCTTGACCGGCTCGGCCTTGACCGGCTCGGCCTTCGGGGGCTCGACGGGCTTGGCCGGCACGCCGAGCTCGGTCGCCAGGTCCTTGTTGGACGCGCCGGTGATCGCCGTCCACACGATCGCGCCGGTCAGCACCATCCCGCCGACCGCGGAGCCCGTGAGGATCCCGGCACCCGTGCTGCCCGCGCGCGCCTGGTAGGCCGCCAGACGGGGCGAGCCCGGGAACTTGGTCACCAGATCGCCGAACAGCGCGACCGGGTCACCGCCGCCGGCGACCGCCACCGCGGCGGCCAGCGCCGCCTTGCCCTCGTCGTCGGAGGTGTGACCGATGCCGGTGATCGCCATGTGCACCACCGAGCCGCCGTTTTGTTCGGTGATCCACAGCGTCCCGCTCGACAGCGGGGACAGCAGCGCCATGCTCGTGCGCGCCTGCTCCGGCGTGTACGCCGGCACGTTCTTGAGCGCCGCGTCGAGCGCCTTGCGCAGCGACGGACCTTGCAACGCGTCGAGCGGCACGTGCATCACGAAGCTGGCCCGACCGGCGCGCAGGTCCTCGGCCGTCGCCGTCGGCAGCGTCGCGAGCGTCGCGTCGGCGTTCGCTGTGCCGGTCAGGCGGGCGATGCTGGCCGGGTCGGCACCGACCGCGAAGGCGATCGAGTTGTCGGCCGCGAACACCCACGCGTCGAGGCTCAGCCCGAGCAGGTGCGAGATCACCGAGGCCTGCTCGAGCCCCGTGACCGTGATGTGGGCCGCCTTGGTCGTCTCGGCGCCGAAGGTCAGGTCGCGGGTCTCGAACGCGACCTTGCTGCCGGGCATGCCCGGGATCGTCGTCGGGATGCCGGCGCTCATCGCCTTCGCGCTGGTCTCGATCGCCGTCGCGGCCGGCTTGCTATCGGTGAGCCCGAGGCGCATCTGCATCGCCGCCGGGTCGCTCGATCCGCCGAAGAACATCTCGCCGTTCCACACCGCGATCACGGCGTCAAACGGCGCTGGTGCGTTGGCGAGGCCCGGCGTGCGCCGCTTCATCTCCGCCATGTCCGTGCGCGCCCAGATGAAGCCCGTGCCCGGCCGCGCGAACCGCAGCGTGGTCGCCGGGCCCGGATCGAGCACCGCCAGCGCCTCCTTGGTGTCCTTCGAGTCCGCCGGTAATCCCACGTGCAGCACGCCGGCGCCCGGCGGCATCGACATCGCGATGTTCACGCCGCCGTCATCGGGCGAGTAGGCGATAAGCGTCAGGTCGTCGAGCACCACGCCCGGCAGCCGGCCCTCGATCGTCTTGCGCAGCGCGGCGCCGTTGCCCGGCTTGTAGGCCGTCAGCACCGCCTCCGTATCGGCGCAGCCGACGTAGCCCGGCGCGGCCTCGATCGCCTTGCATACCGTCTTGTCGGCGTCGGGGATCTTCAGCGCCGTCATCAGACCTTTGACCTGATCGGCCTGCGCGGCCGACACCAGGATCACCGTCGAGGCGTTGCCCCCCCCCGTCTGCGTGATCACGATGCCGCGGCTCAGGTCGACGCCCGAACCCGTCAATTTGCCCCGCACCTCGGCCAGGCCCGTCTTGGCGATCCCAAACCCCGCGGCCAGCTCCGGCGCACCGAGCATGCCGACCAGCTTCTGTACCGGACCGTCGTAGAACTTGAAGGCCTCGTCGCCCAAGTCCAGCAGCGCCGTCGGCTGGCGCAGCACCGCGTACATGCTGGTCGAGTCCGCGTGGACCAGCCCGAGCAGGCTGTCGACCGTCGCGGTCCCGGGGACCGGCACCACCATCGGCGTCACCGGCGGCGTCACCGGCACCACCGGCACCACCGTCGGCGTCGGCGTCGTCGTGGCCACCGGCACATCGGCCGGCTTCTCCCCGCCCATCATGTCCTGGATCTGTTGGCAGCCCAACGGAACGGCGGCGCCGAGTACGGCGCAAGACAGCGTGAGGGTGCGTGAGACGACGCGGCGGGGGGACGACATGCGGCGCAGCATACCGGGTTTGCCGGGCGTGGGTGCAAACACTGAGGCCCGCCCTCGCGCGGGCTTGCGACCCCAGATCGAGGTACGTGGGCCGCTGGGCACCCGCGCGGCGACGTGCCATGCTCCCCGCGTGTTCGCTCGCTCGACGTCGATCCTGCTCGCCACGCTCCTGTCCGCCTGTACAGGATCACCGCCCCCTTCTGGCCTTGAACAACGTGCCGCGGCCAGAGCGAAGGCCATCGAGGTGTCGGCGCCGGTCAAGCAGGCGCCGGTGAAGCAGGCCGCCGACCCGACCACGCCGGGCAAAATCCAGACCCCCACCGATCCGACGACCGATCCGACGACCGATCCGACGACCGATCCGACGACCGATCCTCTCGCCGCCGCCGCCGTCTTTGGCCAGCTCACCGCGCGGCCACCCGAGGGCACCGAGCTGGTCCCGGTTCGCCTCGCCCTCAAGGACGCCAGCGTCTATCAGATCACCACGATCGGCATGGTCGCGTTCACCGGCGTGCGCGCGAGCGGCTTTGCTCGCGAGGAGCGCGTCGAGCTCGACACCTGCGAGGGCGCCGAGGCCACTCGCCGCTGCCGCGTCACCCACCGCTACGTCAACTTCGAGGCCGAACCACCCAACGGCCGCATCTTCGAGGCCGACGAGAAGTTGGTCGACAAGCTGGTCACCTCGCACACCCTGCTCGCCACCGGCGCCCGCCAAGGCGACACCACGATCTCCGGCGACGACGCCCAGGCCGCCAGCCCGGCCGGCCAGGCCCTCAAGGACGTCCACCGCTTCTTTTGCCTGCGCTTCCCCGACGAGCCGATCGGCGTCGGCGCCAAGTGGAAAGACAGTTGCCACCTGCGCACCGGCGGCGTGGTCGACACCCGCGAGGTCATCTGGGAGCTGACCAGCATGAGCAAGGACGACGACGGCCGCCGTCGCGCCGAGTTTACCTACCTCGGTCGCTACACCGCACCGAGCCCCAAGGGCGACCGCAGCGGCACCGTGCAGGGCGTGCTCTACTACCTCCTCGACGCCGGCGAGCCGCACCTCCTCAAGGAGCAGATCAGCACCCGCCGCGACGCCACCAGCAACTTCTATACGACCACCACCGCCAGCTACCAGTTCGCGCGCCTGAAGCCGGGCAAGCCGGGCAAGCCGGGCAAGAAGGGCAAGGAGACCTGGGTGCGCACCGATGGCGAGCCGTTCCCCGACGCCGCCCCCGTCGCTCCGCCCGCGCCCGCGGGCGACATGACGCCCGCCCCCACGAAGTGAACTTGTCCGGCGAGGGCTCAGCCCTCGTCGACGCGCACGAAGTCCATCGCGTGTCCCTGGCTCCCCACGCGGATCTCACCCGTGAGCGCGGAGTCCTCGGGGTTGATGAGCACCCACCCATCGCCGCGTCCGCCGCGACCGTCCTGCCAGGTGAAGCGGACCAGGTTCCCGGGCAGCGGGTCACCGCCGCCGACCGAGGTGACCAGCGGCTGCTGCATGTTGATGACGAAGCGCGTCTGGCCATCGTCGCCCGCGAACTGTCCGTAGTACCGACCGCTCCCGAGCGACTTGATCATGAGCGCCCCGAGCACCCCGTTGCTCTCACCGACCCACTCGCCCGCGAAGTCGCTCGGCTTGTCGTAGCTCTCGGCCATCGGCGCCGAGGTGCCGCCCCCGGTCTGGACCAGCTTGCACGCGGCGACGCCCGCCATCATGGCGAGCACGACCACTGCGAGCACTGCGGGCACTGCGGGCACTGCGGGCACTGCGGGCAAGCGCTGCACGGGACGCAGTGGATACCATCCCCCGCGCGCGGTACAGCGGTGGCAAAAGTCACGCATTGACCCCGCCAGGGCCGCGAACGCACGCTCATGAGCCTTTGCGGGGCCGCCACGCCCGTCTACAATCCCGCCCCGACCATGCCCCGGGCTTCGTCGCCAACACGTGCGCTCGGCCTCCTTCTGGCTGTCGCGGTCGGGCAAAGCCCGAGCGTGGCGCACGCTGGTCCGGCGCCCGCGACCCCTGCGCCCAAGCCGACGGATAAGCCCGCCGCGGGCCCCGCGAGCAGCCCCATCGCGCCCGCGAGCAAGCCCGTCGCGCCCGGCAAGCCCGCACCGAGCCCTCCGGAGGACCGCGGGGCCGATCCCCCGCTCGCGCCGATCAGCCCCGAGGCCGCGACCGTCCGGCCGCTCGATGACCCGCGCCGTGACGGGGGTCAGCCCTCGCTGGTCGCCCCGGCCAACAACGTCTCGCCAGTGTCGACGACCGCGGGCATGGGCGGGCGCACGATCTCCGCGGACGACCCCGAGGCCAAGCGCGCCCGCGCCGAGCTCGAGGGCAGCTCCCTCAGCGCCGACAAGGCCGCCCTCGCGGACGTGCCGAGCCGCCTGCCTCCCCTGCAGCGGGGCGCGTGGTGGTCGATGTTCGGGGCCTTCGCGCTCGCCAGCGCCGGCGGCGTGTTCGCCGGCCTCGCCGAGGTCCAGGAGGACAAGGCCGAGCGCCTCGCCATCACCCTCGACAGCAGCACCGGCATGCAACTGCCCTACGCCGACATCCAGGGCGAGTACGAGGACATCCTGCGGACCGGCCGACGCGACGCCGCCGTCGCCAAGGGCCTGATCTCCGGCGGCGCCGGCTTCCTCGTCGCCGGCGTCGTGCTCTTCATCGTGCACGCCGTGCGCACCCGCGAGGCCGACGCCAACAAGACCGACGCCCCACGCGTCCGCGCCGCGCGCGGCGGGCTCGAGGTCCGCTTCTAGCCATGTCGCCCTTCACCTCCGCGACGCGAGTCAACCGCCTCCTCGCCTGCTCCCGTCGACCGCTCCTCGGATGGCCTTACGGACATGTCCTCGCGGCCCTGGCCCTCGGGACAGCTCTCGGCGCCTGCTTCAACCCGCCCGCGCAGGCCGTGATGTTCTCCTGCACCCCGGACGACGCCGTCTGCCCCGGCGGCTACAGTTGCGAGGCCGACGGCTGCTGCCACCGCGACGGCAGCGACGTCGAGGCCGACTTCGGCGCATGCGGCCTCGGCCAGGGCCCCAGCGCCAGCGACCCGAGCACCGCCACCACCGACGTCCCGACCACCACCTCCGCCACCACGACCACCGGCGAACCGGACGCGAGCACCAGCTCCACCGGAACCGGAACCGGAACCGGAACCAGCACGAGCACGGACGCCGACACTGGCGCCGACACCGGATCTTCGAGCGCAGGTACGACTGGTTCGGCCCGACCTGCCAACCTTTGAGGGAGCACCGTGGGAATCAAGGACATCTTCAGCAGCAGCGGCCGCAGCAAGAGCCGGCTCGACCGGAACATGAAGGCCGTCGTCAACATCTACGGCCAGTCCGCCGACCGTTACCACGCGATGCAGGAGCTGCTGGAGATCGGCACGATCCCGGCGATCGTCGGCGTCATGCGGCGCTTCACCAGCAACGCCAGCAAGAGCATCGAGGACGAGGAGGAGAAGAACTGGCTGTCGAAGCGCCTGACCGACCTCGACAAGGCCATCTTGCTCCCGGCCGCCCGCGAGTTCTGCCTCAACAACGACAACATCGCCTGGGTCTTGCGCATCGTCGAGGACCGCGCCAACGAGCGCGAGGAGTGGGAGCTGTTCGACGCGCTGCTGGAGAAGCACCCGCCCGTCTACGAGCGTACCCCTGCCAAGAAGCAGCAGCTCCTCGCGCACATCGCCGAGGTCGATAATCCCCGCGTCGCCGAGATCCTGACCCGCTACCTCGACGACCCCGACGAGACTATCCGGCTGCACGCCGTCGATGCGCTGCTCGACATCGCCGACCCCGCCACCCCGGACCCCGGCCTGCTCGACGCGCTGACCGCCCGCCTGGTCCACAAGGACGAGGACTCGCTGCGCCTGCGCACCAAGATCCTCACCGGCATCGCCCGCCTCAAGTGGGACGTGCGCGTCCACGTCGACCGCGTCGTGCCGAACCTCGGCAGCGAACACAGCTTCGACGGCAACTTCATCAAGGAGCGCTAGGACCATGCCTCGCCGCAGCGACCTCCGCCGGATCTGTGTCCTCGGCTCGGGCCCGATCGTCATCGGCCAGGCCTGCGAGTTCGATTACTCCGGCACCCAGGCGGTCAAGGCCCTACGCGAGGACGGCTACGAGGTCATCCTCATCAACTCGAACCCGGCCACGATCATGACCGACCCGGACCTGGCCGAGCGGACCTACGTCGAGCCGCTGACCCCGGAGTTCCTCGAGCGCGTGCTCGCGGCCGAAAAACCGGACGCGATCCTGCCGACCGTCGGCGGGCAAACGGCCCTCAACCTCGCGCTCGAGGCCGGCCGCCAGGGCATCCTCGAGCGCCACGGCGTCGAGCTGCTCGGCGCCCACCTGCCCGCGATCGAGAAGGCCGAGGACCGCGACCAGTTCAAGGCCGCGATGCTCAAGATCGGCCTTGATGTCCCGCGCAGCGTCTACTGCCACTCGCTCGCCGAGGCCCGCGCCGCGCTTGAGACCATCGGCTTCCCGGCGATCATCCGCGCCAGCTTTACGCTCGGAGGCAGCGGCGCCGCCATCTCGTACAACCGCGACGAGTTCGAGGTCCACGTCGAGCACGCCCTCAGCGAGTCCCTGCGCCACGAGATCCTGATCGAGGAGTCCGTGCTCGGCTGGAAAGAGTACGAGCTCGAGGTCATGCGCGACGCCAAGGACAACTTCGTCGTCGTCTGCTCGATCGAGAACCTCGACCCGATGGGCGTACACACCGGCGACAGCATCACCGTCGCCCCGATCCAGACGCTCACCGACAAGGAGTACCAGCGCATGCGCGACGCGGCGCGCATGGTCGTCACCGAGGTCGGCGTCACCACCGGCGGCTGCAACATCCAGTTCGCCGTCAACCCCGCCGACGGGCGGATGATCGTCATTGAGATGAACCCCCGCGTGTCGCGATCGTCGGCCCTCGCCTCCAAGGCCACCGGCTTCGCGATCGCCAAGTTCGCCGCCAAGCTCGCCGTCGGTTACACCCTCGACGAGCTGCAAAACGACATCACCCGCGTCACCCCGGCCAGCTTCGAGCCCAGCATCGACTACGTCGTCACCAAGATCCCGCGCTTCGCCTTCGAGAAGTTCCAGGGCACCGACGAGACCCTCACGATCCAGATGAAGTCCGTCGGCGAGGTCATGGCGATCGGCCGCACCTTCCGCGAGTCGCTCGGCAAGGCCATGTGCAGCCTCGAGACCGGCACCGATGGCTTCGACGTCCAGAGCCCCGACGCCACCGCCGCCTCCGTCGAGGCGTTGTTGGGTCGCCCGCACCCGCTGCGCCTGTGGCACGTCGGCGCCGCCCTGCGCCTCGGCGTCTCGCAGGAGCGGGTCCACGAGCTGACCAGGATCGACCCGTGGTTTTTGGGCCAGATCGCCGCGATCATCGAGCTCGAGCGGACCGTCTCGGCGGCGCCTGAGCTGACCGCCCCGCTGCTGTACGCCGCCAAGCGCAGCGGCCTCGCCGACCGCCGCCTGGCCGCCCTGCGCGGCGTCCCCGAGGCCGAGATCCGCGCGCTACGGCTCGCCTGCGGCCTGCGGCCGGTCTACAAGCGCATCGACACCTGCGCCGCCGAGTTCGCCGCGCACACCCCCTACATGTACTCGACCTACGAGCAGGAGGACGAGAGCGAGACCACCGCCCGCCGCAAGGTCGTCATCCTCGGCGGCGGCCCCAACCGGATCGGTCAGGGCATCGAGTTCGACTACTGCTGCGTCCACGCCGCCTTCGCCCTGCGCGAGGCCGGCTTCGAGACGATCATGATCAACTGTAACCCGGAGACGGTCTCGACCGACTACGACACCAGTGATCGCCTCTACTTCGAGCCACTGACCCGCGAGCACGTGCTCGAGATCCTCGACCTCGAGTCGCGCACCGGCGAGGTCGTCGGCGTGCTGGTCCAGTTCGGCGGCCAGACCCCCCTCAAGCTCGCCGCCGACATCGAACGCGCCGGCTATAAATTGCTCGGCACCAGCGCCGACGCCATCGACATGGCCGAGGACCGCGGCCGATTCGGTGCCTTGGTGGAACGGCTCGGGATCCGCGTGCCCCGCTGGGGCGTCGCCCGCTCGCCCGACGAGGCCGCCCGCATCGCCCACGACATCGGCTTCCCCGTGCTCGTGCGCCCGAGCTACGTGCTCGGCGGCCGGGCCATGCGCGTGGTCTACACCCCCGGCGAGCTCGCCGAGTACATGCGCACGGCCGTGCTCGCCAGCCCCGACCACCCGGTCCTCGTCGACGAGTTCTTACACAACGCCACCGAGTTCGACGTCGACGCCCTCGCCGACGCCAGCGACTTCGTGATCGCCGGCATCATGGAACACATCGAGGAGGCCGGCGTACACTCCGGCGACTCCGCCTGCTCGCTGCCCCCCGTCAACGTCGCCCCCGCGATCCTCGACGAGATCCGGCGCGTCACCGCGGCGCTCGCCCGCGGGCTGCACGTCGTCGGCCTGATGAACGTCCAGTTCGCCCTGCAAGGCGACAAGCTCTACGTGCTCGAGGTCAACCCCCGCGCCTCGCGGACCGTGCCCTTCGTCGCCAAGGCCACCGGCATCCCGTTCGCCAAGCTCGCCGCGCGCGTCGCCGCTGGCGAGCCGCTCGCCGGCATGCACCTGCAAGAGCGCATCCCCCGACACGTCGCCGTCAAGGTCCCCGTGTTCCCCTTCAACAAGTTCCCGGGCGTCGACACGATCCTCGGCCCCGAGATGCGCAGCACCGGCGAGGTCATGGGCGTCGCCGACGACTTCGGCGCCGCCTTCCACAAGGCGTTGTTGGCGGCCGGCATGCGGCTGCCGCAGCACGGCCGCGTGTTCGTCTCGGTCCGCGACGCCGACAAGGCCGCCGTGCTGCCGGTCGCCCGCCACCTGCGGGCCCTCGGCTTCGACCTCGTCGCCACCCGCGGCACCGCGTCGTTCATCCGCGCGGCCGGCCTCGCCTGCGAGCTCGTGAACAAGGTCAAGGAGGGCCGGCCGCACATCGTCGACGCGCTGGTCAACGCCAGCATCGCCATGGTCATCAACACCACGGTGGGCGCGCAGGCCATCGCCGACAGCTTCAGCATCCGGCGCACCGCGCTCACGCAGCGCGTCCCCCACTTCACGACGATCTCCGCGGCACTGGCGGCCGCCCACGCGATCGAGGCGGCGCGCGCCGGCGAGAAAACCCTCGTCGCCCGCAGCCTCCAGGACTATCATCGGATCCCCGGGGACCTCCCGGACGCCGCCCCGGCGAGCCGAGCTGGCTACCGCAGCGAACTCCTCTAGAGCCTCCGCACCTCCTCACGGTCATGTCCACCGAGACCAAGATCCCCATGACGCCGGCCTGCTTCGATCGGCTCAAGCACGAGCTCAAGCAGATCAAAGAGCACGACCGGGCCGAGAACGTCCGCGACATCGAGACCGCCCGCGAGCACGGCGACCTGCGCGAGAACGCCGAGTATCACGCCGCCAAGGAGCGCCAGGGCCTCCTCGACGGCCGCATGCGCTACCTCGAGTCGCACCTCGCACACGCCCAGGTGATCGATCCGACCATCGTCAAGGATGACAAGGTCACCTTCGGCGCGACCGTCACCCTCAACGACATCGACAACGACACCGCGGTCGTCTACTTCATCGTCGGCGAGGACGAGTCGGACGCCGGCAGCGGCCGGATCTCCATCTCCGCGCCGATCGCCCGCGCCATGCTCGGCAAGCGCGTCGGCGACGAGGTCATCGTCAAGCTGCCCAAGGGCGACCGCGAGTACGAGGTCGTCCGCGTCGAATACAAGGCCATCCCGTGAGCACCCCCCTCGCCGCGCCCCGCCACCTGCATCAGGCCGAGCCGCACCGACTGCTGGCCGCGAGCATGATCGGTCTGGTCGGGCTGCTCGGCCTGATGCAGGTGGCCTGTCGCGGCGGCCTCGACGCCCCGTGCCGCTGCGACACCGACTGCCGCTCCGGCCTCGTGTGCCGGGCCGAGGGCGAGAAGTCGTTGGCCGCAGAGATGTGCTTCAACCTCGGCGTCAACGGTCTTTGCGTCGAGGGCGACATGCTCGACTCCGACTCCGGCCTGCCCTCCGAGCTCAGCGAGCCGATGCTCTGGGACGACGTGCCCTCGCGGCGCGACTTCCAGCCCGGTGGCAGCGACAGCCTCTCGGCCGGCACCAGCGACACCACGACGACTACCGCGACCGGCACCACCACGGATACGACCACCGGCACCACCGGCGACACAAGCACCGGCACCACCATTGACACGAGCACCAGCACCGGCACCACCGGCACCACCGGTGGTTCGACCGGAGGCACCACCGGCACCACCGGCACCACCGACGGCACCACCGACGGCACCACCGACGGCACCACCGACGGCACCACTGACGGCTCGACCGGCACCGGCACCACCGGCACCACGTCTGGCGGCTCCAGCACGGGTCCGTGACCGACCTCAGCGACCACTGGCTCTGGCGTCTCGACGCCCCGGCCTGGCTACGCGCCGCCGAGATCGAGCTGGGAGCCGGGGCAGCCAACCTCCGCAGTCGTCGCACCGCGATCACCCACGCCCGCCGCGGCGCCGGCATGGCCCTCAACGCGGTGCTCGTGGCCCTCACTGTCCCGCCCCCCGAGGAGCTGCGCTGGGGCCGTAGCTACATCGATCACCTGCGTGCGATCGCCGGCGCGGATGATCCACGTCGCCACCCGATGTCCGCGCAGGCCCGCACGATCGCCGCCCGCTTGCTGACGATCACCGTGGCCCCCACCGCAGCGCTCGTGCAGCTCGGCCGCGGCCCCGACAGCGCCGCACACGAGGCGCTCGAGCTGGCCCGCGCGCTCCACGACGAGTGCGCCGCGATCGTCCGCGCCCGCCCAGATCCGCCGCACTGACGCTCCCGCGGGACCCCTCAGCCCCCGCAGCAGCGCAGCCGCACCACCACCAACAGCGCCGCTCCGTGCAGCGTCACCGGGCTGTCCCCGGGGACAGCCGCGACCTGCAAGCTGTCACCCGTCGCCAGCGCGAGCCCACCGACCTGCGCCGCGCCAGCACATACGTACACGAAGCACTCGCCCGTCAGCGCCAGCGGCTGCGCCAGCGTGTGGCGCTCCAGCGTGTGGGTATATACGCCGCGCCGCGTCATCACGTTGAAGTCGCGGGTCGGGCCGGCCAGCAGCCGGCACTGCACCGCGTGCTCCCCGGCGAACCTCAGCGCCGGATCTTCGCCGCGCAGGTGCACCGCTGGCGCGCTGCCCTCGACCTGCAGCATCATGCCGGCACCATCGAGCACCAGGATACTGCGGTCGACCTCCGGGAAGCGCGAGAAGTCGCAGTCCGCCTCGATCTCCGCGACGCTGATCCGCCAGTCGAACGCCTCCGGCCCGCCGTGGACCGCGAGCTCGGTGGTCCAGCCCGCGCCGTTCTTCCAGCGCATGCGCCGATAGTCGGCCGGCCGCAACTGCACCCACCTCGGCATCGATCAATCCGGCAGATCGAGCTCGGGGTAGTGGCGGAAGATGCCCTTCTCGTTGAACGCCAAATGTCGGTCGGAGGCCATATACGCGGCGATGCCGCGGCGCTGGCGCACCCGGTCACGCAGCGCCAGCAGCCCGGGGATGCTCGCCTCGTTGCGCCCGAACGCCCGCGGAAACGCGTAGGTCAGACCATCGAGCACGTGGAACAGCGAAAGATCGACATAGCTCAGCCCCGCGCCGACCAGGCACTCGCCGGCACCCTCGCGGTTACGGCCGAGGACCCGCTCAAAATGCGCGAGGAAGCGAGGCAGGCGCTGGTCGAGGAAGAACGCCGCACGCTCGCGGGCGGCCACCTTTTGCTGCTCGTAGAAGCGACCCACCGCGATCGGGTGGTGGGTATCGTGGACCTCGCCGACGAGATCCGCGATCGTCAGTTGCAATTGATTGACCGCGAGTCGGCCGGGCTCGTCCGCCGGGGCGAGCCCGAGGCGCGGCCCGAGGTACATACAAATGTTGGCGACCTGCGCGATCGTCAGCTCGCCGTGGCACAGGATCGGCGGCGCCAGCGGCAGGTGTCCGGTGTGCTCGCCCCGCAGCAACCGCGTGATCGCCCCGGCTCCGCCGCCTTGCTCCTCCGGCAGCCGTGCGACGTCGACATAGGCCGCCCCGGCGTCCTCCAGAACCAGGCGAATGAACTCACCGCGACCTGGCAGTCCCGGCCAGTAATACAGCTCGTACGTCGCCTCGCCCGCACTCGATACACTTGACCCGCTTGCCATGGCTGACCCGTCATAGGCCGGCCCCGCCGCGATCGCAAGCGCCGCGCCCCACAGACCCCGTGCTAAGAAACCGACCATGGTCCGCGCGCTCCGCCTCCTCCCCGCCCGTGTGGTGCTCGCCTCGCTCCTGCCCGCCTGCGCCGCGCCTGCGACTGGCGACGACGGTAGCGCCACCCTCGAGCCGACCAGCACCACGCAGATCGGCACCGACCCCGGCACCACCAGCGCCCCCGACCCGACATCCACCACCGACCCGACATCCATCACGGTGAGCTCGAGCGGCGAGCCGCCGACCACCTCGGGTGTGCCCGACACCGGCACAGGCGAGCCTATCGAGCCCGCCTGGGCCCGCAGCTTCGCCGCGCCGGACGGGCAACGCCCCGGCGGGATCGGACTCGCCGCGGATGGCTCGCTGTGGGTCGCTGGCGACTTCTACGGCAGCATGGATCTCGGCCTCGGCGCGCTCGCTGGTGAGGGTACGGGCCTCTATCTCGCGCGCTACGGCGCCACCGGCGACGCCCTGTCCACCCAGGCTTTCTTCGCCAGCAACGGCGAGCCGACCCTCAGCCAGATCGCCGGCCTCGGCGTCGACAGCGGCGGCGCCGTGATCGTGACCGGCTGGCTCGAGGGCACCTACGAGCTCGGCGGCGCCAGCCTGACCGCCGACGAGGTCGACGTACACGTCGCCAAGTGGGACGCCGACGGGGCCCCGCGCTGGGGTCAGCGCTTCGGGCAGGCTGACTGGCAGGTCAGTCACGGGCTCGCTATAGGCGCGGACGACTCGATCTGGATCGCCGGTGCGACCCTCGCGCCCTTCATGGTCGCCGACATCGCGCTGACCGGCACCGCGACCACTGGCATCTTCGTGATCCGCCTCGACCCGGACGGCGCCCCGATCTTCGCCAGGTGGTACGGCGACGCGGGCGATCAGGAGGCCAAAGCGATCGCCGTGTGCGACGACGGTTCGGCCGTGATCACCGGCTTCTTCACCGCCCCCTTGACCTTCGGCGCCGAGACGGTCGAGCCGCTCGCCGGCAAGGACATGTTCCTCGCCCGCATCGACCCTCAGGGCGAGCCGCTGTGGATCCGGGCCTATACCGGGACTGGCACCGACTACGGCGCCCACCTCGACTGTGACAGCGAGATCACCTTCGCCGCCGTCGTCACCGGCGACGCCACGATCGGCGACCTCGAGCTCGCGGCCGGCGGCGCCGCCGACATCGTGCTCGGGCGCCACAGCCTGGACGGCGAGCTGCTGTGGGCCACCGCGATCACCGGCGCCGAGGATCAGCACCCGACCGGCCTCGCCGCCCTCGCCGACGGCGCGACCGCGGTGTTGCTCACCACCTCCGGGACCGCCCAGCTCGGCGACCAGCAGGTCCCCACGAGCGGCCAGACCGACCTGCTGTTCGCCGTATACCCGGCCGGCGCGACCAGCCCTGGCCAGGTGGTCACCCTCGCCGACACCGATGCCCAGAGCGCCGGGCCCATGGCCACCCACGCTGGCGTCACCGCGATCGCGGCGACCCTCGCGGGCACCGTCGCGTGGCCCGGCCTCCCGCCGATCGAGGCCAGCAGCGGTCAGGACCTCGGCCTGGTCCGCTTCGCCCCCGCGCCCTGATCCCCCGGATGCCATTTCGCCGGGCTCGCCTCGCCGAAGACTTAAATGTCGCTATATCTGAGGTCCGTCGATTGCGGCTGCTCCAGGGAGCATTGGTCATATCTCGTCCGCACATAGCGCCACCGCACGCCAACACGCCCCGTCCCCACACGCGGTCATTGCACCGCGGTCGGCCGCCCGGCGGCGCGCCCTTGACATTTGCCCGGCCACGGGGTATTTACCAGCGGCTCGCTTTCTCTCCGCCGCACTATCCGCGGACAAAGCATGCAACCGTCGCAGCAGCGATGGCTCTCCTGCGGAGAAAGGCGGTCATGACGGAGCTCGAAGCAAATCTGATCTTCGTCGTGGAGCGCGACAAGCACGTCCGCGAGCTGTTGCAGGTGTTCCTCGACACGCCGCAGAACACCCTGCAATTCTTCGACGACG
>Ga0335395_10001057_pt1 | contig 17558 bp, 20 predicted proteins | sample MAT02_FD_205744 | JGI IMG/M metagenome (GOLD analysis project Ga0335395, IMG submission 205744) | Freshwater microbial communities from Lake Fryxell liftoff mats and glacier meltwater in Antarctica - MAT-02 (spades assembly) (version 2) ...
GCGGACTCATCTCTACCGGATAGTCTGTAATAAAAGTGGGTTGTATATAATTGCCTTCGCATTTAGATCCAAATATTTCATCTATCAGTTTACCCTTACCCCACTTGGCATCTGCGTGGATGCCTAGTTGAACGCAAACATTTCTGATGCCGTCTTCATCCATTGTACTGATATCGAATCCTGTAAATTCTTTGATGGAATCGTACATGGTAATTCTTTTGTAAGGAGCTTTAAAGTCAATTTCTTGTTCGCCTACCAATACTTTGGATGTGCCATTGGTAGCCAATGCGGCTTTCTCCAGCATCAACTCGGTGGTGTCCATCATCCACTCATAATCTTTATAGGCTACATAAAATTCCAACACCGTAAATTCAGGATTGTGGGTTCTGTCCATACCTTCATTGCGGAAGTTGCGGCTAAATTCATATACCCACTCAAAGCCACCAACGATCAATCTTTTTAAATATAATTCATTGGCTATTCGCATATACATCGGCATATCCAATGCATTGTGATGCGTGCTGAACGGCCTGGCTGCAGCACCACCCGGAATAATTTGCAGCACCGGTGTATCTACTTCCAAAGCTCCCCGTTCATTTAAAAACTCACGGATGGCATTCATCATTTTGGTACGTTTGATGAAGGTTTCTTTTACACCGGGATTTACGATCAGGTCTGCATAACGCTGGCGGTACCTGAATTCCGGATCGGTTACTTCATCAAATGCTTCGCCATCTTTTTCTTTTACGATTGGCAGCGGGCGCAACGATTTGGTAAGGATGGTAAACTCCTGCACATGTATGGAGGTTTCGCCGGTTTTTGTGGTAAACACATATCCTTTGATACCTAGAATATCGCCGATGTCCATTAATTTTTTCCAAACAATCTGAAACATGCTTTTGTCTTCACCGGGGCAAATATCATCTTGTTTAATATACAACTGAATTTTGCCAACCGCATCCTGTAATACTGCAAAATTGGCTTTGCCCATATCTCTTACACTCATAATACGGCCGGCAATACATACTTCTGCAAACTCTTCCCTGTTTTCGTCACCCTTAAAATTTTCCTTGATAAATACCGATGTGGTATTAACGGGAAATAATGCCGCAGGGTATGCATCAATTCCCATTTTTGTAAGCTCGGCTAATTTTTGTCTGCGAATGATTTCCTGCTCTGATAAATGTTGTATACTCATGCTGATATTGTAAATTTTTGCGAAGATACCGTTTGCATCCGATTCTTCAATACCTGTAGAAGCCACTATAATATTAACTTTGGCAGGATACTTGACTATTGCAAACTACAAAACAATTAAATGAAAAAACTTTTAGCCGCAGTCGGAATTATTATTGCATTCAACAGTTGTGATGTGTTACAACAACTACCACAGGCTGGCGGATTTGGCAGTGTTACACAGGCCGAAGCGGCACAGGGAATCAAAGAAGCGCTGAGCCAGGGATTGGTAAAAGCAACCCTGCAACTGAATAAACAGGATGGATTTTTTGGTGATGCCTTCTACAAAATATTATTGCCGCCAGATGCCAGGAAAGTTGAGAATGCTTTAAGAACGATTGGTTTGGGTAAATCAGTTGACAAAGCAATTTTGCAAATTAACCGGGGAGCAGAAGATGCGGTAGGGTTTGCACAACCCATTTTTATAGATGCTATTAAACAAATGACACTCACCGATGCCATCAATATCGTAAAAGGCGGGGATACCAGTGCAACACATTATTTTAGAACAAAAACGATGGAAAAATTAACCGCTGCATTTATACCGGTAATAAAAACTTCGTTGGATAAAGTGGATGCAACTAAATACTACAGTGATATTGTAAGCACCTACAACAATTTTCCCACTACATTTAAAAAGATCAATCCCGACTTACCAGGTTTTGTAACAGACCGTGCCACCAATGCATTATTTGATTTGGTGGCTCAGGAAGAAAAGAACATCCGTGAAAATCCTGTTGCCAGAACAACAGCCATCTTAAAGAAAGTATTTGGGGGATTATTGAAATAAAAAATGGTTAGAAGGCTTCCCGGGATTTTCAATGATAATAAGTGATCACCTTACAATATTGTATCGTAACAACTAACGTTCTGTAAGAGACTGGATTGCGGTTATGAAGTCTTTAACCGCATTTACGCCATTATTGTAAAGCAATTCTTTTTCAGCGGGTTTCATTTTACGAACAGTTGAATGGATGGTCCCGTAACTAATGTAAATGGTTCTTGCATGTTCATTTTCACGATTAGGATATTTGCGGTTGAGCGTTTCTATCACCAGGTTATTAAAGGCGTGAATATAATCCTTAAACGACCGTATTTTAAAAGGAGGAGTATGGTTGCTGTTGTTTTTTAAGGAATCAATTTGTGCCGGGCGTTCAAGCTTTATTCCAAGGGTTTGTGGGTTAAACCATGATTCATCGCAAAGAAATGCATTGCCACCATTTACGCAGGTATCAAAAATGCTGATGGGATAGTTGGCAATCATTCCACCATCTACATAATAATTTCTATAGGAAACGGTATCTGAAGATTCAATTTTTTGATACTGGTTATTTAATATAATCGGCTCAAAATACAAAGGAATTCCACCACTAATGCGCACTGCCAAACCAACAGGCATGTCGGGTGTGTGTTCATAAGAGAAAATATCTAACTGCTGTTTACTGAGGTTAGTGCCGGTGCAATAAAAATCTTTGAATTTATTATTCTGCAAATGTAATTGGTGTAATTGCGCAAAGGATAAGTTACCATTCCCAGTTTTAAACTTAATTAGTTGCTGCATCCATAGTTCAAATTTTTTCCCTTTATACAATCCATATTTATGTCGTACCCGGCGGTATTTTCCTACAACGCCCCCTCTGCCATCATTGAACTCTTCTATTGGCAGCGAGCGCATGATGCTATCAATTTCAAACGAACTGTATCCAAGGCTAATCATCACGCCTGCAATTGCACCGGCAGATGTGCCCGCCACTTTATCCAATTGCTGAAGTATACCCGTTTTTTCCAATTCGCTGAAAGCACCTGCATAGGCAAGGCTACGAACACCTCCGCCTTCCAGTACAAGGTTTTTATAACGACCGTTTTTTTGAGCAAAACAAAGTGAAGGAAAGAGTAATAGGATAACTAATTTTTTCATTCAGTGAAAATAAATAATTACAGTTGTAGCAAAAGTTAAATGGGTATTAACATTGCGGGTACTGTATTAATTTAGAGCTAGCAGCACCTGCCAGGCTACGCTAACGTTACCCGTATCCAATAATTCTTTTGCATAAAAGTGCAATTCGTTTTCCATATCATCGGGATTGATGGAATAATATTGCACGATATTTTTTAATTTATCATCATGAAATGCCGGATCTACAAGCGGCAATTCATTTACATTTGCCAATTGCCCAAGGTTGTTACCGGTAAGGATTTTACTGTTGCGGATACTTTCGGGAAGTGCATCCACCCCAATGCCCAATGCTTTATTCGGCTTGGCTACTTTAAATAAATTACTTTCATCCACTTTGCAGTACCAATTGCCACCCAGCCTTGCTACAAGCTGTAGTTTTGTTTGATCTATTTTGTCGGCTTCACCTAAAACAGTTTCATCGATGTGAATCATCAGCACTTCTGCTATAACCAAATTGCCGGCACCACCCTGCTTGCCCAGTGGCTTTACTTCGGTTACCCTGCACTCCAGTTTTATTTTGCTTTCTTTTACCATGGGTGGTTTTATCAGGGTGGCCGCCTGCATGGTAAAGCCAGCTTTATCAAATTCATTGGTATCTTTTGCAAACTCACAACTCGATAGCGACATCTGCTGAACCATATCGTAGGTTACGATATTGATCACAACCTCCGGAACTTCCAACACATTTTCCAAGGTATGTTTGGCGGTGTTATCTCTCCCTCTTCTTACCGGAGAAAAAACCACCATTGGCGGGTTGTAAGAAAACAAATTGAAAAAACTGAACGGACTTAAATTGATGTTGCCTTCTTTGTTGACGGTAGATGCAAAACAGATGGGCCTTGGTGCTATGGCAGATTGTAAATAACCTTGAAGGTCGGCCATGCTGCAGTCTTTTACTTGTATGCTTTTCATATTTTCTTCAAGGCTAAAATTGAGAAATCACTTTCGTCTTTTGCGATGGTATTGGTCAATACCCCCAATCCGTCTATCTCCATTTCTACCACATCGCCTTCCTGCAGCCACTGTTCGGTATAGTTAGGGTCGGTTAATTTTCCCGTACCATTTAGTTCTAAAAAGCAACCGGTACCTACTGTGCCACTGCCAATTACATCACCGGCAAATAATTGTACACCGTAGCTACAGCGCTCAATGATTTCAGCAAAGGTCCAGGTCATTTCACTTAAATTACCGGCGCTAACGGCAATGCCATTAACGGAACATTTCATGTTAAGATTCCAGGCTTTGCCCGTGTGATTTTCTTTACAGGTGGTTTCATATTCTTCCAGCTCATCTAATGTTACCAGCATGGGCCCAATAACAGTGGCAAAATCTTTTCCTTTGGCAGGTCCCAGGTTCAGGAGCATTTCCTCCATTTGCAGCGTTCTTGCACTTACATCGTTCATGATCATTAATCCCCCGATGTACTCATCCGCTTCTGTTGCCGGAATATTTCTCCCTGGCTTGCAGATCACGATAGCAGCTTCCAGTTCAAAATCAAGTTTGTCAAAATGATCCGGCATACACACAATATCTCCCGGACCTTGTATGCTGTTATGATTGGTGAGGTAAAAAACCGGGTATTGGTCAAACTCAGGCAGCATCGGAACGCTTCTGTTTTTGCGGGCGGTTTCTACGTGTTGCCGGAAGGCATAGGCATCCCTGCAACTGCTTGGGTGAGGTATCGGCGCCAGTAGCTCAACGTTAGCTAGCGGTTTTGCCAACGAACTTCTTACCATTCCTTCTTTAATTTTTTGTTCTGCCATTTTTGCCAGTGGAAATACATCTTCCCAGTAATTTAAAAACATCGCCATGCTGATGGGCAAATCGGGGTGTAAAAGATCGGTGTCATACAAGTTACCGTCAACGTATAACGCTAATTGATCCTGGCCGTCTTTTAAGTAAGTTATTAATTTCATAAATAGAGTTATAGCTGTTAAAATTAGTCATAAAATAGGTATCACTGATTGAAGGAGATGCTTTCATTTATTAATGTTTTTACTAATTTTACTATTTAATTTACACTGCCATGAAATTCGATAAAATTCATAATAAAGGACAAGCCCGTTTATTCAAAAGCCATTACCTGGAATACCTGACTAAAACACATCCACTCGTAATCTGGACGATGTACATTCCAATGATTTTCTTTATGCTTTATTACAGCAGTGCAAGGCTTGAAAAAACTGCAGGTATGATCTTGTTGGCATTTCTGGCCGGCGTATTCTTCTGGTCATTTTTTGAATATGTGATACACCGGTTTGCGTTTCATTTTATGGCAGAAAGCGAACGGGCTACCAAAATTGTTTACCTGATTCATGGCAATCATCATGAATACCCGAGAGATAAGCAGCGTTTGTTTATGCCGCCGGTACCCAGTATTATTCTGGCAACTATTGTGTTCTCATCCATGTATTTTTTTGCTTCTTTTATCGGCATTACTGCGGGTGTATTCGCCTTTTTTCCGGGATTTATGCTGGGTTATTTAATGTACGGCACCATGCACTACGCCATCCATGCATGGAATCCGCCATTCAATTGGATGAAAGCTTTGTGGCGCAATCACCATCTGCATCATTACAAAGAACAGGGAAAGGGATATGGCGTAAGCTCCACACTTTGGGATCATGTATTCGGCACCATGTTCGATTTGAAAAATGAAAAGGAGGATAAAGAAAAAGTAGGGGATTTAATGTTTGTATCCCATCGTAAAAAGGAGCCGGTGGCATAACCTACTACCATTTTTCTTCTTCATCAAAATCATTTTTTTGTTGCCGGAATTGCTGGCGGCTTTTTATTTTTTGCAGTTGCCGCTCAATGATTAAAATGGCTATAATATCTCCTGCGTTTTCCTGCTGTTGTACTTGTAGCAGTTGCTTTAGTTTTAATTCGCTTACATCAATCCGGTAAAGCAGCATGATTAGTTTCTGGAAATCGGTTTGTATTAATTCATTTACATAAACACCCAGCCGCTTTTGCAATTCTTCCAATGAAATTTCATCGGGTAAGGCAATGGCCATGTTTTTGTTGATTTCTCTTACAAGTGTTTCATTGTTCATTTTAATTTTGGATTAGCGTTTAACAATGTAGTAAAATCCATCTGGTGTTGAGTGTCAATTTTCACCATTGACAATTCACCATTCACTATTTACAATCGTACAGCTATCGCATCACCATTCCCCTTTCACTCAAATCCTGTAGCATCAATACTGTTCCATCACACCCAATCCAAATAAAGCAAAGTCGTATTTAACAGGATCGTCTTTATCTAATGTACGAAGGTAAGCGGTAAGTTCAGCAGCAGATTGCCAATCGTTTTGATTACGGTTGAGCAGTTTCAACTTTTTTGCCACCCTTGATACATGCACATCCAGCGGGCAAATGAGCTGCGACTTTGAGATGTTTTTCCAAATGCCAAAATCTACTCCTTTATCATCATCCCTTACCATCCATCTTAAATACATATTCAATCTTTTGCAGGCCGATTTTTTGGAAGGTGTGGCGATGTGTTTGCGGCAATGTTTTTCTTCACAGGCATTTTCATCAAAACCAAATACGTATTTATGAAAACCAATCAACGCACTTTCAACGGTTTCATCGTTGGGATGCATCCATTTTGTAAAAGCAGTTTCAAGGCTTTGCTCGCCTTTAATTGCATAATGATGGTGTAAAAAATGGAGTAGGTGCCAGAGATCTGTTTCGTTAAAAGTACGGTGTACAAATTTTTTGAACGCAGCAAAACTTTGGGGGTCATTGTTCCAATTAAGTTGCATGATAAAATCGTAAGGCGCATTGTCCATTAGCTCCATTAGTTTATTGCAGGAGTTGATGATACTTTTGCGATTGCCCCATGCTAAAATTGCTGCAAAAAAGCCAGCAATTTCTATATCCTGTTTTTTAGTAAACCGGTGTGGAATGCCCAATGGATCATCTTTAACAAAGGAAGGTTCATTGTATTGCAAAACCTTGCTATCTAAAAAAGATTTTAATGATTTCATTTGATAAGCTCCTTCATGATAGCGATTCCTAAACCATCGCTTATGCTATTTTGGTTGAATTTATTAATTACCACAATGACCGCTTTTTGCCGGCTTTTTATAAATGCTGCAAAAGTTGAAAAGCCGTAAGTGCCACCGTTGTGCCAATAGATTACGGGTTTATCTTTTTCTTCCAGGGTATGCCAGGCTTTGCAAACGTTTACTCTTTTATTAAGAGCTACCGTTGGTTGTAATATTTCTGCAATTGTTTTATTAGCGACAGGTGTTTCAGGCATCGCCATATACTGCAGATAGGTCATCATTTCTTTTCCGGTACACTTTAATCCACCCGCAGGTGCCAGCACATCCATATTCCAATAAGGAACTTTTTCTTTATCAAAAAATCCCTGGCTTTTATTGTCATCCCTGCAAAAAGTATCCATTCCTCCAATCATTTTAAAGGGCCTGAAAATATTTTCTTCCAATAAAACAGCATACGTTTTTTTGGAAATCCTTTCTGCTAAAACGCCGGCAAGCCCCATTCCTAAATTTGAATAATTACTTTTTCCATCTATGACCGGACTACAATTTTTAAGAAAATCGAATAAATTAGAAGAAGTGTAGTGATCGTACGGAGCTTTATCGCCCAGGGATACGCTCATATTTTCAGGTAGCCTTGGTAAACCTGACGTATGATTCAACAGGCTAAGAAATGTGATTTTTTCAAGTGCCTTATTTTGTTGTACGGAATCTGGAAGGAAGGGTAAGATGGAAGCAGTATCAGCAATCTTGTTTTCATCTAACAGCTTTTGAACTACGTAGGCCGTAAATGTTTTGGTGATACTGCCGATTTCAAATAGCGTAGCAGAATCGAAACCCAGTTTTATATCAGGATTTGCAAAACCAGTTGAATAATAAACGGGTTTACCCTCGTTGATAACACCTACAAAAATAGACGGCACTTTATTGTTATTGAAAGCGCTGTCCACTTTACCTTTTATAAAATTAGCGGTGTTGGTCGCTGCTGAATAATCTTGCGCCTTTCCCTCTGTTGCAAGAAACAAGATGATACAAAATATGGAAACCTGTTTCATAACATTCATTTCTTTTTTAAAATTGCCGCTAAGGCAATAATTACCCAAACAACATTTACTAAAACGCTTGGGTATGCCTTGTGCGCATACGTGTTGATAATGAAAAACACGCCGCCGATTAAATTGCAAATGATATAACCAGGCGATGTGCTTTTTAATTTTCCATTAATGTTGAGGTAATAGGCTCCCACTATCAACACCGCTCCAATCCAGCCAATGATTTCTACTATACCCATATCGTTATCCGATGGCCTGGTTTAAGTCTGCAATCAAATCATCTGCATCTTCTATGCCTACGCTCAGGCGAATGAGTCCGTCACTTAATCCGTTCTTTATTCTTTCCTCTCTTGGAATGCTGGCGTGCGTCATACTTGCCGGATGATTGATCAGCGATTCAACACCGCCTAAACTTTCTGCAAGTGAAAAAAGTACGGTAGAAGACAATACTTTGTTGGCGGCTTCAATGCTGCTATCTTTCAATGTAAAGCTGATCATTCCGCCGAAATCACGCATTTGCTTTTTTGCAATGGCGTAGCCCACATTGTCTTCAAAGCCAGGCCAGTACACTCGTTCAACCTTTGGGTGACTGCGAAGATAATGTGCAATTTTAGCACCGTTTTCACAATGGCGCTGCATACGCACATGCAATGTTTTGATACCACGTAACACTAAAAAACAATCCATCGGGCCGGGCACAGCACCGCAACTTTTTTGAATAAAAAATAATTGGTCTCTTAAAATACTATCATTCATTATCAATGCACCTTGAATCACATCACTGTGTCCGCCCAGATATTTAGTGGCAGAATGCATCACGATATCAGCGCCCAAATCCAACGGGTTTTGCAGGTAAGGAGAAGCGAACGTATTATCCACACACAAGATGCATTCAGCCTTTTTTGATATAGTTGCTATGGCAGCAATATCTGTAATATTCATGAGCGGATTGGTGGGTGTTTCGAGCCAGATAAGTTTTGTATTTGTAGTAATTGCCTGCTCAACATTGGCTACATTGGTAGTATCAACATAAATAAATTTGATACCGAATTTTTCAAACACTTTTGTAAAAAGCCGGTAGGTGCCGCCATACATATCATTGGCGGCAATCACCTCATCGCCTGGAGATAACAATTTGATGACGGCGTCAGTCGCTGCTACACCACTTCCAAATGCCAATCCATATTTACCATTTTCAATGATGGCCAAAGCATCTTCCAGTGCCTTACGGGTTGGGTTCTGGCTTCGGGCATATTCATAGCCTTTATGCTGACCGGGTGCGCTTTGCACGTAGGTAGATGTTTGATAAATAGGAGTCATGATAGCACCTGTAGATGGATCCGGTTCGGCCCCCGCATGGATTATTTTAGTAGCTAATTTCATACTGGTTTCTGGTGAATTTTGATCTGTTGTATTCATATATTTGTTTTAAATGCGTGATTGAATTATAAGGTAAAATCTTTTATGGAGGTGCTTCATCTTTTGCTAACAGATTATATTATTTGCGCAGCACAAAGATACCGCCAGTCAAAATTATCGGTTATATGTGCACCCAGCGGTAATACTTTTTTATTGAGGACGGACGATTTTAATATCCGGTTATTTACCAGTTTCTTTTTTGATTCATACATATAATCCTGTAAAATTTTGCTTTGCATCCATTTACGCTGTGGTGGTTCATAACCCACTTTATTAGTACGCCAAACAATTTCGTTGGGGAGTTTTTTATTCATCGCACTGCGCAATATCCATTTGGTAAAGCCATCATGTATTTTATAATTTGCCGGAAGAGAAAAAATAAATTCTACCAGTTCATGATTTAAAAATGGCAAACGCACCTCTCTGCCATGTGCCATGCTATTTCGGTCGGCAAATCTTAGCAATTCTTCCAGGCCCATTGTGTGCGTGTTGAAGTATAGGATGTCATTCAATTTACTGATAATTGGTTTATGAATACCCTCCCATTCCCGTCCCCGCAATGAAACGATTAATTCAGGGTTGATATCGGGCTGATGAACCGTTTTATAGTATTCATTTCTTTCTAACTGAATACATGCATGGGAAGGTAAATAAGCCGCCAGATAATTTTTGAAACTCCACTTAAATGGGATTTGCTTTTTTTGAAACTGCTTTTTTTCTTTAAAGGCTTCGCCAAATTGATTCCTGTTTAATAACTGCTGCAGATACCAATGAATGTAATGGTTGTAACCAGCCAGTGTTTCATCTGCACCCTGGCCATCTAAAAGTACTTTTACATCATGCTGTTTGGCTAACTCAAATACTTTGTATTGTGCGTAAATGCTGGAGGATCCAAACGGTTCTTCCTGGTGATAACAAAGTGCTTCGAAATCATCAATCAACCCTTCTGCAGTGGGCGTAGTTTGAAAATTTTGCAACCTGAATTTTTTTGCAATTATTTTTATATAAGAGGATTCATCCTTTTCAAAACCGGGAAAAACCGCAGAAAATGTTTGTAACCGGCCATTGTTTTTTTGAAACTGGCTGATGATGGCGGCAATGGACGAACTATCTAAACCACCGCTTAACGAGGTACCAATAGTAACATCGCTTCTCAATCTTCTTCTGACAGATTTTAAAAGCAGCTCGTTGAATTGTTCAATTGCCTTTTCATTTTCGATCTCAGTTGTATTTTCTTTATCGATATTCCAATAACAGTGTATTTGGGATTGGAATTTTGAAAAACTTATTTGTAAATAATGTGCTGGCGGAAGGGCATATATATCCTCAAAAAAAGTTTGTTCTTTATCATTGGCATTTTGTACATAGCCCAGTGCCAGATAATTCAAAAGCATTTTATTATCGGTCTTTTTAGGAATGCCTGCTGCCCATAAACTTTTCATTTCGCTGCCAAAAACAAACTGCTCCTTGTCTTCAAAATAGTAGAAAGGCTTTTCACCAAAACGATCCCTGGCAGCAAAAAGGATTTTATCTTTATTATCCCAAATGGCAAATGCAAACATGCCGTCAAAATGTTGCAGACAATCTTTTTTCCAGTAATCATAAGCAGCTAACACCACTTCGGTATCAGACTGTGAATGAAACCGATATCCCTTTTTCTGTAATGCAGCTTTAATTTCAATGTAGTTGTAAATTTCCCCATTGTAGGTGATGGTATAGCGCTCGTCTCTATTTGCAGAAGGAGAAACGCCCGGCATTAGATGCATTGGCTGGGCCGCATCATTTGTTAAATCTATAACGGACAGTCTGCGATGCCCAAATCCAACCTGACCGTTTTTTTCAATCCAAAAGCCTTCTCCATCGGGGCCTCTGTGAGATAACGCATTTGTCATTTTTAAAAGCAGTTCCCTACTTACCAGAAGGCTGTTTGAAGATAGTATTCCCGCAATTCCACACATAATGTAAATATCTAAAAAAAATCCCGGCTAATTGCCGGGGGTGTATTTAATATTGTGAAATAACCTTTTCAATTGTATAGAACAGATCTGGGTATTGCGACAGTCTGTTAGAAACCCTTAGCTCCTTTAACACTTACAACTGGTAGTCTTCCCTCTGCCAGAACGATTGTAAATGCAGGACCTCTTAAAAAGTAATGGGTAAAATGACCCTGAAATTATCCCAGGCAATGGTCAAGCCGGCTCCTGTAATGGTTTTATCAAATGCCATCACAAACGAATCCAATACGTCTGCCTGTTTTAGAACAGGAACATCAATTCTTACAACATCTTTAATCGCATCATACTTAAATGAACCCCAGGTATCCGTTTCTTTGTTGATAATCAATGTCCATTTATCACTGTAGGGTATGCAATACATGGTATATCTACCTTTCTTTATTTTAGTATTTCCGATTTTTACTGGCTGAAAAAATTCAATTTCGGTAGCCTCATTGGCACCCAACCGCCAAACTTGTCCGTATTCTAATAATTCGCCAAAAATAGTTCTGCCATTCTTTTGTGGCCGGCTAAAAATTACTCTTGCTACTATTGGTTCGGATATTTTATCCTGGATTTTTAATACCGGGTAAGCATTTGGATAATAGCTCATATCCAACGGGGATTTATCAACCGGAGGCAATTTTGCCTGCGCATAAGTTGCCATGCAACAACTAAAAATACCTATAACTACAAATGATAATTTCTTCATACTTCTTTTATTAATGACAAATATAAAACGAATCAACTATTATTAAGTTCGCTTAAATGATGAAAGGCGAAAGTTTTAAGTGCAGGAAAGAACAAATGGTAACATTCACCCAGTTCATCATAGTGTTCATTAAAAATTTTAAAAGCAGTGGCTGAATCGGATAAATATGCAGCACGCCTTACCAATCCACCAAAGCTTTTTTCAATTCCTTCTGCAAATTTGTAATGATACAACCAGTTTTGTTGCTGCATATATGGGAGCATTTGTAAAAATTTTGGAGGCAATTCACAGCTATCCATCTGCAAGCTGGCGTAGGTACTTTGGCAAAATAAGTCTAACGCTGCATCAGTAGCAAATTGATTTTTGTCATTGGCTAAAAAATGGTCAAACACCACATCTATAAATGCGCCGGAATAAAGCCGGTAATCTTTTTTAAAAAATGCTTTGGCATTTTGCGTAACCGGATGAAAATCTGTAAACTCATCAATGGCTCTGTGCAAGGCGATACCTTTTTGAACCATGGATGGAAAATCAAATTTCTTTCTGCCTTTTACAAAATCACTGATCATATTTCCGGTTAATATACCGGGTTCACTAAACGAAAGATAAGCGTGCGCTAAAAAGTTCATGTTTAATTTGGATAACTTTTACTAAGGCATTAAAAACCGAACTTCCAATAATAAAAACATTAAAGGTACTACTATAAAAAAGCATGCCAACCAGTAGCCTGCTAAACCGCCCTTACTTTTTAACATAACAAAACCAAAATTTATGTTTTTTTTAGGAAATGATTTAAACCTTTGCCAGTATTGAGTTTTAAGTAAATTAATGAAAAGCATGGGTTTTCCGTTTACCACTCATATCAGGGGCGGTAACTATATTTTTATTTGGTCAAATTAAGGTTGCAACCATCTGGGGCGCCTTCTATCTTTGATTTGAAATCAAAAAACCGCCAGTCATAGGCGGTTATCATTTAACCAAAAAAAGTATAGTTATGAAAAAAATCGCCACCATGTTAACAGCAGCATTGATGCTGTTTTCCATTTTTGCATTCGCCCATGAAGGCGATAAAGTAAGCGCCCTGGTAAAGGCAGCATTTTTAAAAGATTTTTCATCCGCTTCATCCGTAAGCTGGGAACAATCAAAGGGATATTATTTTGCAACGTTTACCATTAACCAGTTGGAAGTGAATGCGGCCTATAGCGAAGCTGGCGAACTGGTTGCAACTTCCCGTACTATCGAATTTGACCAGTTGCCATTGAGTGTTTCGATCGCTTTGTCAAAAAAATACACCGGGTATATTTTGCCGAAAACTGCAATGGAATTGAGCTATGAGGGAGTTACAAGCTATTATGTAAATATTGAAAACGATCGTCAGGTTTTAAAATTAAAATGCTCAAGCGGTGGCGATATTCAGGTAGACCGCAAATTGAAGAAAAGATAAAAAAAGTAAGCAAAATAGAAAATAGCCGTCTCTTAAAGGGCGGCTATTTTTTATGTAAATATTTCGGGATTTTAGTTTTGAGATATACTTTCAATGGTTATAATATTGACACTGTTGCCGATTTTTTGCAGAATAACGGGAAGATATTTTAAAAATATTTTATGAAGGATTAGTTGAATTTGGGAGTTTGAAAAAATACCCAATGCTATGAAAGATAAAAGTGTTATTGTACATGTCAGTTGTTCTATGTTTCGTATCTTAAATTGGCCTAAACACCTTAGATGCTTTTTGGAGCATAAAAAAAATTACTTTTGCAACCTCCATCAACGTCAAAAAGCACTAAGAGCAATTACGATAATGGATGAATTGTAAAGTATCATAAAATAAAAAAAATGAGTAAAGGACCGGTTTCAAATTTCATAGAGCATCACTACCGCCATTTTAATGCAGCGGCTTTAATGGATGCCGCCAAAGGCTATGTTACCCATCTGGATGAAGGAGGGAAAATGATGATCACATTGGCTGGTGCAATGAGTACAGCCGAACTGGGATTGAGTCTTGCAGAAATGATTCGGCAGGATAAGGTGTCGATCATCAGTTGTACCGGAGCCAATCTGGAAGAAGATATCATGAACCTGGTGGCACATAGTCATTACAAAAGAGTGCCCAATTACCGTGATTTAAGTCCGCAGGAAGAATGGGATTTGTTGGAGAATCATTACAATCGTGTAACAGATACCTGCATACCGGAGGAAGAAGCATTTAGAAGGTTGCAGCAGCACATTCATAAAATATGGAAAGATGCGGATGACAAAGGCGAACGATATTTTCCGCATGAATACATGTACAAGATGTTGTTGAGCGGCGTACTGGAACAGTATTACGAAATTGATCCAAAAAATAGCTGGATGCTGGCAGCAGCGGAAAAAAATATTCCAATTGTAGTACCGGGTTGGGAGGATAGTACGATGGGAAATATTTTTGCATCGTATATCATCAAAAATCAACTGAAGTCATCCACTGTGAAAAGCGGAATCGAATACATGGTGTGGCTGGCAGATTGGTACAGAAATAATTCGGCCGGAAAAGGCGTAGGATTTTTTCAGATTGGTGGTGGAATCGCAGGCGATTTTCCGATATGTGTGGTGCCAATGATGTACCAGGATCTGGAATGGCATGATGTTCCTTTCTGGAGTTATTTCTGCCAGGTAAGTGATAGTACTACTTCTTATGGTTCTTATTCCGGTGCAGTTCCCAATGAAAAAATCACCTGGGGTAAACTCGATATTCATACACCTAAGTTTATTGTAGAGAGCGATGCCACCATTGTTTGTCCCCTGATATTTGCGTGGATATTGGGTTGGTAGTGGAATGTATTTCAATTGGCTGATGTGCAATTCATCAGGAAAATCAAAAATAAATAGTCGAATGAATTCATACCTCGAGGAAACATACCTGGAAGCTGAAGCTGATATCAAGGAAGGGAATTTTGTGGATGCGTTCAGAAAATACGAGGCCATTTTAATGGAAGAGCCTTCTAATGGACCCACTTTAAATTCGTTGGGTTGGCTCAGTAAAACACAAATTGAAGATTTTACCAAAGCAGAAGCCTACTACAAAGCAGCAATTGCGGCCGATTCAAAATATCCGCATAGTTATAATAATTATGCTACGCTCTTAACGGAGATGGAACGATTTGAGGAATTGGAAGAGTTACTTCAAACCTGTTTTAGGATACCCACCATCGAAAAGTCGTGGGTATTTATGAAGCTTGGATTAATGGAAGAGCTCAAGCTCAATTTTAAAGGCGCCATTGCAAACACTGAAAAGGCAATTCTGGTGGCCATCAGCGATGACAAAATAAAAGATTACCAACAGAATATTGTCCGTTGTAAAAGTAAAATTGAGTTATCAAAAAGTCATCTGAAATGGATCAACCAGTTGAAGAAATGAATTTAATCTGATTGGTATAAAAATAAAAGAGCCCCGTTTAATCGGGGCTCTTTTATTTTTATCTTGATCCCATTTCTAAAGGAATATCTCTTTTTAACATCTCATCCCGGTTGGCAATTTCCCAGGCGGTGTGAAAAATCATTTTCGTTCTTTTCTCATACAAATCCCAATAGATCTTATCAACGGTATCGGTTGGTTTATGATAATCCGATTTTAGCATACCATCATAAAAAAATAAGATTGGTACTCCCTTTTTGGCAAAATTGTAATGATCGCTCCGGAAGTAAATCCTGTTTTGATCTTTTGGATCATCAAACTTGTAATCAAACACCAGGTTGGTGTATTTCTTATTGACGCCTTCATTAATACCTGGTAATTCACTGCTCAGTTTATCGTGACCAATTACATAAACATAGTTCAACGTGTCGTCCGTGTTCCTTTCAGTATCAATTCGTCCTACCATGTCGGTATTTAGATCAACGGATGTTTTATCCAACGGAAATAATGGATGATCCGCATAATATTCACTGCCCCATAAGCCTTTTTCTTCTCCGCTAAAGGTCATAAATACAACAGTTCTTCTGGGCCCCAAGCCAGCCGCCTTTGCCTGTGCAAAAGCTTCTGCCATTTCTATCACTGAACAGGTGCCACTTCCATCGTCATCTGCACCGTAATATATTTTACCATCACGTTTTCCCAGGTGATCATAATGAGCGGTTAAAAATACAAACTCATCTTTTTTGTCAGTGCCTTCTATAACGCCTACCACATTGCTTGCATTAACTGTAATGCGGAATTTGTTATATGTAAATGAAGCTTTTAGTTTTTTACTGTAACTCCAATCTTTTACAAAAGACTCATTGGCTTTAGCCAATTTTAACAGTGCATCAAAATTATTGTTAAACGATGCCGCAAATTCATGGGATAAAAAAGCATGGTTGATTATTTTACCTGCTGTTGTACGAGGAAAATACGTATTGGTTTTCTTATTGGATTCGATGGTTCTGGCCGAAAACGTGGATTGTGCCGGATTAATAATAAATGCACCAATGGCTCCCTTTGCCGCTGCGGCTGTTAATTTTTTACTTGTTCCGGGAAACGTCCAGGCACTGGTTTTACTGCTACCACTCACCAGATATTTACCATCTTTTTTGGGCTCGCCTAAAAAGAATACAACAATTTTTCCTTTTACATCAAGCCCGGTATAATCCGAGAAGGTAGTATCATCAACACCATACCCTACAAATACTAATTTTTTACCTTTAAATTTATTGGTTTCGCTTAGTGTGGCCTGGCTATAATAATCTTTACCCAATTCGGCTGTTTTACCACCAACGGTCAATTCGCTTCCACCAAGGCTATCCTGAAAAAGTGGGTACATTTGCTGATATCCGATTAATTGGTTTACCGGATTAAGGCCCACCAATTTGAATTGGGCTTCAATGTAAGCAGCAGCTTTTCGTTGTCCTTCGGTACCAGTTTCCCGGCCCTCCATTTCGTCACTTGCAATAATGGTTAAATGTTTTTTTAAATCGGCGGTAGTAATGCTGTTGGCAAATTTGGCCGAATTATCATCCTGCGCAAATGGATGGAGTTGTAAACCGAGCATGAGTATGCCCGGGAAAAAGTATTTTTTCATCTATAAAATTTAAAACTAAAATACGGGAACAAGTAAGGCCATCGCTATTTCTTTGATGAATGGCAACCAGGTATATTTTTTATTGCTGATGTGAAGTGCTAGCAGGAAATTTTATTTACCCGATCCTGGTGACGTCCGC
>Ga0335395_10001058_pt1 | contig 17551 bp, 11 predicted proteins | sample MAT02_FD_205744 | JGI IMG/M metagenome (GOLD analysis project Ga0335395, IMG submission 205744) | Freshwater microbial communities from Lake Fryxell liftoff mats and glacier meltwater in Antarctica - MAT-02 (spades assembly) (version 2) ...
CCAACAAAGAGACATTCAACCATTTGTTTACAGAGGGTTAGACGGACAGGATATGCTCGCAGATTTAATTGCCCAAGCCCACCGCCAAGGCCTGCTAGTAATTCCTTGGTTTGAGTTTGGTTTTATGGCTCCTCCCACCTCAGAATTAGCATTAAACAATCCCAATTGGCTCACACAAAAACAGGACGGCAGCCAAACATCAAACGGCGCAGGTGGGGAAGTAGTTTGGCTCAATCCTTTTCATCCAGAAGTGCAGCAATTCATTACCGAACTCGTACTCGAAATCACCACTCAATACAACGCCGACGGCATTCAATTTGACGACCACATGAGTTTGCCGTCGGAATTTGGCTACGATGACTACACAGTTGCTTTGTATACCAAAGAAACAAAAAAAGCTCCTCCAAAAGATTTTCAAAATCCAGCATGGGTGCAGTGGCGAGCCAATAAAATTACCGCTTTTATGTCGCAGCTAAATCAAGCCGTCAAAGCAGTCAAACCCAATGCAATTTTCTCGATTTCTCCCAATTACTACGAGTTTGCTTACAAACATCACCTGCAAGATTGGCTGACTTGGGTGCGTTTGGATATTGCCGACGAGCTAATTGTGCAAGTGTACCGTCCCAATTTAGAATCGTTTGTAGGCAAGATTAACCGTCCAGAAATGCAAGAAGCACAGCAAAAAATTCCCACCGGCATCGGGATTATGACAGGTTTGAGAAATAATCCAGTACCGATTCAGCAAATTAAATCTCAGGTGCAAGCAGTCCAAGGATACGGCTTAGGCGTCGCTTTCTTCTACTACGAAAGCTTGTGGGAATATGCACCAGAACCCCTCGCAGTTCGACTTTCTCAATTTAGCGATTTCTTCCCGTCTTCTGCATTCCGAACAGCGCTACAAATACCCAGACGCGCGGCGACTTTCCCCCCGCCTGCGCCACCCAAAACAGACCCCAAAGCTAAGCCGGAGCAACCTACCAAAAACAGCCAACCTTCGCCATCACCAACCACGTAAAAGAATTAAAGAGTCATTAGTCATTGGTAATTTTGTAGGGTGTGCCATTAATCCGACAGTCCGACAGGGGTTTAAACCCCTGTCTCATAGCTGAAGTCGTCTTTAGACGACTTTAGCAATTCTATCAAACCTGTTTTTCTATAGAGTTAGTGCAGAATATATGTGTAACTCTACTTTTGAAAATTGAGATTACTATTTGAGTCGGTTTTAACCGACTTATGCTATTAGACAGGGACTTGAGTCCCTGGCGGCCCGTGGCAGAATGAAACAGCTCTACTGGGGGCTAGGGGATACCGAGTTATGTTCCTATAAAATATCCGTATTACCAACAACTACCATCAATAAAAATGCAAACAAAAGAAACAATTTTACTGCCAAAAATGGGCTGCGGCACTTGGGCTTGGGGCAACCGATTTCTCTGGGGCTACAATGAAAGTATGGACGAGGAATTGCAAGCCGTTTTCAATCTTTGTGTTAGTAACGGTGTCACTTTATTCGATACCGGCGACTCTTACGGAACTGGAAAATTAAACGGACGCAGCGAGCAACTTTTGGGGCAGTTTTCTCAACAATATCAAGGTGCAAATAAAGACAGTATTTGTATTGCGACAAAACTGGCTGCTTATCCTTGGAGACTGACGCGACAATCAATGATATCTGCTTGCAAAGCCTCGGCTGCGCGCCTCGGAAAAAATGTAGATTTGGTGCAAATGCACTGGTCTACAGCTAATTATGCTCCTTGGCAAGAGGGGGCTCTTTTGGATGGTTTAGCCGACCTTTACGAGCAAGGATTAGTTAATGGAGTGGGCTTGTCAAATTACGGGCCGAAACGGCTGAAATGGGTGCATCAAAGATTTAGCTCGCGCCAAATTCCAATTGTTACTTTACAAGTGCAATATTCGCTACTTTCTACCTATCCGGTGACAGAACTCGGATTGAAAGATGTTTGCGATGAATTGGGGATAAAATTGATTGCTTACAGTCCTCTCGCCTTGGGGTTGCTGACGGGTAAATACTCGGAAAATGGCTCTATTCCTAAAGGTATCCGAGGTTTGGCGTGCAAGCAGCTACTTCCGGGAATGCGATCGCTTTTGGAGTGTTTGCGAGAAATAGCGGCCTTCAGAAACAAGAGTGTTTCGCAGATAGCAATCAACTGGTGCATCTGCAAAGAAACTATTCCGATTCCGGGGGCTAAATCTGCGGCACAGGCGATGGATAATATTGGTGCTTTGGGCTGGGAGTTAGACTCCGGGGAGATTGCCGAATTGGATAAGGCGGCGGCGAGTGTAGATAAAAAAATGGTGCAGAATATCTTTCAAACTCGGTAATATCTGAGATGTTGTACCATTCTCATGAACAGGCTTTCCGGCCTGTTCCACAAAGAATGAATTTGCTTGTTCCACAAAAACTAAATTTTCTTGTGGGGTGGGCTTCTAGCCCGCCCCTGAAAGGCTGATCGAGAATGGTGCAAGATGTGAGATGTTGTACCATTTTCATGAACAGGCTTTCCGGCCTGTTCCACAAGAGATGAATTTGCCTGTTCCACAAAAACTAAATTTTCTTGTGGGGTAGGCTTCTAGCCCGCCCCTGAAAGCCTGATTTACATCGCACAAAAATTTTCGACACACCGCACAAACATTTCTACACCCATCCCCAGCGCAGTTTCATCAAAATCAAAACGCGGGTGATGGTGCGGGTAAGCCAAGTTTTTCTCTGGATTTGCTGAGCCCAAAAAGAAATAGCAACCTGGCACTTCTTGCAAAAAGAACGACATATCCTCGCCGCCCATTGTTTGACATTCGGGAACGATTCCTGCAGGAGTTTCGACAACTGATTCTGCCACGCCGCGCACCAATTCAGCGATTCTCGAATCATTAATAACTGGCGGATAAAGCGAACAATAATCTAATTGGTAATTTGCCCCGTGACTCTGACAAATTCCGGCAATTACTTGCTCGATTCGCTTGGCAAAATAACCTTGATATGCTGGATTGAAATAGCGCACCGTGCCACCGATTTGAGCAGTGTCGGCAATGACGTTGTGGGTGTGGCCTGCGTGGAATTTGCCGACAGTTACTACCGCTGAGTCGATCGGGTCAATGTTCCGTGCGACAATTGCCTGTAAAGCGCTGACAATTTGGGCTGTAACTACGATCGAGTCCACAGTCTGATGTGGCATTGCGCCGTGTCCACCTTTGCCAAAAATCGTGCAGTCAAAAACTTCGACAGCCGCCATCAGCGCGCCGCTGCGGACGCCTACAGTGCCTAAAGGTAGATTGTTCCACAAATGCAAGCCGACGATCGCATCAACATCAGGATTCTTCAAAACTCCCGCTTCAATCATCGGTTTTGCGCCGCCCGGGCCTTCTTCGGCGGGCTGAAAGATGAATTTTACCTTACCCGAAAAGCTGTGTTTGTGCTTTGCTAGATAGCAGACTGTACCAAGGGCGATCGCAGTGTGGCCGTCGTGGCCGCAAGCGTGCATAATTCCATCATGCTGCGATCGATAATCCACCTCATTTTCTTCTTGAATGGGCAAAGCATCCATATCAGCCCGAATTGCCAAAACCCGCCCCGGTTTGCTGCTGTCTATAGTGGCGACAATACCAGTTTTAGCAATATTAGTTTGATGCTCTATGCCCCATTCCTGCAACTTTTGTGAGATAAACTGCGCCGTTAAATTTTCATCAAAACTCAACTCCGGCTTTTGGTGCAAAAGGCGACGCCATTCAACTAGCTGAGGCTGCAAATTTCTAATCTCCAGCCGCAATTGAGATAAATCTACAGAGGTTAAATTCGGTAAAGTAGAAACCATTTTTCATTCTCCTTATAACAATTTGTGAAACTCTCTCTTCTCTTTCTCTGCGCTCTCTGCGCTCTCTGCGGTTAAAATAAAATCTTAGTTTTTAACCACAGAGGCCGCAGAGTACGCAGAGGAAGAGAAGAATCAGAAACAGAGGTGTTTAGAATAGGGTTATTTAGAAGTCGGAGGAACTAAATTAGCCCCAGGTAGCAACCGCTCTAAATCTAATTGTGAAGCTGCTTGAGCTAATTTGGTAAGGTCATTTGGGTCATCTAAATGCGGTAAAATACCCAACACAGGTATTTGAGTTAGCGACTGGATCAAATCAACGGGCGCTAGATCGGCAATTTCTTGTTCAGAATAAGCTTTAACGCAATTGAGCACAATTCCTCTCAGCTTAAAACCAGTGTGTCTGGCGAGAGCCACATTCGCCACAGCTTGCCCGATCGCCCCCAACCTCACAGGTACTACCAAAACCCCCCTCAGCCGCCAATCCCTGGCAATATCGGCCACAGTCAGTTCCCACGTTACAGGCGAACCGAGTCCTCCCAAAGCTTCCACCAATACAAAATCCTTGCGCTCAGAGAGGCTTTGCCAAGCCGTCCAGACCTTTTCCAGCTCGATATGTCTCCCTTCGCGTTCCGCAGCAATCGGCGGTGCTAGAGGCGCATCAAAGTGCACCGGATTGAGTTCTTCGGGGGATTGGTCGAGGGAAAACAAACGGGTGTAGAGTTCGCGATCGCCCGTTCCCGTTTGCAAGAGTTTCATAATTCCCAAACTGCGATCGGGAAAATACATTTGCCAATAAGCAGCCAGAGCGCTGGTCAAAACAGTTTTGCCCGCGTCGGTATCAGTTCCAGCAATTAGCAGCGAGTTCATTGGCAAATAGCTAACAAGTAATTGGCCTCAACCTCAGTCTAGGGGAATTTTGCCAGAAGTTTAGAGTTCTGGCGATGGTGCGGGTGTTGGTGCTGGTTCCGGTTCCGGTTCCGGCGACGGTGCAGGAGTTGGGGCAGGTTCCGGCGACGGTGCAGGAGTTGGGGCTGGTTCCGGTGTTGGTGCGGGTGTTGGTGCGGGTGTTGGTGCGGGTGTTGGCGACGGCGCGGGTGTTGGTTTGGGTGCGGGAGTTGGTGCGGGCGTCGGTTTGGGCGTCGGTTTGGGCGCGGGAGTCGGCGCGGGCGTCGGTTTTGGTGTCGGAGTTGGCGCTGGCAAAGGTTCTGGGCTTGGTTCCGGCAAAGGTTCTGGGCTTGGTTCCGGCAAAGGTTCTGGGCTTGGTTCCGGCAAAGGTTCTGGGCTTGGTTCCGGCAAAGGTTCTGGGCTTGGTTCCGGCAAAGGTTCTGGGCTTGGTTCTGGCAAAGGTTGCGGGGTTGGGGTTGGCAAAGGTAGCGGGTTTGGTATGGGAGTTAGTGTCGGCGTCGGACTTGTAAGTGCTGGCGGTGTCGGAGTGGGTTTGGGGCGCGAATTGTTGAGAAATGAGCCGACTAAAGCCCAGGAACCGAAGCCTGTCAAGATTACTAAGCCCGCCAGCAGTCCGATCGCAGCGATGGGATTGTCCCAAAAAGTGTCGCCAGCAGGCTCAATTAACGGGTCTGGCTGGTTTTGCGGGTGGGAACTCTGGGCGGCGGGCTCTGGCGGCCTGCCCACGGCCACCGTTGCTATTAGCGAAGGGTTTGTCGGTACCACTGCTGGCGCGGGCGGTACAGTTGGCTGGCTAGGTTTAGGATTAGTTTGGCCGTCGAGTGCTTGGGCGACTTCGCTGACAGATTGATATCGATCGCCTGGAGACCGGCTCAACATCCGATTCAGCACCAAAGCCAAACCCGTGCTCACCTGCACTTGCTGTTGCCAATTCCAATGCAGCGTTGTTTGATCGAGCAATTCCTGCGGTTCTTTGCCTGTCAGCAGGACGATCGCCGTTACAGCTAAAGCGTAGAGGTCGCTGCTGGCTGTTGCCCGCCCGCTTTGCAACTGTTCCATCGGCGCGTAGCCGATTTTACCGACAGTTGTCGCGTGGGCTGTTCCTTCGGGAGACTGGACTTTGGTGGCGAGTTCTTTCACCACTCCAAAGTCAATCAGCACCGGCAACTGGTCGTTTTCCCTGCGGATGATATTTTCTGGGGAGATGTCGCGGTGGATGATGCCGCGGGCGTGGATGTGAGCCAGTACCGGCAGCATTTGCCGGATAAATACCAAGACTTCGGCTTCGGTGAAGGTGCGACCATTTGAAGTTCGATCGAGCAACAGTTCGCGGTAAGTCATCCCTTCCACGTAATCCTGCACTAAAAACAAACGCTGGTTCTCTTCAAATATTGCCCGAAACTGGGGAATTTGTGGGTGCCCAATTTGGTAAAGTATTGCCGCCTCTCTTTGAAACAATTCCTTCGATTTTTCCAAAACGTAAGGCCCGCTTTGCACCGGAATCAATTCCTTCAGGGCGCAGCGTTCTTGAAACCGTCCCAAATCTTCTACTAAATAAGTCCGGCCAAATCCTCCTTGACCTAAAATATTTACCAAGCGGTAGCGGTTTTGTAGGAGAGTTCCAATAGCAATAGGTGGCTGCATAAGTTTAAGTAGAAACTGTTAAAAAATAGACGATCGCTCACAGACTTAGTAATGCTAGGTCTTTAATGCTCTTGAGCATACTTCACTATCTGTAGTCTCCAGTCCCGATGAAAGTTAGCATTTTACTTCTTTTTGAGCGACTTTGAGAAATTAGGCGCTTGCGGGCGATCGACAATCAGGGGTTCCCACGGAGGGGTTTGCCCCATAGTTGCGGTTTTTTTGGTCGATCGCCAAGAGAAACCCCCAGGAGATTTGCAGCTACATTCTTCCTGATGACTGCTGCCAACAGTCAACTGCCAACTGCCAACTGCCAACTGCCAATTACCAACTGCCAACTGCCACCTACCAACTGCCAATTACCAACTGCCAACTGCCAACAGTCAACTGTCAACTGCCACCTACCAACTGTCAACTGTCAACTGTCAACTGTCAACTGTCAACTGTTAAGCTTTGCTTTCACCATGTCTTGAATTCTGTTACCGTCTGCTTTGCCCTTAAGCTGTTGCATTGCCTTGCCCATCACCTTGCCCATATCTTTTGCAGAAGTAGCGCCAACCGAAGCAATCACTTCGTCAACGACTTGACTCACCTCTTCGTCTGACATCTGCGCCGGCAAATACTCTTCAACAATTGCTAACTCCGCCTCCTCTTGTGCCACTAAATCTTCGCGGCCACCTTTGCGGTATTGTTCGATCGAATCCCGGCGCTGTTTGGCTATTTGCATCAAAATTTCCATTTCTTGAGCTTCTGTCAGCGTGTCTTGCCCGGAGGGACGAAGGCTGACTTCTTTTTCGAGAATAAATTTCTTGATGCCACGAACTGTTTCCAAGCGAACTTTGTCCTTGGACTTCATGGCTGCTTTGATTTCTGCGTCAATGCGTTCTCTTAAGCTCATCGATTTCTACCTTGCTTTGCCCGATATCAAAAATCTGAAGTATGCTTCCGATTCTTAACTTTTTTTACAGTATTTTTCAAGTTTATTGCCTGTTGGTGGCTTTTTTATCGCATTGAACCCGGATGCCTTCGGCTTTCGACTGAATTTGGGGTGGCTGCACTTGCAGCCTCAGCCCCAAATTGACTCACGCTAGAACTTTTAGACGCAGGGGCACAAGTGCGATCGTACTTCTGCCAGTACAGAACTCGCGAGAACCCAGATTCCGCATCCTGGGGTGTCACACAGCATAATTACGGAGACAACTCTATCTTTAACAGAACTTATGCACTCAAGGGCGTTAAATCAAGGGTTTGAGATTCCTTCACTACGTTCTCTTCTGGCAGAAAATCGTAGTACGTGCGTCCAGGACTATTTAAGTGAGATGTTGCACCCTGGGGTGTCACACAGCATAATTACGCAGAAAACTCTATCTTTAAAGTAATAAAGTATGCCTTTAAAAAGTAATTTATCCGTTAATATACGGTATTTTAGTATAATTTTTAGAGTTTTATTGCTGGATCAGAATAAGTAAAAACCGATTGTGACCCTTGAAGATGCCGAATGTGGGCTTTAAAGTAATAAATTATGCCTTTAAAAATTAATTTATCCGTTAATATACGGTATTTTAGTATAATTTTTAGAGTTTTATTGCTGGATCAGAATAAGTAAAAACCGATTGTGACCGTTGAGGGTGCCGAAAGTGGGCTAGAAACCCGGTTTCTCGGACATATTTCTGCAAGTCCTATTCAATTCGCCTAACTTCACACTTGTGGTCGCCCCGAAAGTTAAATCTCTCAAAAATTTGGCTGAATATTTCTAGTTTCAGATGGTAAGATATCGATGGAATAAACGTCCTGCAAGAGGCCTGCTGTGATCCGTTCTGCTACTTTACCGCTTCCGCTTCCCGAGTCGCCGGTTTCCGCTCATGACCGTCTGCGGCTGTTCTCCGGTTCTGCTAATGTTCCCCTCGCCCAAGAGGTGGCTCGCTATCTGGGGATCGATTTGGGGCCGATGGTTCGCAAGCGGTTTGCTGATGGGGAACTCTACGTTCAAATTCAAGAATCGATTCGGGGTTGCGATGTTTACTTGATTCAGCCAACTTGCTGTCCGGTAAACGATCGCCTCATGGAATTGTTAATTATGATCGATGCTTGTCGCCGCGCTTCGGCCAGACAAATTACTGCTGTCATCCCCTATTACGGATATGCTAGGGCTGACCGCAAAACGGCCGGAAGAGAGTCGATCACTGCAAAATTAGTGGCTAATTTGATTACGGAAGCTGGGGCCGGTCGCATTTTGGCGATGGATTTGCACTCGGCTCAGATTCAAGGTTATTTTGACATTCCTTTCGATCACGTTTACGGTTCGCCGGTGCTTTTGGATTATCTGGCGAGCAAGCAATTGACGGATATTGTTGTGGTTTCGCCGGATGTTGGCGGAGTCGCTAGGGCGAGAGCTTTTGCCAAAAAGCTTGGTGATGCTCCCCTGGCAATTATTGACAAGCGCCGCCAAGCTCACAACGTGGCAGAAGTGATGAATCTTATCGGTGATGTCAGGGGCAAAACAGCCGTGTTGGTGGACGACATGATCGATACTGCCGGCACGATTTCTGAAGGTGCCCGATTGTTGCGCCGGGAGGGTGCGAGGCAGGTTTATGCTTGTGCTACTCATGCGGTGTTTTCGCCTCCGGCGATCGAGCGTTTGTCTAGCGGGGTTTTGGAAGAGGTAATTGTTACGAATACCATTCCTGTGCCGGAAGAGAACCGTTTTAAGCAGTTGACGGTGCTTTCGGTAGCCAATTTGCTCGGAGAAACTATTTGGCGGATTCACGAAGATAGTTCTGTTAGCAGTATGTTCCGCTAGACAGGAAAAGCGCTTTTTGAATGTTTGTTTTAGGGTGCGTTAACAAGAGTGTAACGCACCGTTTTTTTGCTGAATAGTGCGATCGTTTCCCGCAAGTAATCAGCCCAGGCGCATCTAAATTTTACTGTCAACTTCCATTAAATTCTTGTGGAGTGGGCGTCCCGCCCGCCCGGAAAATACAATTTAGAGGTCGAATAGTTTATCAAGTTCCTCGCTAAAATAACGGTTATAACTTTGTAGTGAGGACTAAAGTTCTCCTAAAATTCGCTCGGACTTGAGTTTTCACTACGAACCAATGTGACGATCGGCGATCGATCGCACTTGTTACCACCGGAACAAGAGATGGTAAAATTCTATCTTGTTGTCTGAAGAGGGCGACTTTTTTATATTCTAGATAAGTCTCGTCACAATAAGGAGCCAATAGGGAAAAATCATGAAACATTCACTTGTACGAACAGTGGCCGCACTGGCAGGTTCAGCAATTTTAACACTTGGCGCGATCGGTTCAGCTAAAGCATTTACTTTTGACGAAACCGAAATTAGCCAAGACCGAGTAATTGTCATCGCCCAACCCCGCCCTTTCGGCGGCTACCAATTGCTAATTGTAGAACAAGTATCTGACAAGCGACAATGCTGGAGCGAAAGTGGCTCTAATCCCGTGAAAGTCGATCCATTATTAGTTACTTTTGATTTCACCGGTATTTGTGGCCGCGCAACAGACAGCAACGGCTTTTCAATTCGCATGGCAGGCAGCGATTTAGCATTAAAATACACCCTGACATTGGAAACTGTTGATGGCAATGTTCTACTAATGGGAACTCCGGTAGATTACCAAGGTAAATCGGTGATTATCGGTCGCACAAATGGTGAGGTTAACGAATTCATGAAAATCACTCTCGATCCTGCTTGGCGTTTGAGTAAAAGAGCTTATCAAGGCCGCACATTAGGTCACTTTTATTTCACTACCAATCAACCCGCACCGGAAGAAATTGGCAATACCGGAGGCAATACCGGAGGCAATACCGAAGTAATACCTGTGCCAATACCTGTGCCAATACCACAGCCAATACCACAGCCAATACCACAGCCAATACCACAGCCAATACCGCAGCCAATACCGCAGGAAATACCAATACCGCAGCCAATACCGCAGGAAATACCAATACCGTAGGCAATACTGACCATTCTACAATTCGGAGATAGCTACCGATGATATCTACGCTTCCGAAATTAAAGAAGCTGTGGGCCTTGGGTTTGTAGCCCGGTTTTCTCAAAATAATGCTTTGTGGCCGCAACTTGCTGTTACCAGAGAGCAATTGGTATCTTTAGTTGGGGAATCTTTGAAATGAATACAAGGTGCTAATATCACCTTTCCTAGCCATGTTTATATCCGTCCATTTAGCGACGTTGATATTTCCCGCTGGAGTGCCGGAAAAGTTCTATTGGCGCGGAACAACAAGATAGTTAGCGACAATCAAGATGGAACTTTTAAACCTACCCAGCCCGTCACTCGCGCTGAATTGATGGCGGTGCTGCCAAGAGTGGCGGAATTTGGTTTGTCGGCGGGAATGCAGCCGAATTTAGTTGTTAAAGAGCCGTCTAAAACTTTTTAAGACACTCAGAATTATTGGGCTGCTTCTATTATTACTCAAATGTCTGCTTATTGTTCTGTTGCTGCCGCTATTAACGAAATTGGCAATCGGTTTGCTTTCGATAATTATGCAAAGCGGAATTACGCCGCGGCTACTTTGCAGATGCTGAAATCCGTTAAGACTTAGTAGGGCGAAGTAGATACCCGACAACTTTGGCGAAGTCGGGTATCTGAGTATTCTGTTTTTTTTAGCTTGACATTTTACGCTACACCATAATCAGTATATGGCCGTTTGTATGGCGGTTGCAATCCCAAAATAATATCCTCTCTCGGTACTCCCATTGCAACTAATTCCTCCGCAGGATTTTGCTCTGTCAAATTTTGCTGAAGCCAGATTTTTCCATCTTTGATGTCAATGTGAATGAAGGTTTGATAAATCCGGGTTAAGTGTTCCCAGCCGACATTCATCCACTGATAATGATCTCGTTCTGTGTCGCAGATAAGTTGCACTTCGACTTCATCATCAGAAAAATCTTCTTCGGCATAACGGCTCATTAATGTCTGAACGTATTGACGATATTGAGCTAACTTGTCCATTGCACAATCACCTCATTTTTTTGATCGTATACGATTAGCAACACCTGATACTCTTGTACCGCAGTTTGAGTAAACTCAGACTGAAAAAATGTTTTATACACGTCAACTGGTACTGCCAAATACAATTTCCGATTAGGTTCAACCGATGCCAAGCCAAGCAAGCCGATAACTGAGAAATTGTCCCAATGCAGCATAAAAGTCTGTAATTGCAGAGGGATTGAGGAAGCTTTTAATTTCGACTGCAATTTTCTCCCCTCCTCGCTCCGCTGCGACTAACCTTTCTGCTCCCAAATCGACCTGAAATTTAACATTGCCAAACTTAAACTTTAGTGGATCGGCAGTAATCACCCACTGTTTTTTTTCAAGGGCTCGTTTTACGGATTCGTGGAAAGTATCTTTGGCAGACACAGGCAAATTATCAGCGCGATTGCAAACAAGTATTAATTATACCGAATTCGCGGTATATTGTCAATCGGTAAAATCCTATTTTTATAAATTGTTTTAAGTGTTGAGTTAATAAGGACTTGCATTCCTTACTACAAACCAGTTTATAGTTGGGGAATACAAGTCCTCATATTACTTGTTTCCTGACTCTGTTTCCTTGCTTTTCTTCTTAGATGCCTGTTTCCGATTTTTCGGAGCCGGGATTGTCTCTGATTCTTGCTGTGCGATGTCCGGGGTTAATTTGCACAATTCATTTAAGGAAAGTTTTTGCTGAGATTCCAGTTCGTTTAGAAAGTTTGAGGCTGTTTCTAATATTTGCTTTCCCTGTCTGGCTTGAATAGTAGTTTTATTTTCTATTCCATCTAGCAACACAAAAATCGAAACTGTTTGCCAAATATCTAAATCGTCGCCGACGACATCGCAAGCAGAGACAATTTTGCCGTTTTGTGGGGCGTGAATTCCTAAGCCGGAATCTTGAATTAACGGCTGGATTTCTGCTAGACTTAAATTCGCAAGGTCGCTAATTTTATGTTCGAGGGATACTAAATCTGCTAAATCTGGTAAGTTGACCGATTCTGCGGCTAAAGCATCGAATTTAAAGGTAAGAGTTTGATTTAGTGGATCGGAAATGGCGTAAATTGATTGAATTTGCGATCGACTAACTGCACCTTTCTCGAAAAAATCTCTGCCTTGCGGGGCGATCGCAATTTTTCCATTTTCAGCCACCTCCAAGCTTTCCAAACTAACCAGAGTCGCCGCCGTAGTCTTCACAAAAATCTCGTCCAACCCCAACAAATCCGCCAATTCCTGCAAAGTTGGCGCAGGTTCAAACTCAACACCCGCCCGCAAAATGAACTCTTCCAACACGTTAAACTCACGAGGTTCGCTAATCGCCACCTCCAGCGGAGTTTGGCGGATTGCAAAGCGGAATTGACGCGCCGCCAACACAGACAAGCCCGGATTTTGTTGCTCAATTTGTTCGGCTAGCGAACTTAAATTCGAGTCTATGGGTTTAGTTGAGGACGCTAGAAACATCTAAAAAACCTCCGCAGTGACGCACCGTTTTTGAAACTTCCTGATACATTTTTCCCACTGTACCTGTTTGTTGGGTAAATAAATCGTGGCAGCCGACAACAATCAGCAATTCTTGAGCGCGGGAAAATGCCACATTCACCCGTTCCGGTTCCTTAGCAAATCCAATATCGCCCCTAACATTATTGCACACGGTGCTGACAATAATTACAGGTCTTTCCATGCCTTGAAATATGTCAACCGTACCAGTGCGGATGCTCAAAGCAGGGAATCTTTCGGATTCTATTCTATCTTTAATTGCATTCAATTGAGCGCCGTAAAAAGTAATAATTCCGATTTCCTTCGGCGGTTCACCGTCGGCAACTTTGGGCCGCCAAGCTGTCTCCATTTGTTCGCACAAACGCTCGATCGCATCAATCTCCTTGACATTCAACCGCGAAGTACCCTGTTTTTCCTCTTCAAATCCTTGTCCGATGGGCGTTTTTACCCAGAGAATGTGATTATTTTCTTGAATTATTCTACCTGCCAGGTTGTGGGCGCGCTTGGTGTCTGCTTCCTGAATGCCACAGTTGAGCTTTTGTTGGTAAAACTGATTGATTGCGCCCATGATTTGTGGGTGCATTCGATACTGAGTTGTCAGCATTTTTTTGATGCTATCGCTGGCATTTTCAAACAAAACTTTGAACAAAGATTCTTTGATAAAGCTAAGTTCGTCTCCGGTACAGCCGATGTCTTCGGCAATATCGTCGATCGTACTTTGATTAAACATCGGCGGCAATTGCCTGTGATCGCCCACTAATACTAACTTTCGACCTTTCAAAGCGGGAATTAATAACTCTGGAGGAGTGCATTTGCTAACTTCGTCAATGATGACTGCATCAAAGCTGGGAAAGTTTTTAGTAAAATCGAAACTAGCAGCCTGCACGCAAGTAATGCCGATCACGTTGGCATTGTCAATATAAATTTGCTTTAAATCGTTGCGGTCTTTTTCTGATGGATTGCGGAGTTTTTTAATCCAATCTGTAACAAAGTTTTGAGAGCGATTTAGTGCTGTTTCTTCTTGTTCTAATTTGCGTTGCCAAGTTTTGAAGAGACGCTTAATTTTGCTTAAAAAAGCTACGCTGAATAATCCTGTATTCGGAACTTCTGGCTGATATTGAGTGGGGATAGTTTGCCATGCTGACTCCCACCAATTTCTCTCAACAAGTAATGCTGCTGTTGGTTGCTGCTGTTGCAGTTGAGCGGTAATTTCGGTCAATTCTGTTTGAAGTTCGGCGAGTTGCTGCTGCGAAGTTGCTGCCGCAGTTTGCAGCGGAGATAAATGCTCGTCAAGAGTGTTTTTGATTGTCTCCAAAACCCCAAAAGGGTCTATGTCAGCAATGGATTTTTCAAGCTGAATCGTGCTTGCTTTCCAAGCCTCAACTTGCTTAACAAACTGCTGCGGTTGCTCCCAAATATTCGATTTTTGGGCGAGATATTGTTCGGATAAAATCCGCAATTTTTCAGGTACATTTGGCTGTTGGACAATTGCTTGCAACAAATTAGTAACTTCGCTAATTTTTAAGTTCGCTTCTTGCTGCGCTGTTTCAACCTGAAGTTTAGCGGCGGATATTTGTTGCTGGCTCAAGGTTTGACCGATTTTATCTAATAATTGTTGCTGTTTGATAAGCTGCTGTTCGGTTTCGGTTTTCAGGGGAACCACGCACTGACGGGCATTTGCGAGGATGCTGTGCAGCAATTCTTTGACTAGGCGATCGAAGGTAGTCTGGATATTATTTGGCTGCAAGGATTCGCTATAAAATTGTTGAATGCTACCTAAGAAAGTGCCAGCTTTTTCGATGATAAATTTGCGCTGACTTTGGTTGACTTGGGAGTAGCTGGCGAAGTCTTTGGCTAGTTGTTGCCACTGTGTACGATCGCCCGCAGAGAGCACGATCGGCGTTTGACTCAAATTTAGGTGCAGAAACTCGCTAAACCGGAACTGTTGCCCTTGTATGTCCTTAAAGCCCGCGCTTTCTTCGTGGGATATTGCGTTTTGCAACCGATCCAAATCTGGCAAATTGACTTTGCATTTGGGCGGCACGATCGGCAATTTGAGCGATCGGGCAATTTTCAGCAATCCTGCGGGCAATTCTACCATATCATCCGTGAGCATTGCGCCGGTTTCCCAGCAAGTTTTCACGACTTCATAGAGCCCCGTATCTGCTGTCTCAATCCACTGTGCAACGGCGACGACAACGGCTGTAATTTCCGCTTTTCGCAGTTCCAAATTCTTGATTTTCTGTTCGAGATTGTGGCGGTGTGTCTGATTTTGCCGATCGCCCAATTCGAGTTGATTCACAGCCTCCGACATCTGCCGCGACACCCCCAACGACTCCGCAACCGTTGACATAGCGTGACAAACATCATCAGCGCGATCGAATGCTGTCTTAAATTCCGCTATTTGCGCTGCTACAGTTTCCTGCAGCCAAACCCCAATCCCAAACGCGCCACAAGCAGGGCGATCGAAGCCGATTTGAATAGCATTGCTAGCGGCAATCCGAACATTTGCCATAAAGTTTTCTACTAAAACATTGCCTTCTGAATAAGGTTTTAGTCTGGGCATAAACTCGGCAACTTCGGGAGATTCCCAGTTGACATTCGGCGCATCTAGCAAATTTACTAGCCCACTAACTAGAGATTCAATATCGCTTTTTTCGGTTAAATTACGTTCATAATCTGCTGCTTGCTGGTTGCACTTTTCCTCAATATTTGCTTTACTGTCGTGCAGGTGTTTTAGTTCATTAAAAAAAGCTTTTTCGGCGGCACAGTAGGCGGTAAATCGCTCTGATTCTGCCACCAACTGCCGCAAAGATTTGACATTAGTCAGGCGCTGCGAGAGCTTTTCTTCGCAGTCAGTCGCCGTATTTTGCAGCCAAGTGCCGATCGCATTTTCCTCTAAAAACGGCTGGCCTTCTTCCTGCACCTTATGAGCTTTTCCCTTCCGCAAAGCCCGAATCGCCGGATTGTGAACTAACCGACTCAAAGCATTGTCTACAGCCAAATTTGCTTGCGAAGCAATCAGCGTTTTGCCACCCTGACGGGCAATTTGATAGCAAATCTCCGCAATCACAGTCGTTTTGCCAGTTCCCGGCGGGCCTTGAATCAAAATTAAATCCCGCGCCGAAAGCACCGTTTCTACGGCAGCAAGTTGATCCTCATTAGCATTGCGATTTAATAAGTTTTCCCGATCCAATTTAATCAGTTTTTCGGGCATTCTCGCCTGAGAAGAGTCGAATAAAAACTCACTCAAATAGGGATTTTGAGCGCGCCCATCTGTCAGCATTTTTAAAGCTTTCTTCTTGCGTTCGATCTGACTGATATCGCCCGCCGCCTCAAAATACAAGAATCCTTGTTTGGGCATTTGATATCTGCCGCCCGCCATGCGATCGCCTAAATCAACATCTAACTTAATCCGTAATTTACCATGTTCAAAGTCAATTTCAGCGATGCTACCCAATGTCTCTCCATCGCGGCTGCTTCTGCTTCCGGGCGGCGAATCAAACAGAATAATTTCTTCATTTCGCGCCTTTTTTAGCCGATCGCGAAAGTCGCCCAATTCTAAGGAATTTTCCTCGTAGCCGTCAAGAGTTGCGGAATTACGCTCAATTTCAAAAGTGACGATTTTAAAGCCTGAACCATAATTGTGCGCTCGGAAAGGCACGCAAAATTGACGCGCTTCCGCGATGCGTTTTTCCACATTTAAAAAAGTATGCCAAACTTTTAGTTGTTCGGTAGTTGGTATGTGTCTATCGTCCCAAAAGGGCATTTTTTGGACGCGGGCGATCGACTTTACAGGAATTGGCGCTCGACTGTTAGCCAAAAGTCGCAACAGAACCGGCAAAGCATAGCCATCTTTCCTCCCTCTGGGAACCGCCACCAAGCCAGCATCCAGCAGTTTTAAACCGCCGATTCCGTCTTCAACACGTACAGTTGCTAACAACCGCAAAGTGCGATCGGCTTTTTGCAACAATTGGGGTAATTCAAAATCATCTCCATCCGTAGCAAGGAGCAATTCCCAGATTTCTTCTTCCGAAAATCTCTCATTTACCTTTTGGCGACGCACGTAAAACAGATTGTGCGATTTTCCAGCTATCTCCGACATCAGAATTTCCGCACGCTCTCTACATTCCCAATCGCAATATTTCGCTAAAGCCGCTTCCCCTTCAACATCGCGAATAAACTTATTAATTGTGCGATCGCCACTAAATTTATATCCCCAATCTTCTGTTACTAAAGATGGCATATTTTGATGTTAGATTTTAGATTTGAGATTTTATCTTGGATTTAAGATTAGCACATAGGTTCGTAGGGTGTGCACCGCGCACCGATTGAATTTGTAGGTGTGCATCGCACCGGTTAAGAAGACCCGGCGGTTGGAAACCGCGTCTATACAGACGAAACCCGCCTCCGCGGGTTGAAGACGAAGACCGGGCGATAAAAATCACGTTACCTTCTTCAGTCCGCGGAGGCGGACATTGTTTGTATAGACGCGGTTTCAACCGCCGTCTGCATCTGCATCACCGCACACAACGCACGATCGCATCTGCACAATAAAATCAAAAGGGCGAATGATGGGAATTGAACCCACGAATGGTGGTACCACAAACCACTGCCTTAACCACTTGGCTACACTCGCCATAACGTTTTTAACTATAGCATCATATCTCA
>Ga0335395_10001059_pt1 | contig 17548 bp, 12 predicted proteins | sample MAT02_FD_205744 | JGI IMG/M metagenome (GOLD analysis project Ga0335395, IMG submission 205744) | Freshwater microbial communities from Lake Fryxell liftoff mats and glacier meltwater in Antarctica - MAT-02 (spades assembly) (version 2) ...
TTCGAGAATTTGTGGTGCGGAGCCTTTACCGAAGAGATCGCGGTAAAACTGTAGGGCGATCTTTTGCGCGGAACGGTCTTTGTCTTGCTTGTCCTCGGCGATCAGGACCGAAAATTTCTTGTCCGTAGTTTTACCGGAAGTTTGGTCAGTCCCGCCGGTAAACGTGTATTCGACACCAGGCGCAGAAGGTGGAATCTGGTCCGCACGCAGACGTTGCTTGGTGAGTGGGCATTCGCACATCGGATCGGCGAAGCCACCGACGTGGCCGGATGCGATGAGCACCTGTTCCATGGTGAGGATCGCGCCATCCATGCCGAGCACATCATCGCGCTCTTGGACGGTTTTACGCCACCAATAGTCTTTTAAATTGCGCTTCAGCTCGGTGCCGAGTGGGCCGTAGTCCCAGCAGCCATTGAGGCCGCCGTAGATTTCTCCGGCTTGGAAAATGAAGCCGCGGCGTTTGCACAGCGATACGATTTTTTCCATGCGGGCGGGATCTGTTACGTCTTTGTTTGCCATGTGTTACGAAAGGTTAGGGCGCGGAGGGAAGCAGGCGCGGCAGCAGGCGGCAAGGATAAGTCTTATAAGTCCTATACGACTTATTTCAACGAGTCATGAAAACTCGTGAAGCAGAAAGCGCAAAATTTTCCGGGTCATACATCGCCTCGACCTTGGCGGGCGGGGCGGTGGCCTTGCCAGCCACGGTGCACCGGGCGAGATAGGTGACGGTGTAAGTGCCTTTGCGCCAGACTTGATCGAGGTAAAACACGGCGCGATCCGTGCGCAGCTCCGAGTGGCTGATTTGCCAATCATCGGCGCTGGTGGCGATGCCTGCCGCTGAGGTTTGGGATTTGAAATCGGTGTTTACGGTTTCAAAAAGTGCGGGCAATGGATCATCGATGACGAGGTAGCGGGTATTGTCTTGGGGTAGAGTGACGCGGAGGGAGACTCGGATGAGATCGCCAAGTTTAGGTTCTGTTAGGATTTCCGCGCTGCCGTCAGAGTTGATTTTCTCGTAGATGCGGTCCACGGAAAGGCCGTTGGTGGCCACGGGCTGCATCGGCATGAGCTTGGGCTTGGCGGCGACTTTGAGGCGGACGAAGGAGTTGATGTTGGAAATTACGTCGAGCTTGAGATCCGGGGTGAGGATGAATGAGCGGGCGGCGGTGGGTGCCTCAGTGGTGAGATTGATGGTCTCGCTGCCGGTGTTTGATTCCAACTGAATGGCGACTGATTCATCTGGCATCGGTTGGCTATGGGCGTAGGCGGCCATGGCGATGAGGCTCCAGCCATTGACCCAAGTGGTGCGCCAATTGCCGTAGGGGCTGCGATCATTGAGCATTTGATCAAGGATCTTGGTGGGTTGCTCGCCATCGGGATCCGCGGCTGACCAGCCGATGAGTTGGAAGGCGGCGTCCGGTGTCCACTCCATCCATTCATCGGATTTGAGCTTGAAGGGGACCTTGGAGGTGAGAATGGCGCGGGCGGCGGCTTGGTCGGTTTCGTTTGCTTCATCGTCCGGGCAGAGGGCGGCGGCTAACATCGCGCGGGCATTCGGGCTAAGTTCGGGCAGGCGATCTTGCAGCGCATTGAGGTAGGCTGGCTGGGGTGCTTCGGCGAGATTGAGCACGAAGAGCGTGCGGGTGTGCATCTCAAGTGCGGCGGGGGATTTCTCCTCGGCCATTCCACGCAGGCTTTCGATCAAGTAGGATTTTAGGTTCTCGATGGCGCTGGGTGGGACATTGGCGCCGTTTTCCTCAGCGATGAGAAGTGCCATGCCAGCGTAGGAAGTCACCCAAGGCACGGATTCCACACTGCCGGGCCAATAGCTAAATGAGCCATTTGGGAGCTGCATCGAGAGAATGCGGTCTGCGCCAGCTTGGATGGTTTTTGCGACTTTCTCCTTTGGAATGCTGGCAAAACGGGGGACGTAGGGCGCGAGTGTCTCGACGGCAAGCCAGGGGATGAGTGCGGAGGTGGTCTGCTCGATGCAGCCGTGGGGGTAGCTGAGCAGGAAATCGATGGCACCGCCGGCTTCGACGAGGGGCGAGCGGGCGAACTCGAGATCGATGGTGCCGCTGCCGTCCAATAAATTAGCGGAGATGGCGTCCTTGAGGTTTTGTTTGGCCCCGGGCGTTTTAAGACTTATCAGCTCGACTTGGCGTAGCAGTGGCATCGGGTAATGGATGGCGAGGCGGGACTCGACGGCGTCGGACAGACTCCGGGTGAGCGCGGGAGTGAGATCGCGGTTGCTCAATGAGATGGGAGTGGCTTTCCAAGTGAGGACGGCTTCACCGGTATTTTCCGCGAGGGTGGGGAAAACGACGGTAGCGGCAGCGCCGGGCTCGAGGGTGACCGTCTGGGTGGTGGGGCCTTGAGGGGTGGCGCTGGGAGTTTCCGGACCACTCTGGGTGGTGTAGCTGATTTCCCAAGTGCCGGAAAATTCAGAGGCATTTTGAACGAGGACTTGCGCATCGAAGAGATCGCTCTGATGGGCGAAGCGCGGCGTCTTCGGCTCCAGCATGAGGTCTTTCTTCACGGTGATGGCAGATTCCGCATGGCCGAAGCGCGCAGCTGCGTGATGCGCCACGGCGATGACTCGATAGCGGGTGAGTGTGTCCGGAACTTTGAAAGTATGGCTGAATCCGCCATTGGCATCGGCGATGATGGCAGGCGCCCAAGTGGCGCAGGGGTCGAAATTTTTCCGCAGAAGATCGGCGAGTTTTTGCATATCGCCACCGCCGCCGATGAAGAAGCCTTTGTTGAAAAAGCTCTGGGATTCTGGATCCTCGGCGATGAAGGACTCGAAAGACGTGCCGGTTTCCACATCCAGATCGCGAGGATTGTAGAAGTAGCTAATAGGGTCTGGAGTTTCGTAACCCATCACGGCGAGGGTGCCTTCGTCTTCCGCGTAGAGTGTGACTTCTGCGCCAGCCGCGGGGCTGCCATCTGCGAGGAGGACGGTGCCGGCTAGGGTGACTTCATCGCCGGGGCGCGGGGATGAATTTGGATTTTCGGCGAAATTTATCGTGAGTGTATCCCGCGAGTTTTCCACGATTAATTCGCAGTAGCCGAGCCGGAGTTGCGGTTCTTTATATTCTCTCGCAGATTCTTGCGCGCCTTTGATGATGATCACGGAGACGTAGGCGTTTGGCGCATCTGCCTCGGTGAGGGGAATCTCGATGACGGGGTTATCCGCCTTGAGGGCGACTTGGAATGTGCGCAGGACTTTTTCCCGCTCCACGGAGACGAGCGCGGTGCCCTCGATGGGGGAGAGAACGAGGATGCGGGCGGTGTCTCCGGGTTTGTAGGATTTCTTCTCGGATACAAGTTTTACCCGCATTCCATCTTCGTAGAGCCATGGATAATCGTTGGTGCCGTAGGCGTTGAAGTAGGTGGTGGTGGCAAAGGCACGGCCCTCGGGATCGGTGCCGCTGAGGGTGAGGAAATGGCGGCCAGTGGCGGCGGGGGTGATGTTTAAATCCGTGCCTTGGCCTGCGGAGGCTGCGGGATCGATGGTGATTTCTGTGGTGGAAACAGGCTCTTCTGTCACATCGTTGCGGGTGGTCGTATCGCCGGAATCGTTGCGGGTCTTGACGGTGGAATTGATCTCGCGGGTGAGGGTGGCTGTGACCTTGATGGCACCTTTGAAGGGCTCGCCGGCAGTATCGGTGGCGACGAGTTTCAGGGGTAAAATTTCCCCTGCACGGACGAGGCGATCATTGCGAGAAACACCGACGTAAACAGAAGCGGGATGGACGGTGGTGGTGGCTGTGGCAGTGAGCGTTTGGTTGTTCGCATCCGTCACTTGCGAGGAGAAGGTGACTTCGCGGGCGGTGGGGAAATCGGCTTGTGGAATATCGATGGCGACGGTGGCCTTGCCATCGGCTGATAAGGTGGTCTCGCCTTGGACGCGGGTGGTCTGGGTGTTGGAACCTGCGTCATCCCATCGGTAGCCGAAGTAGTGGAACCAATACGACCAATCGTCGGTGCGGTGATTGCCAAATTGATAGTCGCGGAAGCGCTCTGGGTAGGGATTGACGGCAGAGATGGAACTGTAATGGGTGACCTTGCCGCTGGCCACGGGCTGGCCTTGGTAATAGGCGGCGGTGAGATCTGCGGTGAGGGTGGTGGCGGCTGGCTCTGAGTCAGCAAGCGTTTGCGTCACCTCGAAGGCATTGCGGCGGAAGTCTTCGACCCGCAGCGGCAGGCTGAAGCGGGCGCTATCGACGATGGCTTCTTGTTGTTCCCAATCTTCTTCAAGCGTCTCTGCTTTGGCGAGTTCCTCGGGATACTCGAGGCGGATGAAGTGGGTGCCGGTCTTGGATTGTGGAAGCTGATAGGTGAGATCAAACGAGCCTGATGCCGAGATGCTGATGCCTTGTGTGAAAATTTCCTGTGCGGCGGGATCTAAAATGACGATGCGGGCGGGGCTGGCAGCGGCGGACTCGATTGCATTGCCATTTTGACTACGGACGATGCCCTTGAGCCTCACTGTTTCGCCGGGGCGGTAGAGTGAGCGATCCGTGAAAAGGAATGCTTTGCGCTTGGTGATCGTGGATTTATTCCACGAATAACGGATGGGGAAATGCCAGAGGCCGACGGTGGAAAGGGTGGAATCGAAGGCGGTGAGAAAGGAGTCGCCACCAAGGCTCACTTGCAGGTGGCGGGCCTCATCGGCGCGGGGCAGGGTGATGAGACCGGCGGCATCGCTGACTTTGGAGGTGAGGGGTTTTGCATCCTCGCCGAAGAGTTGTAATTTCACGCCGGGAAGAGGTTTTCCGGTATCGCAGGAGAAGGCGTAGATGAGGGTTTCCTTGCCGGCGAGCTTCCATGCGAGGCCGATGTCGGTGAGCTGGATGATGGCTTGGGCACGGGGGATGCTGAGGTCCGTGAGAGCTTGGGGGGTGCCAGTCACCTCAAGGAAAAGAGTGGCGTTTTTTAAGTCATTGGGCAGGAGTTCATCCCACAAAAGAGTGATTATTTTAGAGGTATCGATGAGGTTATCGAGCTGGATTTCCTTATCCAAGATGGTCTCGCCAAGAATGAGGGAGTAGGGTAGGGGAGCGGTGGCTTTGACCGAATTTCCATCGTGTCCGACGCCGGTGTAATTTTGAAAACCCTGAAAAGCGCGGACGAGATTGGCGTCGCTGAGCTTCTTGATGCGGACGTGGATGCTGGTGAGATTGACGGTATCGATCTGATAGGAGCGCTTGCCATTCGCGAGTTGGGCTTGGTTCGCGGACGGGAGACGGATGCCTGGGGGGAGGTGTTCAAAAGTGATTTCCTGGGTGAGCGGTCCGTCCAGCGCGAGGCCAGCCTTGGAGGTGAATGGTGGGCGGACGGTGACGGTGTATTTGTCTGAGGCGGAAAAGTCGCCGTGGAGCGTCACTTGGTTGTTTGCGCTTTTCGCAGTGAGATTTTCCGGGCGCGGGGTGATGTCGATGGATGAGGTTAGAAAATCATCCGGCAGGGTTTCCGCGAGGTGCTGGTTAAACTTTAAATCAATCTGGCGGGGGAGATTTACCTCGATGGTGGGTATGATTTCGCCAATTTTGAAAGGAACCACATCGCCGATTTGATAGGAGCTATCCTCGGTGAGGCGGGCAGTGGCGGAGAGATTTGGCAGACCGCTGCGGGTGGAAATCGCCCACTTTTTCCCGACGGGAAGGGGGGTGACGGGGGAGGCGATCAACGTGTGGGCAATCGGTGATTCAGCGCTCAGTTCGAGAGCGGGTGCTTGGGAATTGCGAGCGGGCCATGAGGGGTAGGAATTCGCAATGTAGCCGACTTGGGCAAATGTCGGACGCACTAGCCGGGCAGCCACGCGTTGGCCGGATTCCGAGCTAAATGTGATGAAATCAGCGGCGGCAGCGGGATCGACATCATCATTGAAAACGATGAGCCACTCGGCGGTGGAGGGCGAGTAATCGGAGTCCCAGCGGTTCTGCGCATTCGCCATGTAGATGCGGAATGGCTCGCTGGCGATGGTGGTAATTTTCCCGGCGGGAAGGGCCGTGCCGTCGAGCAGCTTATGGCCCTTGGCGAGGGAAAACGTGTAAGTCGTACCGATGGCGGGAGAGACATCCGGGATAAAGTTTGCGATGTTTTGGGTCTTCCAAATGAGCTTGCCGGGAAGCGCCGGTTTGATATTGAGCCACGTGTTTGGCTCGGTTTTGCCTAGCTCGGTGGTGGCGACGGCTGGGGAATCAAACACGAGATCGATCGTGGATTCCGGCGTCAAGGCTGGGGTGGAAATGACGAGCCTAGGGGCGGCTAGGGCGGCAAGGTGAAAGGCGAAAAACGCCGAGAGGGCGAGGGAGGTGGTTTTCATAAACGCTTTGGTTCGGAGCAACTTTGTTATTGCAGGAAAAAGACGAACTGAGCAAGGTTTTAGCGCGAAAATGAATCTCAAATTTTTGGTTCGCGAGGGGAGTATTTGTGCATTGCGTTTTTGGCATTATTGGAGAAACTTTCAGCGTGTTGCGGATCAACCATCTTGCATTGAGTGGAATTTTCGCCTGTTTGGCGGCAGTTCTCTTTGGCTCTTGTGCACCGCAATATACGATGGTGAGTCATCAATCGGCCCAAGCAAGTCCCGCCGAGAACACGAAAGGGGATGCGTTCGGTTATCGGAAATGGATTTCCAAAGAAGTGGAGCAGGATGTGGTAATCATCGGCATCCACGGGTTTTGCGGGGCCTCGATTGATTATGCGAACTTGGGCAATTTTTTATTAAAAAAGCAACCTAAGACCGGTCTGTATGCCTACGAAGTCCGTGGCCAAGGCAGTGATCCGATCTATGAGCGCCGCGGCGACATCGGAGATCCGCAGGATTGGTACCGGGATCTTTTTGCATTTACCCAACTTGTGCGTGAGCAGCACCCGGATGCCAAAGTGGTATGGTTCGGCGAGAGCATGGGGGCGATGATCGCGGCACATGCGTGGCGGGAAGCTCCTGAAAATGATCCACCGTGCGATGGCTTGGTGTTATCCTCGCCGATTGTGCGCTTTCGCGATGATATCCCAGCGTGGACACCGGGATTGGTGCGGGTAGCGGCGACGACTTTGCCGCTTGCCCGAATTTCATTAGACGCACTCGCCGGTGGCGAAGACGTGCAGATGACGCAGACCTCGGTGCACTCGGCCCAGGTTCAGAAAAATTCCTATAATGTGGAGAAGCATACCCTGCGGCTGTTGGGAGCTCTCGCGCGTCACATCGATTCGATGAACGATTGTGCGGCCAGCTTCAGAACCCCGGTCTTGGTTCTCCACGGCGGCAAGGATTATTTTAACAATGATTCAGATATGCGAGGCTTCATCGCGCGGATTCCAGCTGGAGTTTCTAAAACTTATCATAGCTATCCGAGTGCCTATCACTTGTTGATGTATGATGAGAAAAAGGAAGTGATTTTTAAAGACATCGAGCGCTGGACGAGACGTTTCCGGTAAAACGAAGTTCTCTATATTTCAAACTTGATTCTCGTTTTCTTCGTTCTCTATATCGAGGGCGATGGGGAGGTTTTTTAAAGCGGCGCGGTAGGATTTCTCGCTGAAACTGCGGTGCGTTTTAAGAATTTGCTCCATCTCCTCGCATAAGCAGTAAACGATTTGATATTTCGCGGCCGCTTCATCCAAGCCAAGTGCGAGCAGGCGTTGGTAGGTTTTGGCGACATAGGGTGTTTCCGGAGACAAGAGTTGCTGGTCAACGGCGAGGAGGAGATCGGCTCGGAATTCTGGGGTCATCGGGTAGTGGGTGGGAGTGTGGCGAGATCGGCCCAAGGCTTGAATTCAAGTGGAATCGGTGCCTCGAAGCGCAGTTGTTTTTTAGTGATCGGGTGTTGGAAAGAGAGGCGCCATGCATGCAGCATCAGGCGCGAGGTTTGCTCTGAGGATTTACTATGTTTGCCGTAGATGGGATCTCCGACGATGGGTGTGCCCTTGTGCAGGAGGTGGACGCGGATCTGGTGGGTGCGCCCGGTGTGGAGGTGGCAGAGGACGAGTGCGGTGATGCTGGCAGCGTCGCTGGCGAGAATTTCGTAATCGGTAATGGCCGTTTTCCCGCCGGGTGGATTGACGACGGCCATTTTCTGGCGATTGACGGGGTGGCGGCCGATGTGGGTGAAAACGGTGTCCTTTGCGGGCTTCGGCACGCCCTGGGTGACGGCGAGGTAAAGCTTCTCCATGGTGCTGCGTTCGGAAAACTGAGTGACGAGCGATTGGTGGGCCGCGTCTGACTTCGCCACCACGAGGCAGCCGGAGGTATCCTTATCCAAGCGGTGGACGATGCCCGGGCGCTCGACTCCGCCGATGCCGGAAAGCTTGCCACGGCAGTGGTGGAGCAGCGCATTGACGAGCGTGCCATCGGGATTTCCCGGTGCTGGGTGGACGACCATGCCGTGGGCTTTGTTGAGCACGACGAGGTCCTCATCTTCGAACAGAATTTCCAGTGCAATGTCTTGAGGTGCTGCATCGAGCGGCACGGCCTCGGGTAGGATGATGGAAATTTTATCGCCGAGTTTCACCGCATCGCGAGGTTTCGCCGGGTGGCCATTGATTTGGATAAATTGTTCGCGGATGAGAGTCTGGATGCGTGAGCGTGAGAGTTCTGCGAGGCGGGCGGCTAAAAATGCATCGATCCGTTCCCCGGCACTGTTTTCTACTAAGATCTCCACGCACTGATTCTCTTCACTGGGGGAATGCGGCGCAAGTTTCAAGTTTGCAGCAGCGTGAACGAACAGTTAGTTTTCCGACATGCCGAAGCTTTCTCAAAACATCGCTGACTGTGATTCTTGCAAGAATCCCTTTGATGTGACGGCATTCGCACCCTTTTCCAACATCAGTTGCCCCCATTGCGGAGCGCATAATCGGGTGAAGCGGGAATTTGGTCCCTACACGTTGACGCGCCGTCACGCCATTGGTGGAATGAGCATGGTTTTCGGCGCGCATGATTCTTTATTGGATCGCGAAGTGGCTTTAAAAATACTGAGTGAAGAATATTCGGCCGATGAGCGCCGCATTTCTGCGTTTGAAGAGGAGGCTCGCATCACTGCCTCATTCAGCCATCCGCATGTGGTGCGAGTGCTCAAGACCGGCAGGGCGTTCGGCCGATTTTACATCGCAATGGAATTGGTGCCGGGCGGCCACTTCGAGCATCAAATTCGAGAGCGTGGGAAAATCCCTGAAGCGGAAATGTTGCCCCTCGCCATCGAGGTGGCGCAGGGACTTAAAGCTGCCCACGCCGCCGGCCTGATCCACCGCGATGTGAAGCCTGGAAATATTTTGCTCGATGCTGAAGGCCACGCCAAGCTGGTGGACTTCGGACTCGCGCTCGTCACCCAAGGCGGCAAAGCCCAAGCCACGGAGCTGTGGGCCACGCCTTACTATGTGCCACCGGAGACCATCGAGGGTAGTCCGGAAGATTTCCGCTCTGATATCTATGCATTCGGTGCCACGCTCTACCATGCCCTTACCGGTAAGCCTTCTTGTGGTGAAGAAACGATGGCCACTGACCTCTTGCGCGAGGCGAAGAAAAACATTGTGCCGGTAGGTTTAGTAGAGCCATCGCTATCGGCAGATACCTGCACGATCATTGATAGAGCCATGGCCTATCAGCCTGCGGACCGCTTCAGTTCGTATGATGAAATGATAGCGCTGTTAGAGGCATCGACGGCGCGTTTAAAAACAGGTTCGCCAAGTGCTGGGCAGGTTTCTCAAGAGTCCTCACAACGGCAGGCGAACCATCGCAAACATACTTTTGTATTATATACGATTGTTGGATTTTCTCTTCTTGCCCTTGGGATATTTGGAGCATCGTTATTGAAGAAGGAAGAAATCAAACCAACCAAGGATCCCGTGCCGGTGGTGGAGACTGTTCCTCAGGTTTCCGAAGACCCCGGTGAAATAGATATTTCGAAAAGCTATCGTGAAGCTCGTGAGGCGATCGTTGCTGGAAATTTTGCTGAAGCCGCAAAGCTGTTCACCGAACTGAATGAAAATCCCGCCGTGCACGAACCTTCGCGCACTTGGGCAGGCATTGAAGCGATTTCTGCTTTTTACCTAAGCGGCGATGGTGCGGCAGCTCGCCAACACGCGGAGTTCATTCTTAACTATGCCGAGACCAAGTCTAATGTCGCTTCCCCCATGACAGAAGGCTTGAAAGCCGTGCTTCAGGCACTCCCTGGACTCCCTCCCATTTCTCCGCTGGCTGCGGTTGCCCAGCCCGCCAGTGGTTCGGAGATAATCGGCTGGATGATCGCGGGTTTGAAAAATTGGGAGCAAGGGATGATCGGAGCCGCAGCCCCCTGCTTTCAAGCGATCGTTTCCGCGAAGCCGGGTTCGGAAGATGCATGGCTGGCGATCTATCAGAAGATTGCGGGAGATTATTTGGCAGACTATCAACTTCTAAAAGCACATCAATACCAGCCGTTTCCTGCTGACGCTATATCATGCGGTGAGGCGATTGCTAGGTTGGAACAAGTGATTCAAGAACTCAAGACATCGGGCCGCGCACGGTATAACGTCCGTGCACTTCAGCTCGATCTCACTCGTCATGCAAAACTGCTGGCGGCTCCCGAGCAGGAAATAATCACTCCGGCTCCTGCAATACCTGCTGAGCCAGATCTCGCCACTATCATGGTCACCCTCATGGACTTTGCTAGGGAGTGCCGATTCGCCGATGCCAGGAACTATCTCAAGATTTTCCCAAGCGATCCGGAAGGTGCCTCCCGCTCCTCATTGCTGACGATCATTGAGCTTTCTGAAAGTTTTCTAGCAGATCTGGAAAAGGATCTCGCCGTTTCCAGTGTCACTCTCGATCTTGCTTTAAAGTCGGGTGAAATCGTTCGTGAAATTTCGCTCGATGCCTTTGGATCGATACTCGCTGCTGATGGCGCGGGAAAAGAATCCAAACGTGCTTGGAGTGATTTCACGCCAGATTCACTGATCTCCCTTCACCGCAATCTGGTTAGCAAGCCCGCCAATGAGCAGGAACGCCTGCGGCGTCACCAATGTGCGATTGCTTTCGATTGGCTTGTTGGGAATCGCGAGAGAGCGCTCACCGCCGCTGCCGCTCTATCTCAAATGAGCGCGACGTTTAAAGAGCAATGGGATCCCATCGCCAGTGGCTTGCCAGCGGATTAGGGTAGCTGGAGCATCTTGCTCCAGGCCGTTGTCAGGGCGTCTCGCCCAATGCTGTCAGGTTAAGACTTTTTAACCGCAGATGGACAGGATGAACACAGATGAAGAACACAGATGAAACCAAAAAGCGAGTTTTCTGCAGGATTTTATCCCTCTTTCATCTGCGTGTATCCTGTCAATCTGTGGTTTGATTGCTCCAAATTATTGCTTAAACGGACGGTGTTGGGCGTCTCGCCCTGACCGGTAATTTCACAGAGGCTTCATAAAGCCTTCATCTTGGGCAGCCAATCTCCGCGCCATGGGAACGATCAACCAAATCGAAACAAGTTCTAACTCTAAAAATATCGGGCGGCGTAAAGCTCTGCGCTGGCTGCTCGGTGGCGCTACATTTGCTACGGGATGCACCGTAAATGCCTTTGCGATTGAGCCGGGTGCATTGTCGATCACTCGTGAAGAGATTATTCGGAAAAATCTACCGGTCGGCTTCTCTGGGCTCAAGGTCGGTCTTTTATCAGACTTTCATTTTCGTCCGGGAGATGATGACGGATTGTTAGAGAAAGTGGTTTCCGAAGTGAACCGTTCCAAATTGGACATCATTGCTCTGACAGGAGATTATATGTCTTCAAATCCTGAGACGGTTGCCCCAATGTTGGAGTTTCTCAAACATCTGCAAGCGGCGCATGGTGTATTTGCAGTGATGGGGAATCATGATGGTTGGTCTGGAAACCGGGACGTGGTGCGGCGACAGTTCGAGCAAGCGGGAATTAGTTTTTTAATTAATCAAAACAGCGTGATTCAAATAAGAGGAGAATCATTGGCGGTGGCTGGGACCGATTTCGTGTGGTTGGGGAAGCCTGATCCAGAGCGCACTTTCCGGGGGATCGCTGCGCACACTCCGATCCTTGCATTAGTGCATGAGCCGGATTATTTCGATACCATTGTGGCGCATCGTCCGGTGATGTTGCAGGTCTCGGGGCATACCCACGGCGGGCAGTGCCGGGTTCCTCTGATAGGCTATGCGCCGCAGCGAGTGAACTATGGGAGGAACTATTTGTATGGAGAATATGGGATTGGAGATTCGAAGCTGTTCGTGACTCGTGGGGTGGGTACGGTTGGAATGAGAGTGCGCTTTGCTTGTCCGCCGGAGTTGGCAATTCTGACGATGAGGGCGGGGGGCTGATTTTTGCTGGGGGCAAGATGCCCCAGCAACGGCCTGGTGCAGGGATGCACCAGCTACGGGGTGCTCGCGGTGAAATTATTTTTTCACCAAGGTCATCACGCACTCGAGGTGGCGGGTGTGGGGGAAGAGATCGAAGGGCTGGACGTCTTCTAACTGGTAGCCGCCTTCGGTGAGCTGCTTTAAATCCCGCACTTGGGTGGCGGGATCGCAGGAGACGTAAACGACGCGCAGCGGGCTGAAGTGGATGAGCTGCTCAAGGAACTCTGGGGTGCAGCCTTTGCGCGGTGGATCGATGACGACGGCGGTTTCTGCGGCGGGGAAATTGATCTGATCAAAGATGGCTTCGGCAGATGCGGTGAGGAAGTCGGCGTTGGTGATATTGTTGGACTTGGCATTTTTCCGTGCCCATTCGCACGAGGTTTCCGAGACTTCCACGCCGGCTACTTTTTCGAAGTGCTTGGCGAGGGTGAGGGAAAACAAGCCGGAGCCGCAGTAGGCATCGACGAGGAATCGGGCACCATCGGCGGCAGCTTGTTGGGCGACGTAGCCGGTGAATGCGGGCAGGATGAAGGGGTTATTTTGGAAAAAATCGCCAGCGAGGAATTGGAATGTGAGATCGCCGACTTGCTCGGTGGCGACGGCTCTGAAGTCGGTCTCGACGCGGTCTTGGGTGGCCCGCAGGAGCACGGTGGCGCCGCGCTTGAAGGTGTGGGCGCGGGCGCGCAGGCCCTCGCGGATGGCGGGTAGCTCGCGATTGATGGTGTCCATGGCGATGGGGCATTCCGGCACATCGACAAGCTGCGAGCGGCGGCCGAATGAGAGAAATCCAATCGGTCCGAGCGTGCCATCTTTGCCTTTTTCAAAGTGCGGGGTGATCTTGGAGCGATAGTTCCAGAGCTGTTTGGAAGAGAGGCAATCGTTCACCGGGAAGGTGATCGCGGCCATGTGCTTCATCAACTCGCCCACTTGGCGGGTTTTCCATGCGAGTTGTTTTTCGTAGGCGAGGTGCTGGTATTGACAGCCGCCACAATCGCCGAAGAGCGGGCAACCCGGTGCGACGCGGTCCGGCGACGGCTCGATGACTTCGACAAGATCTGCTTGGGAAAAACTTTTATCATTGCGGAAGACCCGGGCCTTGACCCACTCGCCGGGGAGGGAAAACGGGACGAAGACCACCCAGCCATCGATGCGGCCCACGCCGGCACCGAGGTTTGTCAGTGAATCGATGCGTAATTCGATTTCCTGATGGTATTCGAAAGGTGTGGGGACAAATTTTTTCGGCGGGCGCGGCTGCATGGTTCGGCGGCAGATTGCGGTGCGGCGGCGTGCACGGCAATCGAAAGTTCTCGCCGGGTGGGTGGGAAGCGGGCCTAAGTTGCGGCAGATTAATCGACTATGGAATTTTCTCAAATCCTCACTCACCCCGGTGGCTCGCATAAGGACGAGTTTCTTGCTTGTTGTCTGCTATTGGCAAAAAATCCAGTGACCATCGTGCGGCGCGAGCCGACGGCTGAGGATCTCGCGGATCCGGCCGTGGCGGTGGTAGATGTGGGCCATGAGCATGTGGCGGAGCGGGGAAATTTCGATCATCACCAATTTCCCAAAGATTATCCGCCGACTTGTTCGCTGAGTTTGATTTTGCAACATTTTGGGATTTATGAGGATGCGCGGGCGTTTTGCGATTGGTTGGAGCCCGCCGAGTGGTTCGATACCCGCGGCCCGGTGGAGACGGCGCGGTGGCTTGGCATGGAGCGGGAGACCTTGTTCAAGCTGAACTCGCCGATTGATATCACACTTCTGCGCAGGTTCGCCGGGACCAGCTCCCTCGCGCCGGGCGAGCCGCTATGGGAGGTGATGCGTTGGATCGGTGAGGATCTTTTGAGTTATGTGAAGACCTTGCGGGCGCGGCTCGATTTCATTGAAAAAGTGGCTGAGTTTTGGGAAATTCCCGCGCCGGGTGGGAGTTTCAACGTGCTTTACATGCCGAAGGAAGAACCGGCTTCAGACGATTCCTCGGCGGGCTTGGGGAGATTTATCGAAGCCCATCCGACGATGAAGAACGTGGCGGGCTTGGTTTATCCGGACCGCCGTGGCAAGGGCTACGGCCTGTCCCGCCACAATGACGATCTCAGATTGGACTTCACCCGCATTGCCGAGTGCGAGGATGTGCACTTCGCGCATGCGCGGGGATTTGTGGCAAAGACCTCGGCTAACGATCCCGAGCGGCTGCGGGAGCTGCTGCTCCGAGCATGGGTGTGAGCTTGCTAGAGCTAATAAGAAACAAGCCCTTGCGCGGTCCGCATTGCGGTGGGAACCATCTAAGTCGTTTGTTTACTACCTGCTGCTCATCTCACTCACCATGCGCGAAATTTTCATTGTCTTCGGTCTCGTCGTTTTAGCGATGGCACTGCGCTCGGCGCGAGTGAATGTCTTGAGGAAATTGGGTGCGTTTGTGTTATTGGGTGCGAGTTTTTGTTTATTTTACTTCATCAGCGGGAACCTGGCGGTGGGATTAGTAGGGGTGGCGCTTTGGTTTTTCCTGCCATGGTTCGAGCTTCTCACGCGTGTCCGAGGGATGCGACTTCCGCTGAATAATCGCCTGCGACAGCGGCAAATTCCCAACCCAGCGTTTTTCCCGAACGCTGCCGAAGCGATCGCGGCAATGGAGGAGGCAAACTTCGAGCACGCTTCGGATTGCGGCTGGGAATGGGCGGGGATGAAGCAATTCTTCCGGCTTTTTTGGCATCCGGAAGAGCGGGCGATTGCGGCCGTTTGTCTGTGCGAACAAAGCAATGTGGCCTTTGCTTTTATCTCCATCACCTCGCAGGATACCAATGGCAATATATGGCGAACCACGAATTTTCCGTTTGCTCCCACGTTGCAATGCCCGAGCAATGTGAAGTGGAATCACGTGCCATGCGAGCGCAGTTGTTTCCACCAGATTCTCAAGGACCATCATCTTTATCTGGCGAAGATGAAGATCCCGATCCAGCAACTGCGCATTCCAGATCCCGATGAATTTGAGAACGAAGTGGAGGCTGAAATGCGTAAGCAGGTGGAGCACAATCTCAATGCAAAGATCATTGAGCTCACGGGCGATGGGCATTTCCAATACTCGAAGCGCGGCCTGCTTTTCCTTTGGGGTCAGTTTATCAGGGATATGATCCGGCTTTGCTGATCGCTTTTTCCTGACAGCATTTGGTGGCACTGGGGAGAGGTGGCGGGAAATTTTCTTAAAAGTCGATTGCCAGCGGGCGGTGGCGAGGGTATCCAGCGGATATGTCAATTGTAGCTGAAGAAAACGCCGTCATCGAAAAAACCAAAGAACTGTGTGCGGAGATCGTCGCAGATCCCGCATTCACCAAGCTTTTCGCGAGCGTTGAGACCTTCTTGGGCGATGATGCAGCACGCCTCCAATATCAAAGTGTCCACGAAAAGGGCGAAGAACTTCACCATAAACAGCATGCCGGTGTTGAGCTGGGTAGCTCCGAGATCCGCGAATTCGAAGTCGCTCGTGAAACGTTGATGGATAATCCCGTGGCCCGCGACTTTATTTCGGCACAGCGGGAACTGGAGAATCTGCAGAAGGAAATTAGTAAATACGTGAGCGCCACTCTTGAGCTGGGCAGGGTTCCAACCGAGGATGATTTGATGGCGTCCGGCGGCTGTTGCGGTGGGAATAGCGGCGGCGGCGGTTGCTGTAACTGAAATTCCTCCGTTAGCGGATTATTTCACTTTGAGCCCACTGAGGTCCGGCTGGAAAAGGCCGGGCGCGGTGGGTTTATTGATTTGAGGTTGGTCGAAGATCGTGCGAACGCGCGATTTGTCTTGGAGCATCATTTCCAGTGCGGTGAGGGTGTTTTGGAGTGGCTCGATATCGAGGAAGATCCATGGAACCTGGCCTTGGAGGCGGCGGTCCTTGGGCTTGAGCGTGTATTGGTGGATGCCGGATTCGACTCTCCAGGCGGTGACTTCGAAGGCTTGGTTGAAGCTCTCGATTGATTGAAATGCCTTGCCGGTGAGCATGGAAAAGCGGCTGGCTTGCGGAGAGTCAGCGGGTATTTGGCGGGCGGATTTTTCCCGTGTCTGGATGAGCGTGAGGGTGGTGCCGTCTGAGATGGCGAGGGTTTCGGCAGGTTCTCCGAGCTGCCAGCGGAATTGATCGGGCTTTTTGAAGGTCAGGCGGCCGCGGGTCGAAGTTGGGTTTTTAAGCGCGGGTAGTTTCCGCTCTTGGGTGAATGCGGCATCGAGGGTGAGGATGGACGGCTGTATCTTTAGCCAAGCGTGGAGAACGGCATCGTCTGCGTGCAGTAGGCCAAGGGGGGAAATCGCGGTGCAGAGAATGAGGAGGAAACGTATAATCATGGATGGCTACTTTTGCAGTAATTTGAGGATGGGTGGCAGGGCTTCTTTCCAAGCATGGGCGATGGCGCAGCGGATGACGGCTTCTTCATCATCGCGGCGGCGGAAGTGCTTTTTTTCACGCATTTCACGGGCGTTTCTCATGATCGCTTGAAGTTCGGGAGCGATTGAAAGTAAGCTCAAAATCGCGGCGAGTGCAGTGGCGGCTAGAACTACGGAGATGGCGCCTACCACTGGAATTTTGGCGACCATCACGGCCAAGATCGCGACGATCCCACTGAGCGGAGGCACGGCGAGGCCGAATTTTTTCGAGCTTTCTCTGGCCCCGGCGGCCTTGGGCTCGCGCTCGCGCCACTGGCTGAGGGCCTTGAGCCGGAGTTGTTTGCCAAACTCATCTGCGGTGCCTTCCGCACGGTGGAGGACGGCATCGTCGCCGGGTGCGGGCAGCCATTTATCGAGATCGCAAACGCAGGTCCGGCTACCTTCTGACTTGAGAATTCGCAGGCCGAACCACCAGCGGGCGATTAGCGCTGCGGCGATGCCAATTACGGAAAAAAAGATGAGGAGACGCCACATAACTCGGGAAAGGGCGAATTACTCGCTGCGGCAAGCTCACTCTCAAGTGCCGGACTTGGCAAGCATGGGTGGATGCAAGTTTGAGAAAATTTCCACGCTGCTTGGCCGACGCTTGGGGTTGACCGCATCCAGCGGCGGGCGTAGGCAGGGGCAGCGGATTTTATTTACCATGGACCCCACGACGACAGCATACGGAACTTGGAGCGGTGGCCGCTTCATGCATTTTGGAGAAACACTCTCGGAGGAGCGCTTTATCGGCTGCATCGAGACGGCCTACGAGGCGGGCGTCCG